>Ga0207761_1000227_pt1 | contig 19383 bp, 20 predicted proteins | sample LuqExpMetageno34_FD_187792 | JGI IMG/M metagenome (GOLD analysis project Ga0207761, IMG submission 187792) | Tropical forest soil microbial communities from Luquillo Experimental Forest, Puerto Rico - Sample 34 (SPAdes) | ecosystem: Environmental > Terrestrial > Soil > Tropical forest ... | reverse complement strand
ATCAACAGGAACATCGGGATGACACCGAAAGTGTAGTCGGTCACTGTGCGCATCGAGGTCTGGCCGACCAGCTTGAGTGCGGGCGTGCCGCCGACCAGATAGCCGAAGCCGGAAACGCCGACCAAGCCCATCGCCATGCCGACCGGCACACGCAGCAGCATCAGCGCGAACAGCGCGAGAAAGCCCACGATGGCGACGGCGTCAGTGCTCATCGTGCATCACTCGACCGGTTTGATCTTAGGTTCTTTGATGAAGTCGGGATGGAAGATCAGCCGATAAGTGCGCACGGCAATCAGCACCACGGCGGAGACGTCGCCGGCCCAGGCCACCGCGAAGAATGGCCAAACTGGCAGCCGCAGGTCGAATGTGAGAACGTGGTCGTAATAGGTGCCGCGTACCTTGTCGAAAAGGGTATAAGTCTGCACCGTCACCACGAACAGCAGGACCAGCGTCGCAAATACGTCGATGACACGTTGATATTCCGGGCTGACATTGGCCCAGATCAGATCGACGGTGATGTGCGTGCCACGATAGGACGTCGCCGCGATCCCCCAGAATATCAGTATGCCGAGCAACAGCCGGCCAAAATCGAATGAATCGGGGATCGAATAGGAGAAGATATTGCGCAAGAGGACGGCGAGGAAAATGTTGGCGGCCACGATGCCGACAAAGCCGGCAGCAATCCATTCGATCGTATCGATGAAACGATCCATATAGATGCGTTTCATATCCGCTCCAGACGAAAAACGATGTGAGCAGGCCGGCGGCGGGAATCTTCCGCCGCCGTATTCGAGTAGCCGGTCTTACTACTTCGCTAGTGCATTGTACTTGGCGAGCGAGGTGCGCAGGTCGTTCATGGCTGTGTCAGAATCGACGCCGGCATTCTTGGCGCCGTCGGCCCAGGTCTTGACCAGCGGCTCGGCCGCCTTCTTCCAATGTGCAGTCTGCTCCGGCGTTAGCTCGTATACCTCGTGACCGGCCTCGGCCTTGATCTTGGGCAGACCGTCGTCCTCGAACTTGCCCCACGGCCCGCCGACCTTGCCGGCCTCTTCGGTATTGCAGTGGTTGTCAATCGCCTTCTTCTGGCGGTCGGACATCTGATTGTATTTGTCCTTGTTGAACACGAAGGCGAAGGTCGTGACGTAGAGCGGCGCCTCCATGTGATATTTGGTCACCTTGTCGATGCCGAACAGCACTACCGAGCCCCACGGAAAGAACACACCGTCGGCCACATGGCGCTCGATGATGTCACGCACTTCCGGTGCCGACGACTGCACGTTGGTACCGCCGAGTTGCGTCACGAATGTTGCGAGCGTGGCCTGCGCTGGGCGGATTTTCATGCCCTTGATGTCTTCGGGAACAACGACTTTCTTGGTACTGGTGTGAAGTCCGCTCGGCGAATGCACGAAGGCCAGGCAGAACTTGACGTCCTTCATCTCCTTTTCGGCGTATTTGCGGTACCAGGCGTCCAGCCCCATCGAGCCGCCGGTGGCATTTGAGATCAGGAACGGCAATTCGCCGGCGGCGATGATCGGGAAGCGGCCTGGCTGATAACCCGGATTGATATAAGTGAGGTCGGCTATGCCGTCGCGCGCCATGTCATAATGGTCGAAGGCCTTGCCGAGCTGCTGGGCGGGATACACCTTGGACTTGATGGTGCCGCCGGAGTCCTTTTCGACCGCGGCGCCCCATTCTTCCAGCGCCTTCTGCAGCGGATGCGAGGCCGGCACCCAGTGCGACAACTTGAGCTCGAAGTTCTTCTCCTGCGCGAGCGCGCCGCTGGCGCCGGCGATTAGCGCGGCGAGCGCAGCGGCATAAACAGTATGGCGGTAGCGGGCTTTCATGGAAACTCTCTCCCCCGAGAGGCTGGTGCTTGGTTACGACGCCAATTTTTTGCGATATTCAGCCGTATGTTGCCGCCGTTGTAAAGGATACAGTTTGATATCAAACTAAAATGCGGATCGACGGTAGGCTGGGGAGGGTCTTGCAGTGAATGGCACTAATAGGATCGGTGCGCTGCGCCGCGGCAAGAACGGCGATGGCCCTGCTGAACCGCTCAATTTCGGACCGCTTGCATACTGGGTCGGCTTCAATTTGCGCATGGCGCAGGAATCCGCGTTCCAGGCATTCTCGCGTCGTTCGCAGGAGATCGGCGAAAGCCCCGGTCGCTTCGCCACTCTGACGTTGATCGCGCGCAACCCGGGCATCAGCCAGACCGAACTCAGCCACGCCAACGGGCGCGACAAATCGAGCCTCACGCCGGTGGTCGAGGATCTGGTGCGTCGTGGTCTGGTGGAGCGCAAGCGCATGCGCACGGACCGTCGCATCTATCGACTGAATCTGACCGGTGCCGGCAAGAAGACGCTGACCCAATTGACGCGCTGTGCACGTCGGCACGAGCGCAACCTCGATGCAATCATCGGCGAGCGCGACCGCAAGCGCTTCGTTCGGATTTTAAAAAAGATCGCGGCTGAGATCGAATAACGGCGTGCCGCCGTCAGATCATCCGGAACCTCTTCAGCACTTCGTCCGGCACCAGGCGCGACTTCAAGCGGCCGTCCGGATCGCGCACCACCCATACCCGCTTCTCGGTGCATTCGACGCACGTTTCGCCCTTCAGGCTCAAGCGGTGTGCGACCTCGAAGCTCGAATGACCAAAGGTGATGGCAGTATTCACCGTCACATCGTCGCCATAGCGCGTCGGCCGCAAGAACCGCGCGCGTGTATGCACTAGCGGGAAGCCGGCAAAGTTGAAGGTCTTAAGCAGCTCGAGCTTGCTGATGCCGAGCACGCGCTCGAACAGCGCCGAGGTTGCGGCATCGAAAATGTCGAAATAGCGCGGATAGAAGATGATCCCAGCCGGGTCGCAATCGCCCCAGTCGATGCGCATTAGGCAACTGTTGCTAAAATTCGTCACGAGGCCTGATCCGATCGATTAGCGCGGCGCCATGCGCAGCGCGCCGTCGAGGCGGATTATCTCGCCATTGAGATAGCCATTGCGAATGCAGTGCAGCACGAGCGCGGCATATTCGCTTGGGCTGCCCAGCCGCTTTGGGAACGGCACCGAGGCACCGAGCGAATCCTGCACCTCCTGCGGTAGTGCGCGCAGCATCGGTGTGCCGAATATGCCGGGCGCGATGGCGAGTACCCGCACGCCGAATTGGGCGAATTCGCGCGCCGCCGGCAGCGTCAGCGCAGCGACGCCGCCCTTCGACGAGGAATAGGCGGCCTGCCCGATCTGGCCCTCGAAGGCAGCGACCGAAGCGGTGGAGATGATCACGCCGCGCTCGCCGTCGGCGAATGGTTCGAGTGGCTGCATCCCGGCGGCGGACAGCCGTATCATGTTGAAGGTGCCGATCAGATTGATGCGGATGACGCGCTCGTAGTCGGCAAGCGGCATCGGCCCGTCTCGGCCGACGATACGCTTGGCCGGTCCGACGCCGGCGCAATTGACCAGGATGCGTGCGGGTCCATGCGCGCCGGCAGCCTGCTTGATCGCGGCCTCGGCGGAGGCGCTGTCGGCTACGTCGCAGGCAACCGCAATGCCGCCAATCTCGGAGGCAACTTCGTCCGCCGCCTTCTCGTTGATGTCGCAAACCGAGACCTTCCCTCCGGCCGCGGCCAATGCGCGCGCGGTGGCGGCGCCTAGGCCCGATGCGCCGCCAGTGACGATGGCCGCATGTCCTGTGATTTCCATGCTCAGTTACCCATTTCGACCGCGATGACGCGCGACGATAGCGGCACGGCATAAAGCTCGTCCACCAGGGCGGCGCGGTTCTGCTGCACTGCGCGCTGGTTGATCGAGCCCTTGTCGGTCATCTCGCCTTTGTCGATCGAGGGCGGCTCTGCCATCAGGATGGCGCGCATGATACGGGTCGAACTGCCCGGGCTCGCTGCAGCCAGCCGCGCTAGCCGCTCGGCGAAGCTTGCGCGCAAGCTCGGCGCGTCGACGATGGTAGCGGGCGACGCTTCGGCCGGTAGCCCGGCTAGTTTGCGGCAGGCCTCGATATCAGGAAAAATCAGCGCCACGATATCATCGCGATCCGGTCCAGCGAAAACCACGTCGCGGATATGCGGTGCGAAGTGATCGATGAAACGCGCGCGCAGCGAACCGACGCTCACCCAGGTGCCGGTCGACAGCTTGAAATCCTCGGCCAGGCGGCCGTCGAACAAAAGGCCGATATTGGGGTTGTTGGGGTCGACGAATTTCAGCGCGTCGCCAAGCCTGTAATAACCCTCCTCGTCGAAAGCGGCGCGCGTCAGCTCATCCTGCCGCCAATAGCCCGGTGTGACGTGCGGGCCGCGCAGGCGCGCTTCCAGCTTGCCTTCGTTCGGGATCAGCTTGAGTTCGACCCCGGGTGCCGGCAAACCAATATTACCCGGCCGGTCGAAATCCCAGGAGCAGGCGAGTGCCAGCGGCGCCGTCTCCGTCGAGCCGAGAGAAGTCAGGAAGATGATGCGCTCGCCGGTGGTCGCAACCGCAAGCCGGTTCATTTCGTTCCAGGTCTCCTGGTTGAGACCGGCGCCGGCATAGAACAGCACCTTCAGCCGGCCGAAGAAGTTGCGGCGCAGCGTCTCGTCGGCGTGGAAGTGCGGGATCAGTGCTTCGTACCCTTTCGGGACGTTGAAATAGATGGTGGGCGCGATCTCGCGTAGATTGCGCGCGGTTTTCGGCACCCCGAGCGGTGTCGGGTTGCCGTCGTCGATATAAAGCGAGCCGCCGTTCACGAGTACCATGTTGAAGTTGTGATTGCTGCCGAAGGTATGGCTCCAGGGCAGCCAGTCCACCACCACCGGCGGCTCGTCGGCGACGAAAGCAAAGCCAGCCGCAATCATCGCCTGGTTCGAGCACAGCATGCGGTGCGTGTTGATCACCGCTTTAGGATTACCAGTGGAGCCGGACGTAAATAGGAATTTAGCGATCGAATCGGGTGTGACTTCGTTGCGCGCGGCGGCGACGCCCGCCGCATCGTCGGCGGCGAGATCGACGACCAGCGTAGCCTTGCGTCCGGCGGGCGGATTGCGTGTTACAACCACCTCAGCATCGGCGGGCGCGGCCGCCGCGATGCCGCGCGAAAAGAGCTCGCCGTCGCTGGCAAACACGAGGCCAGGTGTCAGCAGGCCGATGATCGCGCGCAATTTGCCGAAGTCGCTCGACATCAGAGAATAGGCCGGCGAGATCGGCGCATAAGGGATGCCGACGTACATCGCGGCCAGCGCCAGCAGCGCATGCTCGATATCATTGCCGGAGACGATCGCGATCGGCCTCTGGGCCGAGAGACCACGGCGCAACAGCGCGGCGCCGATGCGTTTCACCTCGCCGAGTACTTGCTCGTAGGGCAGCCTGCGCCATTCGCCTTGAGTGTTGCGCATAGCGAGGAATGTCCGATCGGGCGCGGCCTTGGCCCAATGATCGAGTGGCTCACCTAATGAATTGTAGTAAGGCGGCAGCACCTGCGCAGTACGCAGATGGATGACACCGCGCTCGGTGCGTTCGAGCACGACGTCAAAGCTGCCCAGCCGCACTGGGCGCAACGGCGCGGTGAATGTCGCATTATCTCGTTGCGGGTTTGCCATCAGGACCGTGTCACCTTGGGCGCCCGCTTATCGAGAAAAGCTTTGAGCCGCGTCTTGGCCTCGCGATCGGCCTGCGCGATTGACGACATTAGTGCTTCCATGGCGTAGCCGCCGGCCGGATCGCTTTCGGCGATGCGCGGCAGCGCGTGGGTGACCGCGAAATTGGTAAGCGCCGTATTACTGGCGATGCGCTCGGCCAGTTCAATCCCTTTGGTAAAGCCTCTGCCTGGCTCGACAAGATAGGTAGTGAGTCCGATGGCCTGACCTTCTTCGGCCGAGTAGGTACGGCCGGTCAGCATCATATCCATCATGCGTGCGACGCCGATCAGCCGCGGTAGCCGTACCGAGCCGCCGCCACCGACATAGATGCCGCGGCTGCCCTCGGGCAGCGCGTAATAGGCTGAATGCTCGGCCAGACGCACATGCGCAGCGGCCGCGAGTTCCAGTCCGCCGCCCACCACTGCGCCATGGAGCACCGCCACCACCGGCGCCTTGCCGAACTGGATCTTCTCAAAGGCGCGGTGCCACAGCCCGGAATGCGCGATGCCTTGGGTAACGTTCCGCTCTTCCAGTTCGCTGAGATCTAGGCCGGCTGAGAAGTGCTCACCCTCGCCGGCAAGCACAACGGCGCCGATGTCGTCCGGCAGCGCGGTGAAAAAAGTCTCGATACCGAGGACGGTCTCGTCGTCGAGCGCGTTACGCTTGCGCGGGCGGTTGAGCCGCAGCACGGCGACGCGGCCGCGCCGCTCGGCGGCGAGCGACGCGGGCAACGCGACGAATGACTTCCGCGAACTCACGCGAGGACTCCTGCTTCCATAATCACGACGATCATGCTGCGACGAGCCAGTAGCGCAACAAAATTAATTCTTGACCAGCGGGCAGCCGCCTTCGTTCAGCGGCCGAAATGCCTTTTCGGCCGGGATCGTGTCGATGATTTTGAACACGTCCCATTCGCTTTTCGATTCGGCAGGAGCCTTGACCTGTAGCAGATACATCGGATGGATCTTGCGGCCGTCGGCGCGGATAGTGCCTTTGCCGAACAGCGGATCGTCAGTTGGCATCGCTTTCATGGCCGCCACCACCGCGGCTCCGTCCGCCGGCGAGCCGACTTTGTCGACCGCTTTCAGATAATGCAGCACGGCGGAATAGACGCCGGCGTGCATGTGGTTCGGCATCATCTTCTTCGCATGGCGCTCCTGGAAGCGCTTGGACCAGGCGCGGGTCTGATCGTTCATGTCCCAGTAGAAGGCGTTGATGCCGACCAGCCCCTGCGCGGTATTGAGACCGAGCGCAGGAACGCTCTGGAGGTCGAAGATCAGCGAGACGATCTTCTGCTTGGCGCCGATCTTAAATTCGGCCGCCTGCTTGACGCTGTTGGTGGTGTCGCCGCCGGCGTTGGCGAGCGCCACGACTTCGGCACCGGAGGCCTGCGCCTGCAGCAGGAAGGACGAGAAGTCCGAGGCGCCGAGCGGATGGCGCACACTGCCGATGATCTTGCCGCCGCTGGCCAGCACCTCGTCGCTAGCCTGCTTCTCCAGATCGTGGCCGAAGGCGTAGTCGGCGGTGACGAAGAACCAGGTCTTGCCGCCTGAAGTGAGCACGCCGCGCGCCAGCGCGTGACCGTTGGCCCATGTGTCATAGGTCCAGTGCACGAAGTTGGGCGAACACTTGGCGCCGGTGAGCAGCGCAGTACCGGCGCCCGAACCGATCGCTACTTTATTTTTCTCACGCACGATGTCGCCGACCGCGAGCGCGACCGCCGAGTTCGGCAGGTCGACGATCATGTCGACGCCCTCGACGTCGAGCCAGCGCCGCGCGATGCCGGCGCCGATATCGGGCTTGTTCTGGTGATCACCTGCGATCACCTCGACCTTGCGCTTTGACTGCTTGGCGAAATCCTCGACCGCCATCTGGGCGGCGATTACCGAGCCCGGCCCTTGGAAGTCGGAATAGACGCTCGACATGTCGTTGAGCACGCCAATGCGCAGCGCGCCGTTCGACTCGGCGAACGCTGGAGCTAACGAAAGCACCAAAAAAAGCGCGGCCAATTTCGTCGGTTGCAGCATGGAGCCCTCCCTAGAGCATTAATACCTATTATGTGATTGGCTCAGAATGTTGTCATTGACAACAATTAGGGTCAAGCTGGATAACGACTGCAAACCGAATGAGCGTGCAATGCAGCAACGGCGAGCAAGCGTAGCAAAGTCAAAGCGACGCCGACGGCGGGCGGTGCCGGCGGACAAGCTCGCCTTGGGCCAGCTCGACAACCATCTTGGGTATTTTCTACGCCGTCTGCAGGTCTGGGTATTTCAGGACTTCATCCAGATGCTGCGGGCGATGAAAGTGCGCCCGGCGCAATATTCCGTCATGCTTATCATCGCCGCCAATCCGGGGCGCTCCCAGGCGGCGATCGGCGAGACGCTCAAAATCGAACGCGCGCGGCTGGCCCGCATGTTGCACGAGCTGGAGCGGCGCAAATGGGTGAACCGACGCGTCAATGGCAGCGATGCCCGCTCGCATTCGCTGCATCTGACCGCGAAAGGCGAAAAAGCGCTCGCGAAGATCAAAAGTCTGGCCGAGCAGCACGAGGCGCGGCTTGCCAGTCATGTCGGAGCCAAGCGTCATGCGCAGCTTATGAATTTGCTGCGCGAGTTTGGCTAAGGGCCGCTACTCCACCTCGAAGACCTCGAGCAGCACCGCGTTTGCCTCACGCTGCCCACGCGCCAACGACAGGATGCGGTTGAGCCAGTCGAGCTTGGGGTCAGCGGTTTCGAACCGTATCACTGTGCGGAAATAATAAAGCGCCGGATCGACAGCCTCGCCGCGCGCCAGCTGCTCCATCACTGCGGGCGGCCCGTGCCGCAGGCCGTCGCTCGCCACCATGATGTGGGCGCCGGCGTCGGTCTCGATGGTGTAGCGCGCCTGGATGTCGGTGGCGCCGTCCAAACGTACGATCTGCCAGTCAGCGCCGCCCGGCAGGATGCGCCCCGTAAGCTTCGGCCCGCGCACCGTGCCGCCGAGGATGCCGACCACGCGGCGCTCACCATAGGGCGTGCGGCCGAAGGACATGATCGCGGCGAGCTCGGCGTGAATTGTGAACATGGCTTGTTTGCTCAACATGGCGCGCCATCCGTTGGAATCCCAACTTTATTCCGCCATTTGACCGTGTTAGCGAGCGGCCGTAAATACTGGCCGCAACCCGGAAGCAATCTCGCATGGCGCGTATTTCGTCCCTGTCCGAAGCCATTAAGGATACCGTTCGTGACGGCGACACCGTTGCATTGGAAGGTTTCACTCACCTGATACCGCATGCCGCTGGCCACGAGATCATCCGGCAGAGACGCAAGAATCTCACGCTGATCCGCATGACGCCGGATCTGATCTACGACCAGCTTATCGGCATGGGCTGTGCGAAACGGCTGGTGTTTTCCTGGGGCGGCAACCCGGGCGTCGGCTCGCTACATCGCCTCAGAGACGCCGTTGAGAACGGCTGGCCGCATCATCTCGAACTGGAAGAGCATTCGCACGCCGCCATGGCTAACGCCTATGAGGCGGGCGCCGCGGGTCTGCCCTGCGCGATCTTCCGTGGCTATATCGGCGGCGACCTGCCGAAGGTGAATCCCAGGATCAAGCGCGTGACCTGCCCATTCAGCGGCGAGGAGCTCGCCGCGATCCCCGCCCATCGGCCGGACGTGGCGGTAATCCACGCCCAACGTGCCGATAAGGCCGGCAACGTTATGATCGAGGGCGTCCTCGGAGTGCAGAAAGAAGCGGTGCTCGCCTCCAAGCGCTCGGTGGTCACGGTAGAGGAGATCGTCGACGAATTGCCCGAGCGCAGCCTCAATGCGGTGGTGCTGCCACATTGGATCGTCGGCCATGTGGTCAAGGTGCCGGGCGGAGCCTTCCCGTCCTACGCGCAGGGCTACTACGCGCGCAATAACGCATTCTATAAGAAGTGGGATGATATCGCGCGTGAACGCGAGTCATTTATCGCCTGGATGAGGGACAACGTGCTGGCGAAGAGCCCGGAGGCCTTCGCTCAATATGCGCGCAAACAGCGCGTGGCGGCGGGATAACCACATGGCCGATTACAAGCCAAAAGAAATGATGACCGTCGCCGCGGCGCGCGCGCTGAAAAACGACGATGTCTGCTTTGTCGGTATCGGCCAACCATCGGCCGCCTGTAACCTTGCCCGCCTTACTCATGCGCCGGATATTGTGCTGATCTATGAGTCCGGTACGCTTGCCACTAAGCCGAACGTGCTCCCGCTTTCGATCGGCGACGGCGAACTGTGCGAGACCGCGCTAACCACGGTGCCGGTGCCGGAGATGTTTCGTTATTGGCTGCAGGGCGGCCGCATCAAGGTCGGCTTCTTGGGCGGCGCGCAGATCGACAAATATGCCAATCTTAACACCACCGTTGTCGGCCCGTACGATAAGCCCAAGGTACGGCTGCCCGGCGGCGGCGGGGCGCCGGAAATTGCTACCTCCTGTGCCGAGATCTTTATCATAATGGCACAGGGCAAGCGCAGCTTCGTCGACAGGCTAGATTTCGTCACCTCGGTCGGCCATGGACACGGCGGTGACAGTCGTACCAAGCTCGGCCTCAAGACCAAGGGGCCGACCCGGCTGATCACCGATCTCGCGCTGTGGGAGCCGGATCCGGTCACCAAGGAAATGACCGTGGTGTCGATCCATCCCGGGGTCACGCGCGCGCAGATTCAGGAGAATACCGGCTGGTCGGTGAAATTCGCGGCGCGAGTCGCCGAGACGCCCGCGCCGACGTCGAACGAACTCGAGGTGTTGCACGAATTGCACGCGCGCACCAACCGTGCCCATTCGGAGGCCGCGTGATGCCAACCCGTGACGTCTTTCTCTGCGATGCTGTGCGCACGCCGATCGGGCGCTACGCGGGCGCGCTCGCTAAAGTGCGCACCGACGATCTCGCCGCCGTGCCGATCAAGGCGCTGATGACGCGCAATCCCAAAGTCGACTGGGCCAAACTCGACGAAGTCTTCTATGGCTGTGCCAACCAAGCCGGTGAAGACAACCGCAACGTCGCGCGCATGGCGCTGCTCTTGGCCGGCCTGCCCGATAGCGTGCCGGGAGTAACGCTCAACCGGCTGTGCGCTTCCGGTCTCGACGCGGTCGGCACCGCCGCGCGCGCTATCCGCGCCGGCGAGATCGACTTCGCCATTGCCGGCGGCGTCGAATCAATGACGCGCGCACCCTTCGTGCAGGGTAAGGCGCCGGAGGCCTTCGCCCGCACGGTCGAGATCTTCGACACCACCATCGGCTGGCGCTTCATCAACCCACTGATGAAGGCGCAGTACGGCGTCGAATCCATGCCGGAGACGGCCGAGAACGTGGCCGAGGAATTTCAGATCAAGCGCGACGACCAGGACGCCTTCGCGCTGCGGTCGCAACAGCGCGCCGGCAAGGCTATCGCCTCCGGCTATTTTGCCAGCGAGATCGTCGCGGTGGAGATTCCGGGGCGAAAGGGCGAGATGGTGAAGCTCGACAAGGACGAACACCCGCGTGCCGACACGACGGCCGAGCAACTCGCCAAGCTCAAACCGTTCGTGCGCAATCCCGGCACCATCACCGCCGGCAATGCCTCTGGCGTCAATGACGGGGCCGCTGCCATGATTCTGGCCTCCGAGATGGCGCTGAAGGCACACGGCCTGACGCCGCGGGCGCGCGTTCTCGGCATGGCTTCGGCGGCCGTGCCACCGCGCATCATGGGCATCGGTCCGGTGCCATCGACCCGCAAGCTGATGGCGCGGCTCAACCACAAGATTGACGACTACGACGTGATCGAACTCAATGAGGCCTTCGCCTCGCAGTCGCTCGCCTGCCTGCGCCAGCTCGGGCTGCCCGATGACGCCGAGCAGGTCAATCCGCATGGCGGCGCCATCGCGCTCGGCCATCCGCTCGGTATGTCGGGGGCGCGGTTGGCGTTGACTGCGGCACGCGCGCTCGAAAGCCGCGGCGGCAAGCTCGGCCTTGCGACAATGTGCGTCGGCGTAGGTCAGGGCGTATCGCTCGCCATCGAGCACGTTCAGTGATCAGAACAAACACAACGAGGAAGAACTAGGGACAATAATAATGGCGCTTATTTTTCCGAAGGAAAGCCTCAGCGCCTTTCCGAAGCATCTGACGCCAGCCTATCGCAGCACGGTGAAGCGTTCGCCGTCGAAGCCGCTGATCATCGTGCCGCACACGCTGTCCGAGCTCACCGGTCCGGTTTACGGCCACGACGCGATGCAGGAAGGCGATAATGACCTCACCAAGCAACACAACGGTGAACCGCTGGGCGAGCGCATCATTGTGCACGGTCACATCTATGACGAGGACAAGCGCCCAGTGCCCGATACACTGGTGGAAATCTGGCAGGCCAACGCCTGCGGCCGCTACGTACATAATGTTGACCAGCACCCGGCGCCGCTTGATCCGAACTTCACCGGCGCCGGCCGTACCATCACCGACAAGAACGGTTATTACCGTTTCATCACGGTGAAGCCCGGCGCCTACCCGTGGGGCAATCATCCCAACGCCTGGCGGCCGAACCATATTCACTTCTCGGTGTTCGGCCACTCGTTCCTGTCGCGGTTAGTCACGCAGATGTATTTCCCTGGCGACCCGCTATTCCCGTTCGATCCGATCTTCAATTCGGTGACCGACGAGAAGGCGCGGCAGCGCATGGTCTCGAGCTTCGATCTAGAGAACACCATTCCGGACTGGGCGTTGTGCTTCCGCTTCGACATCGTGCTGCGCGGGCGCGAAGCCACGCCGCAGGACGCCGACAAACACTGATATGGGCTATAGTCATGTCTGACATTACTCCCTCACAAACTGTCGGCCCGTACTTCGCTTACGGCCTGGCGCCGCACAGCCGCTGCAACTGGCAGCCGAACTCGCACTACGACTCGAAGGAAACCGTCGGCGCCGATCTGGTGACGCCGGATGCCACCGGTCAGAAAATTCGCATCGAGGGCCGCGTGCTCGACGGCGACGGGTTGCCGATCAACGACGCCATGATCGAGATCTGGCAGGCCGATGGGCAGGGCCGCTACGCGCATCCGCGCGACAACCGCGCGCGGCCGAACACCAAGTTCAAGGGCTTCGGACGCTCCGCCACCGACAAAAACGGCGCGTACAGCTTCGACACCGTCAAGCCGGGCTCGGTGCCGGGCCCCGGCGGCAAACCGCAGGCGCCGCACATCGTATTCTGCATCTACTCGCGCGGCATGCTACGGCAGGTCTATACGCGGCTCTATTTCTCCGATGAGGCCGCCAACGCCGCCGATCCCATCCTGGCGCTGGTGCCGACGGACCGCCACGGGACTCTCATTGCCCACAAGGAGATGCGCGGCGATCTTGCGGTCTACACGTTTGACATCCGCGTTCAGGGTGAAAATGAGACGGTTTTCTTCGACATCTGAGCGGACGCGAGGACTTTCCTTCGCGTTTGCTGGGCGTTTGCGGCGGCTATTGGCGGCCCGGTGCCCACTCTCGCCCACAACGCATTCCTTAATGCGGGAAGTTGCCCATTATCATGGACATTACGTCCCATAAAATTTTTTAGTATTGCCAGATACTGATATTTATAAGCGATATGTTTGACGGGTTTTTGCCCACAAATGATGCCCAACTTTATAATCCTCATTTTTGTGGTTGACGGCTGAGCGCGGAATTGGTTCGCTATTTGCTAAACGGGCCCTCTCAGAGCCGGATAGGAAGCGCCACATGAACGAACTCATCCTCCAGGAAATCGGCGAATTCTGCCGTCAGCGCGGCCTCGCCGAATCCACCTTCGGCCGTCGCGCCGTCAACGACGGCAAACTCGCTAGCCGCCTTCGCAATGGCGGCCGTATCACCACCGACACGCTCGAGCGCATCCGCGCATTTATGGCGCGCAACGCCGATGCCGCGCCGGCCCGCCGCCGCGTGCTGTTCGACGCGCTGCCTGCCGGCGCCCTGCCGGTGGTTTCGCCATCGGCGCCGCCGGTCGCCTCTGGCCAGGCCGCCGACGATCCGCAGCGCAATTTCCGCTTCTTTGACAATCGGCAGAAATATCTGCTGTTCGTGAATACCTGCAGCGAAAAGTGGGAGACCGCGCAACGCGTCGGGCTTGAGCTCGCCAACATCCATCCGCGTCCGCCGGCCGTGCGTGTGTTCGACGCCGGCGTTGGTGACGGCACTGTGCTGTCGCGCGTGATGCGCGCGATGCACGACCGTTTTCCGACCATGCCGTTCTACATCGTCGGCAAGGAAATCAGCCTGGAGGACATCCGCCTCACGTTGCACAAGATGGCGGACCGCTTCATCGAGCATCCCTCCTCGGTGTTGGTGTTGACCAACCTCGCCTATGCTGAGGCGCCCTGGCTGGCGGTGAAGTCGCTCAGCGCAGCTGCCAGCTTGGTGTGGAAAGAGCTGCCGATGGACGGCAACACCGCGCACGCCTTCGAGCAGCAGATCACCGCACTGGAACCGTTCCTGGCCGAAAACTGGAAGGCGCGCGTCTCGCCGAAAAGCGGCAACCCGGTCTATGAGCGTCCGGTCATCCTGGTGCTCTACCGCGCCGACCACCGCTTCCTGCTCGACCAGATCGTGCCGAAGCCCGGTGGCACCGTCGCTGACTATGATTTGGTCATCGCCTCGCAGCCCTATCGCGCGCGCGCCTCGCTCGAATTCAAGGCCAAGCGCGTGCTGGCGCCGCTCGCCCGCGCGCTCGGCCCCGGTGGCCGCATGATCGCGATGCATTCCTACGGCCACGATCCCGGCATGGAGGTCATCCACAAGGTCTGGCCGAACGATAATCCGTTCATGCACAGCCGCCACGATCTGCTCAAGGCGGTCAAGCAGGAACTGGGTTCAGCCGGGCGCGATCTCAACTTCAACACCTATTCTGACCAGCGTTCGCTGTTCCGCTACGACATGCACACGCTGCCATCGGAAATCTCCTCCTCGATTGGCACCTCTACGCTGCTGGCCGCCTGGAACGCGGCGATCTATGTGGCGCAGATCGAGGACGACCGCCTGTCAGACGTAAACAGCGACCGCCGCTATATTGATGCGACGCGCGAGGTGCTGCAGAAGCATGGCGGGCTGTGGTTCTACGACGAATCCTTCGTCATCTCGCACCGGCGCGAGTGAATACGATGTCCGCCGCCTTCGCGCGCAGCTTTTCGCTTGAGGCTACCAGGCCAAGCGCGGCCGAGATAGCCTCACTCGGCGAGCTGTTGCCGCGCGACACGCCGGTCTATTTCTCCGCGGTTCCGACAATCACGCCGCACGAATTGGTGACTGCGGCGGCGATGCTCCGCAAAGCCGGCCTCGAGCCGGTTGTGCATATCGCCGCCCGGCGCATCCGTGCGGCTGCCGACTTGCAGGACTTGCTCACGGGGCTGCGCGGAGATGCCGATGTCAGACGGTTGCTGGTGATTGGCGGTGATATCGATACGACCGGGCCTTTTGTCGATGCGCTCGCCGTGATCCAGAAGGGCCGCATGCGAGAGGCCGGAATCGAGGAAGTCGGCATCGGCGGCTATCCGGAAGGCCATGCCCGCATCGCCCCCGACCGACTGGAGGCCGCGCTCGACGAGAAGATCGCGGCGGCGCGCGCGGCCGGCTTGCGCGTGCATATCGTCAGCCAGTTCTCGTTTGCGCCCGAGGCCGTAGTCTCATGGCTCAGACGGCTGCGCGCCTGTGGCATCGCGGTGCCTGTGAAGGTCGGCATGGCCGGCCCGACCAGCTTTACCGCGCTGCTGCGCTACGCCAAGCGCTGCGGCGTGAACGCCTCGCTGCGCGGCCTCACGTCGGGCCTCGGCAGCGGGTTGATCGGCAATGTCGGCCCGGACGCAATTCTGGCCGCGCTGGCGGAGGCCTCAGACACTGGCGACGCCACGCCGCACTATTTTTCCTTCGGTGGGGTCTTGCAGACCGCCCGCTATGCATGCGATGCGGCGGCAGGACGGTTCCCCGCCGCCCGTGCTATGGCACAGCCCAAGAGCGCATGAGTCCAAACGGCGTTTCGCCGGCCCTGGATCGGATGCGTGAATGAATGAGAACGACCTGCGGCCCTCAGGGCCGGCAGGCGCCTTGCGGAGGACACGAACGATGCAACGAACCAAGCCACCTTTCCGCGCCGACATGGTCGGCAGCTTGCTGCGCACGGCGCCGGTCAAGCAAGCGCGCGCGCAGCGGGAAAAGGGCGCGATCAGCGCGGAACAGCTGAAAGAGGTCGAGGACCGCGAGATCGAGAAGATCATCAAGAAACAGGAAGAGATCGGGCTCAAGCTCGTCACCGACGGCGAATTCCGCCGCGCCTGGTGGCATTTCGATTTCTTCAGCATGCTCGACGGCGTCGAGCTCTACGAGCTCGACCACGGCATCCAATTCCAGGGCGTGCAGACCAAGATGCAGAGCATCAAGGTGACCGGAAAGATAGGCTTTTCCAACCACCCGATGCTGGAGCACTTCAAGTTTCTGAAGGCGCACACCAAAGTGACGCCGAAGATGTGCATCCCGGCGCCGAGCCAAATGCATTTCCGGCTCGAGCCCGGCGCGGTGGCGAAGTCGGCCTATCCCGATCGCGACGCCATCTTCGACGATCTCGCCATGGCCTATCAGAACGCGATAAAGTCCTTCTACGCCGCCGGCTGCCGGTACCTCCAGTTCGACGACTGCGCTTGGGCCTATCTCTGCTCGCAGGTGGAATTGCAGAAAGCGCGCGACCGCGGTCTCGACGTCGATCATCTGCAGGAGACCTACACGGCCTGCGTCAACAAGGCGCTCGAGGCCAAGCCCGCCGACATGACCATCACCACCCACGTCTGCCGCGGCAACTTCCGCTCCACCTTCATCTCGTCCGGCGGCTACGAGCCGGTGGCGCAGAGCTTGCTCGCCAAGTGCAACTACGATGGCTATTTCCTGGAATACGATACCGATCGCGCTGGCGGCTTCGAGCCGCTGCGCTTTTTGCCGAAGGGCAACAAGATCGTCGTACTCGGCCTGGTCACATCCAAGCAGGGGCGGCTAGAGCCGCGCACGGACATCAAGAAACGAATCGAGGAGGCGACCAAGTTCGTCGCGCTCGATCAGCTTTGTCTCTCGCCGCAATGCGGCTTCGCTTCGACCGAAGAAGGCAACGTGCTGGCCGATGAGGAGCAGTGGGCGAAGCTGCGCATGATCGTCGAGCTCGCGGAAGAAGTGTGGGGTAAGAACTAATTATTGTTCGGGAAACGCGTCATGTCCCAACGCATCTCGCCTCCCTTCCGCGCCGACATGGTTGGCAGCCTGTTGCGCACCGCCCCGCTGAAGCAGGCGCGCGCGCAATTCGCCAAGAGCGAAATCACGATCGACGCGCTTAAAGCGGTGGAAGACCACGAGATCGAAAAGATCATCGGCAAGGAGCAGGAGGTTGGACTCAAGCTCGCCACCGACGGCGAATTCCGCCGCTCCTGGTGGCACTTCGATTTCTTCCGTGGGCTTGAAGGCGTCACTCCGATCACCACCTCGACCGGCATCAAATTCCATGGCGTCGAGACCAAGCACGAGGCAATCAAGATCACTGGCAAGGTCGACTTCGTCGGCCATCCGCAGCTCGAGCATTTCAAATTCCTGAAGGCGCATTGCAAAGTGACGCCGAAGATGACTATTCCGGCGCCCAGCACGTTCCACTTTCGGCAGGGCCGCGCGATGGTGAGCAAGAAGGCCTATCCCGACCTCGACGCGTTCTTCGCCGACGTCGCCGCTACCTGGCGCAAAGCGATCCGCGCCTTCTATGACGCCGGGTGTCGCTATCTGCAGCTCGACGATACCGCCTGGGCGATGATGTGCGATCCGAACGAGCGCGAACAATCGAAAGCACGCGGCGACGACCCCGAGCAGCTGCCGGCGATGTATGCGCGTGTCACCAACGCCGCGCTCGAAGGCAAACCGGCCGACATGGCGATCACCATGCATTCGTGCCGCGGCAATTTCCGCTCCACCTGGATCGCGCAGGGCGGTTACGAGTTCGTCGCCGAACAACTGCTCGGTAATACAGATCTCGACGGCTATTTCCTGGAATACGACAGCGACCGCGCCGGCGGCTTCGCCCCGCTGCGCTTCCTTCCAAAGGGCAAGAAGCAGCTCGTGCTCGGCCTGGTCACGAGCAAGAGCGGGCGGCTGGAACCACGCGACGAGATCAAACGGCGCATCGACGAGGCCAGCAAATATGTGGCACTCGACCAGCTCTGCTTGTCGCCGCAGTGCGGTTTCGCTTCAACAGAGGAAGGCAATGTGCTGGCGGAGGACGAACAATGGGCTAAGCTGCGTATGATCGTCGAGCTGGCCGAGGAGGTCTGGGGCCGGGACTGATTTTTCGCAAGCGTGCCCGACTGGACGCCGCTTGGCATCGTTCGCTGGAATAGGATTACAGTTTTTGCGTGGTATCAACCAAGAAATCAACCGAGAGGGATGGAAATGTCACTGATATCGCAATGGCCTACCCTAAGCCGCCTGGCGCTGTCGGCTGTGGCCGCAACATTGTTGTTTGCCACGGCGCCGGCAAAGGCGCAGACTAAAGAGCCGATCAAAATCGGCTTCGGCATGTCGCTCACCGGTCCGCTTGCTGCCAACGGCAAGATGTCGCTGGTCGCGATGCAGGTTTGGGAAGACGACATCAATGCGAAGGGCGGGCTGCTCGGCCGCCCGGTCAAGCTGGTCTACTACGACGATCAGAGCAGTCCGTCGCAAGTGCCCGGCATCTACACCAAGCTGCTCGATATCGACAAAGTCGATCTGATCGTCAGCGGCTATGCCTCGACCCAGATTGCCGCGGCGATGCCGGTCGCGATTCAGAAGAAAAAATTGTTCGTCAGCCTGTTCGGCACCGGGGTCAACGAGACCTTCAACTATGCGAAATATTTCTCGATGATCCCGAACGGCCCGACGCCGAAGCCGGCCTTCACGCGCGGCTTCTTCAAGGTGGCCGAGGTACAGAAGCCCAAGCCGCAGACCATCGCGATCGCCTCGGCCGACGCCGAGTTCGGACGCAACGCCTGCGAAGGCGCCGAGCAAAACGCCAAGGATTCCGGCTTCAAGATCATCTACAACAAGAGCTATCCGCCCGCCACGACCGACTTCTCTCCGATCGTGCGCGCGATCCAGGCGCTCAATCCGGATCTGCTGGTGATCTGCTCCTATCCGCTCGACACCGTCGGCATGATCACGGCGATGAGCGAAGTCGGCTTCAAGCCGAAGATGTGGGGCGGCGCCATGGTCGGCCTACAGGCGACCGTGTTCAAGACCAAGCTTGGCCCGCTGCTCAACGGCGTGGTCAACTTCGAAACCTGGCTGCCCGTCAAGTCGATGGAATTTCCAGGCTCTCTGGATCTGGTCAAGAAATATCAAGCTCGCGCCCAGGCCGCTGGCTCTGATCCACTCGGCTACTACATGCCGGTGTGGGCCTATGCCTATCTGCAGGTGCTCGGCGACGCCATCGCCAATACCAAGAGTCTCAATGACGATGTGCTCGCCGATTACATCCGCAAGACCACGTTCAAGACCGTGGTCGGCGACGTGAAGTTCGGCAAGGGCGGCGAATGGGCGGAAGAGCGCACGCTGGCGGCCCAGTTCCAGAACATCAAGGGCAATACCGTCGACGACTTCCGCGATCTGAAAACCGAAATCATCGTCTATCCGCCGCAATTCAAAACCGGCGACGTGATCTACCCGTACGAAAAGGCGATCGTAAAATAGAGTTTGGCGAACGCCAATTTCCCGGCAAAATCAGCGGCCGGCGCCGTCAGGCGCCGG
>Ga0207761_1000226_pt1 | contig 19418 bp, 17 predicted proteins | sample LuqExpMetageno34_FD_187792 | JGI IMG/M metagenome (GOLD analysis project Ga0207761, IMG submission 187792) | Tropical forest soil microbial communities from Luquillo Experimental Forest, Puerto Rico - Sample 34 (SPAdes) | ecosystem: Environmental > Terrestrial > Soil > Tropical forest ... | reverse complement strand
CATGGGCTGGTTCGTGCCGCAAGTAATGGGCGTGGGCTACAAGTTCGTCGGCGAGGCATTGAACGACCACCTCGCCGTGAAGCTGATGTTGCTGCTGCTCGGGCTAAAGTTGGTGGCGACGGCGGTGAGTTACGCCTCGGGAAATGCGGGCGGCATTTTCGGACCGAGCCTGTTCCTCGGGGCGATGCTCGGAGGGACCATCGGAGGGGCCGCACATTATTTATTCCCTGCCTATGTCGCGACTCCGGGAGCGTATGCGCTGGTGGGAATGGGCACTGCTTTCGCGGGCGTCGTGCGCGCGCCGATGACATCTGTCGTAATGATCTTCGAAATTACCCGGGACTATGCGGTGATTGTCCCGCTGATGATTTCGAACCTGGTGAGTTATTTCATCTCCTCGCGCTTGCAGAAAGAGCCGATCTACGAACAGCTCGCGGAGCAGGATGGGATCCATCTGCCGCGGGCCGAGAGGCGGCAAGAACAATTGCAGCGGCAGGTAGGGCTGGTGATGAGACCGGCTTCCGGTGTTTTGGATGCGACACTAACGGTTCAGGCGACCCTCGAAGCCGCTGAAAATGCGGAGCAACGGGTCTGGCTGGTGAGCGATCCCTGCGGAATCATCGGTGTGCTCACCCGCAAGCAGCTACAGGACGCGATTAGCGAAGGCGGCAGCGAAAAGAAATCGCGCGACCTCATCGCGGGAGTGGAGTTTCCGCACTTGCACACGGATCAGTCCTTTGACCAGGCCTTGGCTCGCATGGGAGAGGCGCAGGTGGATATGTTGCCGGTGGTTAGCCGTGCCAATGTGCATGAACTGCTTGGCGTGGTATGGCTTGCCGATGTGTTGCGGTCGTACGGCGTCGAGGAGCGCTTCGGAAATTAGAACGCGCCGCCGCCTCCTCCTCCTCCTCCTCCCCCTGAGCCCCCTCCGCCATCGCCGCCGAATCCGGAACTACCTGAACTGGTGGGCGCGGAAGACATGATGCTGCCGGCGTCGGAACTCAAGGAGTTCAGGTTGCTCACGAAGGCACCGGGATAGAAGCCTGGGCCAAACGTGCCACCCTGATACCACTGCGGCGGTTGCGTGTAGATTCCCTGGAACGCCTTGCTCCAATTTTTCTCAACGCCGAGTGCCATGGCGAAGGGTAGAAACTTCTCAAACATTTCGGGCGTTTTGATCATGCGGTTGAAGCGGTCGGACTCGACATGCTCGAGGAAGTCCTTGAAGCCCAGCAGTTGCTCGAGTGCCCGCGCGCCGGGGATGGTCCGAGCGGACATGAACCAGCCAAACCCGGCGATGATGGCGCCGGTGAGCACGCCCGCGACGATGAAGGACAGCGGGGCCATGCCGCTATTTTTCGCGTACATGTTGCCGCCCCAAATCAGGAAGACCGCCGTCAGAACGCCGAACATGAAGTAGCCGCTGCGGACGCTATCGGGCCGCTTCCGGTAATAGCCGCGGCCGACGAGCGCGGCGAAGATCTGGCTCTTCATAGGCGAGATGTTTGTATAGAACTTGTTTTTCAGGGACGAGAGAGAAACCGTTTCGTCGACAACGCCCTGGTCGAAGATGCCGCTGAGGAGCTGCTGCTCGTGTGGTTTGAGAGAAGCCCAGTCGGTCGCAGGCTTTTTGAGGTGGAAGGAATAGTCCTTGGAGTGGGTGAGGCCGAGGAGGTGGGAGACGTCCCGCTCCTCGATGACCAGGTAGCCGCGTACGGCGAGGTCGACAATGGTAGCGGTAATGTCGCGCATATCGACGGAATTGTCGATGAGAGTGCCGATTTCGCCGGGGGAAAGCTGCTCCGGAGGTTGGTATTGCGCGGCGATCGGGCGCAGAGCGGGGTCGCGGCCGCGGGTCCACCACCACCAGAGCATCAGCGGGAAAGCCAACACGGGAATGACCAGAGCCCAGTTGCTGCGAAGGTACAGAAGGAATGTGTCGAAGCCGGTGGGCTCGCGAAGCACACCTTTGTCGCAGGCAATGGCGATGGTCAGACCTTCATGCGGCGGAAGAGAGGCGTTCGTTTTGACGTCAACCCCGGTGCCCACGACATCCACCGTCGCGTTTTGCGCTCGTGAGCCAAGAGCGCCGGTGAATACTCTGGTGCGCAAGTTCTTGATGTCTGGAGGAAAAACGATGTGAGCGGAGGCTTGCCGGATGGGCGCGTCCCAGTAATTGCCGGTGATGTTCCAGAAGAACTCGTCGTGATCGGAGAAGAAGCGCACCGCATCGGGGATGATGTAGTGGATCGAAACGGTGTGAGAGCTGTTGTCGGCGTTGGGAATAAAGATTTTCAGGTGGCGATACTGTTTGATGGTGCTCGATTCAAAGCGCAGCGCAACACCATCTTCCTCGATGCTCTTGAGCGTCAGAAAGTAGGAATAATTCAAACCGCCGGGCCCCTGGTATTGAATCGGAATGTCGCGGTAAACACCATGCCAGGGACCGCCGGTAAAACGAAAGGTGATGTTCTCAGTGATGTCCGTGCTGCTGTCGGGGGTGATCAGGATTTCGGCGTTGAAGTCAGTAACTTCGTAGCTGCGTTGCGCGGGGGTTGGGACGCAAGCCAACAGGAAAAGCGCGCCAAGCAAGGCGAGAGGGCGCAAGTACGATGGGCGGAAACGGAGCATTTCAGTCGAGCCCCGGCGATCAGGCGGTGGGCGTAGCCGGATTGCTGAAGCTGACCTTGGGCGCTTCGCGTTCCGCTGCGGAAGAGACTTCGAAGAACTCCCGCTGCTTGAACCCGAGCATGCCCGCGATGATATTCGTCGGGAATTGCAGAATCTTGGTGTTCAGGTCGCGGACCACGGCGTTGTAATAGCGGCGTGCGTTCTGGACGTTGTCCTCGATATCCGAGAGCGACTTCTGGAGCGATGTGAATCCTTCAATCGCCCGCAGTTGTGGATACGCTTCGGAAAGCGCGAACAGGCTTTTCAGCGCGCCGGAAAGCATGTTTTCCGCGGCGGCCTTGTCCGCGGGGCCGGTGGCGGACATGGCGCGGTTGCGCGCGTTGATTACGGCTTCGAGCGTGCCTTTCTCGTGTTGGGCGTAGCCCTTTACGGTTTCCACAAGGTTGGGAATCAAATCGTAGCGGCGTTTCAGTTGCACATCAATGTCCGCCCAGGCGTTGTCGCACTGCACCTTCAGGCGGACCAGCCCGTTGTACATCCCAATACCGAGCAAAATCAGAAGCACGAGGAGGCCAAGCAGAATGAAACCAAACATCGGCGAACCTCTCAGGGAAGAAGTAAATACCGGATCAAAACCAATATACGTGCCGGCTCCTGCGGAGTAAAGAAACGCCGCTCCAACTAGTTCCTTTACGGATGGCTTATCATAACCAAGTAATATATACTGGCGACAGGATTTCAGGTTCCCGGATGCTCTTCAAGACAATCAGCGCGTCGGTCTATGGGATCGACGCCTACCCGGTCGAGGTCGAGGTGGACGTAGCGTCCGCCTTCATGAAGGACTTCAACGTGGTGGGCTTGCCGGACAACGCGGTAAAAGAGAGCCGCGAGCGGATCAAATCGGCGCTGCGGAATTGCGGTTTCGAATTTCCCTACGGGCAAGGAGTAACGATCAATCTGGCTCCGGCCGACCTGTGCAAAGAAGGATCGGGCTTTGACCTGCCCATGGCTCTTGGCGTAGTCGGATGCCAGGGGCAATTCTTTGGCAAAGCGCTCGACCAGATGATGTTTCTGGGTGAACTCTCGCTGGATGGGAACGATGATTCAGCGCTATGTTTCGAAAATTTCCGGCCCACTGCTGGACCGCATCGACATCCACATTGAAGTGCCATCGGTGAAGTACAAGGAACTGCGCGCGCCCGCCGCGTCTGAGGACTCTGCGTCGGTGCGAGCGCGGGTGATTGCTGCACGGGAAAAGCAGATCGAGCGCTTCCGGGCGGAAAAGCATACCTATGCAACGCACAAATGGCCCCCAAGCTCATCCGCAAGTGCTGCGGCATCTCCCCGGAAGGAGAGAAGCTGCTGGAGAACGCGGTTACCCGGCTGGGGCTGTCGGCCCGAGCGCACGACAGGATTTTGAAGGTGGCGCGCACCATCGCCGACCTCGACGCGGCCGCCGACATTCAGGCGAAACACCTGAGCGAAGCGATTCAATATCGTACATTGGACCGCAGCTACTGGTCTTGAGCCTGTCGATATACCGTTCGTACCTGCCTAGTAGCGTATCCGGCTCCATTGACTTCGCTTTGCCCGCTATGTTACGAGTAGTTACGCCTTAGTTTGGGAGTTTGGGGAATCTTAGGGCCGCAGTGACATAGGCGGGAATGACGCCACAGGCAAAGCACCTGGAAGTGATTCTTGATACGCACGTCGAGAGCGTCAATCTCGCCGAAGAGATGTGCCTGCGTGTCGCCGAAGCCATCGGTTTCAGTGAAGATGAGTGCTACCGCATCGGCATGTCGGTGAGGGAAGGGGTCATCAACGCCTTCCATTACGGCAATCAGGAAAAGCCCGATAAGAAGATTCACCTCGCGGTCGACCTCACCACCGAAAAGATGACCATCCACGTGATGGACGAAGGCAAAGGGTTTCGTCTGGAAGATGTGCCGGACCCGCTGGCGGAAGAGAATCTGCTCTCGACCTCTGGGCGGGGGATCTTTCTCATGCGCACCTTCATGGATGAGTTCAATGTGGTACCGGGCAAAACGGGCGGCGCGGAAATCATCATGGTGAAGAAGATTCCGCCTTCCAACAACGGGAATCACGGGTCGCCGACGTCGGATGCGACTCCCAAACAAGAAGCGTAAGGCGGTTTTATGGCGAGTTTATTCGCGACATGTCGTCAAGTAGGCGAAGTGGCCATCGTGGACCTGAGCGGCCGCATCTCTCTCGGTGAGGGCAGCGCGCTGCTGCGCAAGACGGTGCGCGACCTCGTGGAGGCCGGGCAGACCCGCATCCTGCTGAACCTTGGCGACGTGAATTATATCGACAGCTCCGGCATCGGCGAGCTGGTCAGCGGCTTCACCGCGGTGCGCAATCGCAGCGGCGAACTTAAGCTGCTCAACCTCACCAAAAAGGTCAACGATCTTCTGCAACTTACCAAGCTGTTCACGGTGTTCGACGTGTATTCCGACGAAGGAACGGCAATCCGCAGCTTCCGGTAGACACTTCGCCGTTAGAAAACGTCCTGTCTGTCCCCGGGTTTCTACTTAGGTTTCGCGCGTACTCCGAGAATCAGACAGGATTCGTCGTCTTCTTCGACGAATTCCTTTATGACAGAGAGTGCCTTTCGCAAAAGACCCTCGATCTCTTTGGTCGAGCAATTCGCCGCCCGAAGCCAGATGAGCTTGGGAGGTTGGCCGAGGAGTACGCTTCGTTCCAATCAGAATCCTTAGACACGAGCGTAAGACCATTGTCCTTCGCATATTGCCAAATGACAGAATCATCTGCCTCTCCCAATCCACAGTCGTGAACCTGAAGAGAGTGGGGATATACGTCTGCTAGCTCTCCGGGCAGATGCGGTGACAGGTTCTCGTCAAAGAGGAGCTTCACGCCTTTAGGTGTTTGAGATCGCCAATTTGCGCTCACGATCAGCGGCATACGCCAAGCACGCGCGGATATCCTTCTCCGTGAGATAGGGGAACTCCCGTAAGATCTCTGAGTGGCTCATTCCGCTGGCCAAATACTCCAAGACATCGTAAACGGTAATGCGCAGTCCCCGAATGCACGGCTTACCACCGCGCTTGCCAGGATCAATCGTGAGGACGTCAGCGTAACTCATGAGTTCACTCTATGGGAAAACCCAATTCCCGGCAAGGGGGACTCATCTGAAATCGAATCGTGAGTCTCGAGTGGCCCGGAACACATGGGTTGCGGCAGAATCAGGATATGCGGGCTGCCGAAGACACGGCTTGGATTGTGGAGTGTGCGAAGGAGATGGGGTTCGACCTGTGTGGAGTGGTGCGGGCGGAGAAGTTTCCGGAGTTGGAGCGGTTCCAGGAATGGCTGGATCGCGGGTACGCCGGGGAGATGAAGTATCTGGAGGATCCTCGGCGGCAGGACCTACGTGCGCCGATGGAGGGCGCTCGCAGCGTGATTGTTTGCGCGCTGAATTACAACACGGCTCATCCGTATTCCACCGAGGCCGCGGCACATCCTGCAGATGCGAAGGGCGATCCGCGCGGGTGGATCTCCCGCTACGCCTGGGGCGACGACTACCACGAGGTGATGTGGGAGAAGCTCAACGCGCTGGCGGCGAAGCTCCACGAACGATTCCCGGAGCCGTTTCGGTCGCGGGCGTACGCCGATACGGGCCCGGTTGCGGAACGAATCGCCGCCAAGTATGCGGGGCTCGGCTGGCTTGGCAAGAATACGCTGCTGCTGAATGCGGAGCTTGGCTCGTGGCTGTTCCTGGGAGTGATTCTCACTTCGCTGGAACTGGAGCCGTCGCTAAGAGCGGCGGAATTGCCTCCGGCCGATCTTTGCGGCAACTGCCGGCAATGCCTGGATGCGTGTCCGACGGAAGCGCTAGTCGAGCCGTATGTGCTGGATGCCCGGCGCTGCATCTCCTACCTCACGATTGAGCGGCGTGGCTCCATCCCTGGGGAATATCGCGAGGGCATCGGGTGGCAAGTCTACGGCTGCGACATCTGTCAGGATGTGTGTCCGTTCAATCGGGCCGTGCCGCTAACAAGTGTGGCGAAGTTCGAGCCGCGCGAATGGCCCGGCCAGAAAGCACTTCTGACGCCGAGCCTCGAATGGCTGGCGTCGATGAATGAGCAAGAGTTCCGCGAACTCTTTCGCGGAAGCGCGATGAAGCGCACTAAGTGGAAAGGCCTGGTTCGGAATGCCTGCGTCGCGTTGGGCAACGCCCAGATCAAGGCGGAAAGCGAAGCTTACGCGAAGGTTCTGTCCCTTCTAACGCAGTTGTGCAAATCCGACGACGCAGGCATTGCGGAATCTGCCCAATGGGCGCTTTCCCGCATCCAAACAAGGCCGACCTGATCGTTGTGCGCCGCAAGCGCGGTTTGGTTGAGCCTGGTGGGCCGCTGGCGCTATACTTTCGCACGCAAGCCCTATACGCCCACCTGACTGAGGAGCCCATGGATCGCCGCAAATTTCTCGTGAACAGTGGAATTGTCGGCGCAGGTGTTCTCGGAGCAGGAGCGGCGGTGCCGGGCGTGCTCCAGGCCACGGCCCGGTCAGAAGCAGATCCCAATCTCAACTTGGAGGAAAAACCTGTGGCATTTACTGTGCCCCCTTTGCTGTACCCTTTTGACGCACTGGAACCCCACATCGACGCCAAAACGATGGAAATCCATCACGACAAGCACCACGGCGCGTATGTGACCAATCTGAACAAAGCCCTGGAAGGACATGCGGACCTGCAGGCAAAATCGATCGACGACCTGATGAAGGGGCTCGATTCGATACCGGAAAACATCCGCACCGCCGTGCGCAACAATGGCGGCGGGCACTGGAATCACTCGCTGTTCTGGCAGTTGATGAAGAAGGGGGGAGGGGGCGAGCCCAAGGGGGACCTTCTCGCCGGAATCAACACCACCTTCGGGTCATTCGCCGGCTTCCAAGAGAAGTTCAAGGCGGCGGCGACGGGACGTTTCGGATCAGGCTGGGCGTGGCTGCTGGTGAAAGACGGCAAGCTGGCCATCGACTCCACCGCCAATCAAGACACGCAGTACATCGCTGGTGGCAAGGCAGTGCTGGGACTGGATGTGTGGGAACACGCCTACTACCTGAAGTATCAGAACCGCCGCCCGGACTACGTCGATGCCTGGTGGCACGTGGTGAATTGGGACAAAGCAGCGGAACTGTACGCAGCAGCCCGTAGCTGAGAAAAGTCCGCAAGAAAAACAAAACGCCCGGCTTGGAGGGTCCAGGCCGGGCGTTCGTTTTGTGCTCTGAATTTTTCTGGTTTAGGCCATCATGCGAGGCCGGGCCAGCGGAAGCACTTTCCCGCGAATCGCGTCGTTCTGCGCGAAGGAGGGAAATTGCGAAGCCGCATTGCCAATCGCCGAAGGAAGCGGCCGCATGGCCTGTTGCGACGCCTCACGCATCAACTCCATGCGGCTGCGCACCTTAAACTTGGAGAGCAGCGATGATACGTGAAATTTCACGGTGCGCTCGGAAAGGTTGAGTTCCGAGGCAATCTCCTTGTTGGCCAAGCTGCGCAGAATGCCGTCGAGGACTTCCTCTTCGCGGCGGGTCAGCTTCACACTGGTTTTAACGCTATGCCCAGCCTCGAGCAGTTGCTGAGCTTTGCGGGTCAGATCATGGAGGTTCTCGGGAGCTGCGGGAACCATGATGAGGTAATCACTGGGGGACTGGCCGCGCACCATACAATGCATGGCGAGCAAACCGGCGGCGTGGTCCACCGGGAGTTCCCCGTCTGGTCCAGCCTCGACATGGAAATGCGCCGTCCCGGTAGTCTTCTCATAGAACAGGTAGACGCTGTGCGCGGCAGAGGATTTAGGCTGGGGCATGGACTGCGTCGCTACGTTTCTGCGGATTAACTTCACGTGCACTCCTCCGTGGTGCCTCGTGGTGGGAACGAGACGGCCGTTTTAATTTGGTATTACAGAACCTCGCAACGAGGCTGGCCGGACTTACCGACAAGCGATAGGGCAGAGAACCCGAGCGGCACCAGAAACGGAACCAAGTATCTGAGTACTGCCCCGGGGTTCGAGAAGGAGTCCCGACCGCTTGCTTGCAAAACCTACACCTGACCGATATACCGTTTAGCACCCAGAAGGCCTTACTGGCAGTTTTTACAGTCTATGAATTTTCAATAAGTTAGGAAGTTTATTGCACACTTCTGTCCGAGGGCGGGCGGGTAGAAATTGCCTGCCCCTCGAATTTTTTTCTCCTTTTGCGACTGTGGAAAATTTCAACGATCCGCGAACGAGGATCAGCGATTGAGAACGCGCGTCTGCTCTGTGGAAATCAGTTCGTAGTTGATTCCGCGCCAGCGAATTTGCCGGCCAATCGAAGACGCGGCGAAATTCGCCAAATACAAAAAGGGAACGACCACCGCCAGCAGAATATAAATCCAGGACTGGCCCATGATTTGCGTGCGGAAGGCGGGCAGCGCTTCCGTAGCTCCGATCACGCGAAGCGCTCCGCGAATAGCCGCGAGAAGCATAGGAAGAGCGAGCAGCGTCAAGACATGAAATGCGGGGCGCGAGTCGATGGCTAATTGCAACGCAAGAATGGTTCCGAGGACCAGCGTGATGCAGTACAGAGAATGAGTGGCGAAGGCGATGCCCCAGGTTTGCGGGCGATAAACGCGAGTGATGCGAACCTGGCGGGTGGTGAATTCGAACAGTCCCGGGAAGTCCGTCTGCACGAAAGAAGGAGTGAGGCATTCCGGCAAGAAAACAATCTGCCGGCCGGTGCGTTCGATCGCAATGGTCAGGGAATAGTCGTCGCTGAAAGAGTGCTGCCAAATCTCCAGCATTTCCATCTGCTCGAAAACTGCGCGGCGAACCGCGGTGCCGCCACCCCAGCAGAAATTCTTACCGTGAGAGCCGAGCATGGTCACGACAGCGGCATTCCAGGCCGCCAGCAGGGCTGTCGGCAGAGAATTGTCGTTGGGAAGGAACCAACGCATAGTGGTGGTGGCGCCGATACGCGAGTCCGAAAGCGGAGCTACCAGATGATGCAGCCAGGACTTGCCGGGGCGACCATCGGAATCTGCGAAGACCAGGACTTCAAACTCCGGCGGAAGCTGTTCCACAGCGAAGCGGAGATTGTTCACTTTTTCGCTGGTATTTTGTGGCTGGCCAGCGATGAGAACGGTAGCCTTGACCCGGGACGTGCCAGCGACGCGCTTGACGGTGCTGTACGCGGCATCGGACTCGGACGCGAGCACAAAGAAGACCTCATAGTTCTGGTGATTGAATTCGCAGAGGGAAACCAGATTGCGTTCGAGTCCTGGCTCCATGCCGCGGCACGGGCAGATCACCGCGGTGCGGGGCGCATAGAAGCCGGGGTCGGTTTTCAGCCGCCTCTGGACATAGGTCAACCACTGGATTCCCTGCCAAAGCAGGTACAGGCCCGCGGCGATCTGGCCGATGGCCAGAACGTCAAAAAGGGTCTCCATGTAAGGCGAGAATAGCAGAGCCGGAGCACAACGGAATTGCGATGTGTCGAGGTAGAATCGCACCGGTTAACATGCGGTGCGCCGAAAGGAGCGCAAGATGACGGGAAGAGTGGACAGTTCGATGGTGACCTCCGGCAATGATTTGTCGGGGTACCGGGTGGTGAAGAACTTTGGGATTGTGCGGGGAATTACCGTGCGGTCGCGAAGCGTGCTGGGCAATCTGGCCGCCGGAATTCAGACGATCGTCGGCGGAAACATCACGGTGCTGACCGAGCTTTGCGAGAAGGCGCGCGAAGAAGCGTACGAGCTACTGCTGGAACACGCGGCGGAGCACGGCGCAAACGCGATTCTCGCCATGCGCTATGACGCGAACGAGGTGATGCAAGGGGTGACCGAAGTGCTGGCGTACGGCACGGCGGTGCAAGTGGAACGCATCAGCTGAAAACGAATCCGTTTCCTTCCGTGAGGAAACAGAGTGGTAGAATCGCGTTTCCATGTACTGCACATCCTGTGGTAGCGCTGTCTCCGAAAAAGCCCGCTTCTGTGCAAAGTGCGGCACGGCGGTGGGAGCTGATCCAGACGCGACCGTTATGGGAGATGTCGGGATTGAGGAGTCGAATCTGGAGACACTCGTTCCCGACGCACCGGCTGCACCTGCGCGTCCTGCTCAGCGATCCGCGGCTCCCGCGCCTGCGATGCGTCCCCGGTCTGGAGCCTCCACCAATCCGGTCTTCACATCTTCGGATCCCATCGGCGGCGGGCGATTTGTCCCCGGTGCGATTGTCGCGGATCGCTATCGAATCGTGGCGTTGCTGGGACGCGGGGGGATGGGTGAGGTCTATCGGGCGGAAGACCTGAAGTTGAGCCAGGTTTTGGCAATCAAGTTTCTGCCAGAAAAGCTGTCGCAGGATCCTGCGGCGTTGGCGAGATTCCATTCGGAAGTGCGAATCGCGCGGCAGGTATCGCATCCGAACGTCTGCCGTGTTTTTGACATCGGAGACGCGGACGGAGTTCCGTTTCTGACGATGGAGTATGTCGACGGAGAAGATCTGTCGTCGCTGGTAAGGCGGATTGGGCGGTTGCCGCAGGACAAGGCTGCGGAAGTGTCGAGGCAGATTTGCGCGGGCCTTGCGGCGGCGCACGAACGTGGCGTGATTCACCGGGACCTGAAGCCCTCGAATGTCATGCTGGACGGTGCGGGGAAGGCGCGGATCACGGATTTTGGATTAGCCAGCGTAGCCGCGTCGATTGAGGGCGCCGAGGCCCGCGCGGGAACGCCCGCCTATATGGCGCCGGAGCAGCTCAGCGGGAAAGAAGTCAGCACGAGGAGCGATATCTATTCGTTAGGCCTGGTGATGTATGAAATCGTCACCGGGAAGCGAGCGTTTGAAGCCGGGACACTGACCGAGCTCATCAAGTTCAGGGAAAGCGGGAGCATCACCACTCCGTCGTCGATCGTGAAGGATCTCGATCCCGTGATTGAGCGGGCGATCTTCCGCTGTCTTGACCCGGAACCGTCGAAGCGGCCGTCGTCCGCACTGCAAGTCGCGGCGGCGCTTCCGGGCGGCGACCCGCTGGCTGCGGCGCTGGCTGCGGGAGAGACTCCCTCACCAGAAATGGTGGCGGCCGCCGGCAGCAGCGAAGGAACGCGGCCGAGAATCGCCGTCGCGTGCCTGATCGCGGTGGCTACGCTTCTGTTGGGTGCGGTGTGCATCGCGATCCCGGAGAATGGGCTCGAAAAAATGGCGCTGCCGTATTCGCCGGAGATTCTGGCGCACAAGGCGGGGGAGATGGTCACGAGCCTCGGTTATGTAACACCGCCGCGAGACAGCGCGTTCGGGTATTCGTATGACTACGACTACGTGGAGTTTCTAGAAAAGAAAGATCGGCCCGGTTCCTTGTGGGACCGAGTTTTGAAGGAACGGCCGCCGCTATTGCGATTCTGGTTTCGGCAGAGTCCGGCGACCTTGGTTCCCACCACTTTTGATCTGACACCGGGAATCATCACGGCAAACGATCCGCCGCAGACATTTTCGGGAATGATCAATATCGAGACAGATCCGAGCGGGCGCCTGTTGTTTTTTCAGGCGATTCCTCCGGAAAGGGAGAGTGGTTCGGGCGCTCCGGGTCTACCGGATTGGGGACCGCTATTCAAGGCGGCGAATCTCAATCCAGCGGATTTTCGCGCCGTCGACCCTTCCTGGAATTCTCTCGCGTCAGCGGACACGCGCGCAGCGTGGGACGGCAAATGGCCGGGGACCGACCGGCCTCTTCACATTGAAGCCGCAGGACATCAGGGGAAGCCTGCTTATTTCAAGCTGGTTGGAGCGTGGACCAATCCTGAGAGGATGGCGCCGCCTCCCGACAGCCGCTCCGAACGTATTGCTCAGATTTTCGGAACCTCCGTCGCCATGCTTTTGTTTGCAGGCGCCGCCTGGCTGGCCTATCGAAACTATTCTCGGGGCAAAGGTGACCAGCGTGGCGCACTGCGGCTCGCGATTGCGGCAATCCTGTTCGTAATGCTGCGATTCCTAGTGCGAGCGCACCTGTCGCTTTCATTGGACGCGCTGGGTCTGACGGTGATGGCGGTGAGCGCTGCACTATTTGCGGGCGGAATCTTATGGATGCTGTACCTGGCGCTGGAACCCTACGTAAGGAGCAAGTGGCCGCAGACGATTGTGTCGTGGTCGCGACTGCTGGCGGGCAACTTTAGGGATCCACTGGTAGCGCGAGACGCCCTTTACGGTTTTGTGCTGGGGCTGGCCTGGACCTTCGTTTTCTATCTCGGGTATTTGTTCGATTTTCGGGCGGGGGAGCGGCCGCTTTTGCCTAGTACGGAAGTCTTGAATGGCGTGCGGGCCAGCGCCGGGCTGTGGTTGAGCAACGTGGTTTCTGCGGTCTTTGGAGTGTTCACGTTTTTCCTGGTGCTTGTTGTGTTTCGTGTGCTGGTGAGGAACCGTTGGGTTGCGGCGGCGCTGTTCGTGGTGCTCTTCGCGTTTCCTCGAGTGCTAACCAGCCACAATCTGGTGGTGGATACGCTGGTGTGGGTCATCATTTATGGGATCGCAGCCTTCGCGGTGGTGCGGTTCGGTTTGATAGCACTCGCCATAGCGAGCTTCACGGCTAATGTCTTGCTCAACCTGCCCTACACGCTGGATTTCTCCCGTTGGTACGCGCCGACGGTGACGTGTATGGTCGCCGGCTTCGTGCTACTTGCCATATATGCGTTCTATACCTGCCTGGCGGGTCAGAAGATCTTTGAGAAGGACCTGTTCGAATAGGACAGTTCAGGATTTGCGTTGCGCTGGCAGGAACACTTGGTCGACGAGCCTGCCCGACAACTGTTCCAGGTCCGTAAGCGCGCGGCTGGCGGCTACGCGCGCGTCCTCCAGAAATGAGGAATCGAGCAAAAACGCGCAGCGGTCAACAAAAGGATGATTGACAGCTTCAAACGGCTTGCGGCGGCGCCTTTGCTGAGAGGCTTTGAGCAGAATTGCTTCATACATCTGCAAGTCGGATTGGAACTCGAGAGCCGCGCCTGCATTCCATTGTTGCTGGCGGGCCAGCGCCGCGAGGAACTTTTGCCGGAATGCCGTCGCGTCTTTTCGCGTCATCGGCTGGGAATTGCGCATATCCCGCCCGGTTGTCCCGCTGGCGAGCGTTTCTAGCGCGTTCGCGGAAGCGGCCAGCAGCGCTTCCCGTTGGATCAGTGTAAGCAGATCGCGGTACAAACCGGCGTGGACTTGCAAGCCGTACCGCCCGTGTTCAACTACGTACGAATCGACGAAACGAGGCACGATTCGCTCGCGCACGAGTTCTTCACTCAATCTTTGCGCGAAGAGTGCAGCGCGGTCCGGCGCAGAATGCCTGGATTTGGCGGACGCAGCCATGAGGAGTCCCATAGTAGCAGCAGTGGCGCTCATCCACGCTGTACGAGGGTACAGAAGGTCTGGCTGGCACAAAAAGAAAAGGCCCGGTTTCTGGCCGGGCCTTGGTTGATGGTTGAATCGGAATTAGTGGACCGCGCGCGGTGAATCACCGACACCAGTCTGCTGCGGTTCCGGTTCGGGAACCACCGGAGCTATCGGGTCCTTCTCAAGGGCATGTTCGAGGACCTCATCGAGGGTGCGCACGTAGGTGATCTTCAAATCGCCCAGAATATCTGGCGGAAGATCGGCCACCGCGTTGGGTTCGTTGTCGGCCGGCAGCAGGACGTGAGTGATACCCGCGCGCTTGGCGCCAAGCACCTTCTCTTTCACGCCGCCGATCGGCAGGACCACTCCGGAGAGCGTCATTTCTCCGGTCATCGCCAGGCGATTCTTCACCGGACGGTTCGTGAGCAAGCTTACGAGAGAGGTGACCATCGCCGCGCCCGCGGAAGGACCATCCTTGGGCACCGCGCCCGAGGGCACGTGGATGTGGATGTCCTGCTTGCGGAAGAAGTCCGGATCGATGCCATAGCGTTCTGCGTTGGAGCGAGTCCAGGTCAACGCTGCGGTCATCGACTCCTGCATGACTTCGCCGAGATGACCGGTCATGGTGAACTGCTTGCCACCACGCATGCGGCTGGCTTCGATGAAGACAATGTCGCCGCCCACGGGAGTCCAGACGAGGCCAACGGCCACGCCGGGCTTCTTGACGCGCTCCTCGACTTCCTTTTCCGTGCGGAACTTGGGCACGCCGAGGAATTCGCGAACGACTTCCGGAGTGACGACCATCTTCTCGGTCTTGCCTTCGGCCATACGGCGCGCCTGCTTGCGCACCAGGGTCGCGATTTCGCGCTCCAGGTTACGCACGCCGGCTTCGCGCGTGTAGCTGTGGATGATCTCCTGTAGCCCGGCTTCGGTGAATTCGAGCTGCTCGCCGACCTTGATTCCGTGTTCGCCCGCCTGCTTCGGGATCAGATACTTGCGGGCGATGTGAATTTTCTCTTCTCCGGTGTAGCCGGGAAGCTCGATGATTTCCATGCGGTCGCGCAGCGGCTCCGGAATGGGATCCATCCAGTTGGCCGTGGCGATGAACGTGACCTTGGAAAGATCGAAGGGCACGTCGAGGTAATGGTCGCGGAAGGTCGAATTCTGCTCCGGGTCGAGCACTTCCATCAGCGCCGATGACGGATCGCCACGGAAGTCGCGGCCGAGCTTGTCGACTTCGTCCAGCATCATAACTGGGTCGTTGGTTTCCGCGCGCTTCAAGCCCTGAATGATCTGGCCAGGCAGCGCGCCGATGTACGTCCGGCGATGGCCGCGAATTTCCGCCTCGTCGTGCATGCCGCCGAGGGCGATGCGCACGAACTTGCGATCCAAGGCGCGGGCGATGGACTTGCCCAGCGAAGTTTTACCCACGCCTGGAGGACCGACGAAGCAAAGGATTGGGCCCTTCATGCCGGGCTGTAGCTTCTTGACCGCCAGGTAATCGAGGATGCGCTCCTTGACCTTCTGCAAGTCGTAATGATCTTCGTCGAGGATGTCGTGCGCTTTGGGAATGTCAATCTCCGTGCTGCCGGACGACTTGGACCACGGCAGGGAGGTCATCCATTCAAGGTACGTGCGCGAGACCATGTACTCGGCCGAAGCCGGGGTCATCTTGGCCAGGCGCTTCAACTCGCGGTCGCACTCTTTCTTGGCTTCCGCGGACATGCCGGCTTCTTCTACCTTTTTGCGAAGCTCCTCGATTTCAGCTTGCGCGTCGTCGACTTCGCCCAGTTCCTTCTGGATGGCCTTCATCTGCTCGCGCAAGAGGTATTCGCGCTGGTTCTGGCTCACCTGCTCCTGAACTTGCTCGTTGATCTTGCTGCGCAGTTCGAGAACTTCCAATTCCTTGGAAAGTTCGCGAATCAGGATTTCCAGACGCTTGCGGACGTTGGACGTTTCGAGCAGCTCTTGCCGGAGCAGCGTGGAAAGGCTCGGCAAAGTGCCGGCAATGAAGTCCGACAGGCGAGACGGGTCGTCGATGTTCATCGCGACGTTCTGGAGATCGTCTGAAAGTTGCGGCGAATGGCTCACGACGTCGCGAAACAAGTCCTGCGCGTTGCGCTCTAATGCTTCCAACTCGTTGTCGTCGTCGCCGGTGATGTCGGGCTCGGCAGCCACGGTGGCGCGAAGGAAGGGGCGCAGTCCGAGCAATTCAACGATGCGAATACGCTGCAAGCCCTCCAGGAACACCACAACGTTGCCGTTCGGCATCTTAACGGTCTTATGGACCTTGGCCAGCGTTCCCACCTTATGCAGGTCGGCGGCGGCCGGATCTTCCACACGGGGATCCAGCTGAGCGGCGACGCCCAGCAGCTTCTCTTCGCCCGTCAACGAATTAACGAGGGCAAGAGAACTTTCGCGGCCGACGGTCAGCGGTAGAACCGCGCCGGGAAAAAGGACGGTGTCCCTGACCGGCAAGATCGGCAGCGTTTCTGGCAATTGATGTTTTTTCTCAGCCATAAACTCTCCTCAAAAGGTCGGCGAGGCGGGTCGCCTTGAAACAGTTAGATGCAGGGAGGGCAGAAAAGGTACCAGAATGTGCATCTATAAGGAGCACAAAAGCTTAGTTAGTTACGCTCAATATTAGTGGAAGGCTTCCCAAAATGCAACTCCCTATCCTAACTAGATTAAAAACCAATTGCTTACAGAAAACATGCGAGTCCCCACTCTCCTCTTATCGGCCAACTTTGCTTCGCGGATAGTTGCTCCGAACAAACGCCTTGGCCTGATCTCGAGTGCCGACCGAGCCTTCCAGTTGGGCGTCCTCCAGCGCAGCGAGGATTCTCTGATACTCCGGGCCCGGAGCATATCCCATCTCATTTAGATCGTCGCCTGTCAATAACCTTGCGGGCCGGACCTGTTCCGGGGGAGTGGAAGCGATGAAGTCGCGCACGAGGTCGTACGCATCAATACGGCCGTGGCTGGCGCCGCAATCGAGGCGGTGCAGTTCGAGATGCTCGTCGAATCGCGGCTGGCGCACGAACCGCTTGAGCGTCGATTTACGCATTTGCGCGACGTCTTTGAATTTCATGTGATTGGCCACGAGGGCCTGGATCTGCTCCGTTTCGTCATTGGAGAATTTCAGGCGCCCGCAAATCTCTCCAGCCATACGGACGCCCACTTCGACATGCGAGTCGAAGCGGATGCGATCGCCAGTTTCCGAAGCCGGGCGGAAAGTCGGAGGTTTGCCGACGTCGTGGAGGAGAACGCCCCAAGCGAGCGTGCGGGAACTGCCCGGTGGGAGTTCTTCCAACATCAGGCGAGTGTGGATCCATACATCGCCCTCCGGATGGAATTCCGGGGGCTGGGGAACGCCTTTCATCGCGGAAATCTCCGGCAGGACCTGTTGGAGAAGGCCGGATTCGTCGAGCAATTCGCAGGCGCGGCGGGCGGCACCCTCGGTGAGAACCTTGCTCAGTTCCTCCTGAATCCGCTCCGCGGAAACGACATGAATTTCCGGAGCATGAGCCTGGATGGCAGCGAAGGTTTCCGGCTCGATCTCATATCCAAAGCGCGCAGCAAATCGCACAGCGCGCAGCATACGCAGCTTATCTTCGCGAAAACGGCGTCCCGGTTCGCCGATGGCCCGAATCAAATGCGCTTCCAGGTCGGCTTGGCCGCCGACAAAGTCAAGGACCTCGCCGGTATCGTGGCGCATCAGCAGGCCGTTAATAGTGAAGTCGCGGCGGGAAACATCGTCCTCGGGTCTCGAAGCATAGCGAACCTGGTCCGGATGGCGGCCGTCGGAGTAGCCGAGGTCTTCGCGAAAAGTGGCGACTTCGACGATAGCTCCGGCGGCTTTGACGAGAATGACGCCAAACTGTGCGCCGACCGCCAGGCTGTCGGGGAAAAGCTGCAGGACCTGATCCGGCTTGGCGTCGGTGGTGACGTCGTAATCGGCTGGTTCGCGGCGGAGCAGCAGATCGCGCACACAACCGCCGACGAGATAGGCCTGGAAGCCCGCGCGCTGGAGCGTTTCGCAAATCGAATTGGCCAACTGCCGCGATTGCATTTGCTGATTATGCCCCTGAGAGAGTTTGTGGCAGGCAGGAAAAATCAGATGCGAGCGAAACCGTGAACGTTACTCAACCTGCAGCACGAGGCAGGTGATGTCGTCGGATTGGCGGGTGGCGCCGACGAAGTCCTCGACGCTCTTCATGAGGTATTGAAGAGTGCCTTGCGCGGGCAACTTTGGCAGAGAGCGGATCGTGTTTAGCCAGCGAGGATCGGAATACTCTTCGCCCGAGGAGTTGAAGGCTTCCACGACGCCGTCGGTGAAGAGCACGAGCGTGTCTCCGCGCTGTAGCTGGATGGACGCGGCTGGAAACGTCGCGTCAGCGGTGATGCCAAGGGGCAGAGCCGAAGACTCGAGCCGGTCGGTGCCGCCATTCGCGTGGCGGACGACGGGAGCATTGTGACCGGCGTTGACGTAAGTGAGTTCACGAGTGGAGGGATCGTATTCGGCGATGACCGCCGTCGTGAAACGCTGACCTCCCAGGCTGTGCGCGCTGGCGTAGTGGTTTAAACGTTCGGCGAGTTGCGATAGCGGCTGGGCGTCTGAAACCAGCGTGCGCAAACTAGCCTGCAGGGTGGCCATAAGCAACGCCGCGGGGACACTTTTTCCCGCGACGTCTGCCATGACCAGCATCAGCTTGCCGCCTTGGTCGCCGCTTTTCAGCGGGTAAAACGCGTCGTAGTAATCGCCGGCGACGGAATTTTGCGGGCGAGTCCAGAAGGCCACCGCAGCGTTGGGAATCGCAGGAGGAGCGGAAGGGACAAGCCAGGTTTGGATCTCCCTCGCGATTTCGAGGTCGCGCTTCATCACGACCTTATCTGCCAACTCCAGCGAGAGGAGGAGGAGAAAGAGAACGGCAGCGATGAACTTGAAGTCGATCTCGGAATTGAATTGATCCGTCTGGATTCTCATGCCGGAAAGAGCCAGGAGCACCAAAGCAATCAACAGAAGCACGCGGCGGGCCGGGGTCAGCTTGTTCATCATGGCCCAGAACAGTTGGCCGGCAACACGAAAGGGGCGCTTCCACCAGGGGAGCTTGTTTACTTCGTCCCAGTCGACGTCTTTGCCATAGAAGCCGTAGCTGGAGCGCGCGTCGGCGGCGAATTGCGACCACAAGTCGTCGATGGCGCGGCCTTCGCTTACGCGTTGCCAGAAACTGGGCGGGCGAGGGCGGGCGTCTTCAACTCTCGGAGTGGATGGGGCGGAGGAACTCATGTGTCGTCTCTAGGCTATCACGCGGGCAGATGCGCGTATGTGATGTACTACGGATCATCGCGGCGTAAAGACCCGCCGAATTGCACGGAGCCGAAGCCGAACTTGTCGCGGAGCCAGTCGGCCG
>Ga0207761_1000225_pt1 | contig 19420 bp, 16 predicted proteins | sample LuqExpMetageno34_FD_187792 | JGI IMG/M metagenome (GOLD analysis project Ga0207761, IMG submission 187792) | Tropical forest soil microbial communities from Luquillo Experimental Forest, Puerto Rico - Sample 34 (SPAdes) | ecosystem: Environmental > Terrestrial > Soil > Tropical forest ... | reverse complement strand
GGGCCAGGAGCCCGGCGGCCACCGCGATGGCCAAGAACCGGCCGACCGAGACCTTGGCACCCACTCCCCGAACATTGCGCTTCATGGCAGTTTCACCTCGTCGTCGTGATCGTCGTCTACATGGGAGACTCGCATGGAACGCGGGGTCGCTCAAGGGCGGGGGGTATCCTCGTCCCAGGCGGCGTCTTCCTCGAAGGAATACGGCCGACCAGGGAAAAGGGATGTCACGGCCCGAAGGATGCGCCCGCGAGGTGCGAGGAATAGGTCTGTGTGCCCGGCCCCTGGAGGCGCGTGCCGGTCTCGCCGGGCACGACGACCTCGGCCTCGGTGCCCGGTGGCACCGTGACGGTCAGGACGAAGCGCTCGTCATTGAGCCGCCACGACGATCCGATGCGCCCGTACGGTGCATCGTGCACCGCCTGGGCCCAAAGCAGGCCGCCACCCGGTTCGGGCGCGACGCGAAAGCGGCGATAGCCGGAGAACCCGTCGGCCATCCGGATCCCGGCAACGTAGCGATGCAGGAAGGAGACGACCGCTCCCTTGCTGTAGTGGTTGAGAGAGTCGTGCGCATTGCCCGACGCGTCGATGCCCTCCCAGGCCTCCCTCACCGTGGTGGCGCCCCGCTCGACCATGGCCAACCAGGAGGGTGGCGTGCGTTGGAGAAGGAGCTCGTAGGCGACGTCGAGATGGCCGGCGACCGCGAGCACGGGGAGCAGGAACGGAGTGGCGAGGAAGCCCGTGCCGAGGTGTGTTCCCGCGTGCCCCACGAGCTCGACCAGCCGAGCGGCGGTCTGCACGCGGAGCTCGGCGGGGACCAGATCGAAGGCGAGTGCCCGAACGTGGGTCGCCTGGGTGTCGGGGACCAGGCTGCCGTCAGGCCCGATGTACTCGGCGCGCCACGCCTGCAGGGCGTTGGCCGCCAAAGCCCGGATCCGTGCCGCCTCGTCGCCGTGACCGTGGAGGTCGCCGATGCTCGCCGCGAGCGCCGCCGATCGATGCAGGCAGGCGGTGCCCACCGAGCCCTCGTCGGCACTCAGGGTCGCCACGAGGTCGTCGTTACCGGGCTCGTGGCCTTCTCCCCAGTGAAAGCCGCCGTCCCACAGAAACGCCTCGTGTCCGAGGGGCTGCGGGCGCGTCGTCTCCCGGCTGGGGCGGCGGTGGGTGCGCGCCATGCCGGCGGCGAAGTCGAGCCAACGGACCATCGACGGCCACAGCTCGTCGCGACCCTGTCCGACCGCGGAACCAACCGTCGGTGAGCACGACCGTCCATATGTTGTCGCCCTTAAGGAGGAGATCGGTCACGTCATACGCCTGCACCTGCAGCCGCGTCGGATAGCTGCTGAACCCCGGCGCCAGCTCGACGTCGCCGACCCGCTGGCCGTTCACGAAGCACTCGTAGATGCCGTGCACGGTCGCGCACAGGCGGCCCATGCGCGCTGGCTGATCGAGGCGGAACTCGTGGCGCAGCGCGTGCGCCGAGCGCGCGCCCTCCGCCGGTTCGATCCATTGCGCCGACCAGTCCTGAGCCTCGAGGAGACCCGTTTCGAACCACGACGCCGACGACTACGGCGTCTGGTCCCTTTCGGTCCGCGCCCGCACCCGCCACTCCACGCGTTGGCGCGACGCCAGCGGCTCTCCCTGCCAGGAGACGAGGACATGCGCGTCGCCATCGACCCGCCCGTGCGGCCTGCCGTCGATCTCGGCCTCGAAAACGACTTGTGTCACTGCGTCGTCGGGCAATTTCCACGAGAGCCGTGGAGACGGTTCGCCGAGGCCGAGGACGCCGTCGCCGAGGTGCTCACCCTGAGGTCCCACGGCGCCCTCACGTCATCTGCTGGCGGGAGCTGACCCGGCGAGGAACCACCCCGTCCCCATCACGAGGTCAGTGCGCCGCCGATCGCCTTGCTTCGAGCCGAATGAGGAGGCGATCCATGCCGTCCGCAGCTTCTTCTTGCGCGGTGTCGAACCCCGCCACCTGGTCGTAGGCCATGGCAAAGGCCAAGCCCTGCATCGCCGCGGCCAGGAGGGCCGGTGGGAACTCCTCGCGATCGATGCCGTACTCGGCCAGGATCGCGTCCAGCGCGTCGATCTGCATGCGGCGAGTTTCCCGAGCGAAGGCGGCCACCTCGGATTGCAGGGCGGGGCGATGGTTCGCCGCGGTGGTGATCTCCACGAGCAGCCTGCTCCCGCGCCGGTCCGAGGCGAGTCGCCACCACGAGCGCAACGGTTCGGGGGACGCCAACGCATCGGCCAGGCGAGCCACGTTCCCCTCACCTCGCCTGCGAACGATGGCGATGAAGAGCTCGTCGATGGAGCCGAAGTGGTAGTGCACCTTCAGCCCGGTCTCGGATTCGAGCCGGCGCGAGGTCACCGCGGCGTAGCCGTCCTCCAGCATGATCAGCTCCGCCGAGTCGAGTATCCGCCGCCGCTTCTCGGGGGTGGCTGCGCGTGGACGCCGGGTCTGTGCCTGTGCCATGTCTCGTCTCGACCTGTGGTGGCTCGTCAAGTTAGAGCGATCGCTCTAAAATATAGCCTGGTCTCGGGGTTTCGCTTGTGGAATCGCTTGACAACCCGTGGATTCCAAGTTAGAACGATCGCTCTAACTTGCTTGCGGAGGACGCAGAACGGCAGTGCCCGATAGCCCCGTCTACTACGACCCCTACGACGTCGACATCAACGCCGATCCCTATCCGACCTACACCCGCTTGCGCGAGGAAGCGCCGATCTATCACAACGAGCGCTTCGACTTCTGGGCCTTGACTCGCCACGAGGACGTCCAGAAGGCGCTGGTCAACTGGCAGGTCTTCTCGAGCAGCCGTGGCGACCTTCTCGACATCTTGCGCGCCAAGATCGAGCTGCCCAAGGGCGTCGTGATGTGGGAGGACCCTCCCTTACACACAACGCATCGCGGGATCCTCTCGCGCGTCTTCACCCCCAAACGGATGGCGCAGCTCGAGGATCAGGTTCGCGCCTACTGCATACGCTGCCTCGACCCACTCGTCGACTCCGCCGGCTTCGACATCATCACCGAGCTCGCGTCGATGTTGCCCATGCGCGTGATAGGCATGCTCCTCGGCATCCCCGAACAGGACCAGATCGCCGTCCGCAACAAGACCGATCGCGACCTGCGGACGCGGCCGGGCCAGCCGATGGTGATCGTCGAGGAGGAGGTGGTGACCGGCGAGCAGTTCGCCGACTACATCGATTGGCGCGCCGAGCACCCATCCGACGACCTCATGACGATTCTGCTCAATGCCGAAATCGAGGATGAGACGGGCGAGACCCGCTCTCTCACGCGCCAGGAGGTGCTGACGTACACCTCAGTATTGGCGGGCGCGGGCAACGAGACGACCGGTCGCCTCATCGGATGGCTCGCGAAGGTGCTGGCCGAACACCCCGACCAGCGCCGTCTGGTCGTCGACGACCGGTCGCTCCTTCAGAACGTGATCGAGGAGACCCTGCGCTTCGAGCCGACGGGCCACGCCAACGCCCGTTACGTCACCGAGGACATCGAGTACTACGGCACCACTGTGCCGGCGGGAAGCGCCGTCGTCTTGATCATGGCATCGGCCAACCGGGACCCGCGCCGATTCGACGAGCCGGACAGCTACGACATCTTGCGCAAGGACGTGCAGCACCTCACCTTCGGTTACGGCCTGCATTTCTGCCTCGGCACCCATCTGGCCCGGCTCGAAGGCCGCGTCGCGCTCGACGAGCTGCTGAACCGCTGGACCGAGTGGGACGTCGACTACAGCGGCATCAAGCTGGCGTCGACGTCGACGGTCCGGGGCTGGGAGCGGTTGCCGATCATCGTCCGATGAGCGTCGCGTCACAGAAGTCGTTCGCCCCGAACTGAAGGAGAGGGAGATGGGAAAACTCGACGGCAAGGTGGCCTTCATCACGGGTGCCGCTCGTGGACAGGGTCGAAGCCACGCCGTGCGGCTGGCGGAGGAAGGCGCGGACATCATCGGCGTCGACATCTGTGAGCAGATGCAGGCGGTGGGGTACGCGATGTCCACGCCGGAGGACCTCGATCAGACCGTGAAGGAGGTCGAGGCGCTGGGACGCCGCATGGTGGCCCATCAGGCGGACGTCCGTGACGTCAAGGCGCTGCGGCGGGCCTTCGACGACGGAGTCACCCAGCTCGGGCCGGTGGACATCGTCCTGGCCAACGCCGGGATCGGTCCGGGAGGGATGGCGTCGTCCCAGCAGCAGTGGGACGAGGTCATCGGCGTGAACCTGACCGGAGTCTGGAACACGTGCCGCGTCGCGACCCCGACCATGATCGCCCACGGCCGCGGTGGCGCGATCGTGCTGACGAGCTCGACGGGCGGCCTGACCGGGGCGGGCATCGATGCGCCGGGCATGCTGGCCTACACCGCGGCGAAGCACGGGGTGATCGGCCTGATGCGCTCTCTGGCCAATGTGCTGGCACCGCACTTCATCCGGGTCAACAGCGTGGCGCCGACGACGGTGCGCACGCCGATGGCGGGGGACGGGAATCTCGCAGCGATCCTCGAACACGCCCCGGAGCTGGCCGGTTCGCTGCAGAACGCGATCCCGGTCGAGGCGATCGATCCCATCGATGTCTCCAACGCCATCGCGTGGCTCGTCTCCGACGAAGCGCGCTACGTCACGGGCACGGTCATTCCCGTCGACGCGGGCAACGTCAATCGGCGGTGACGTCCCGCCGGTAAGCCGGGACGACGAGCCTCGACGACGACCCCGGCACGCCGACCGATCTGCTGCCATGATCGTGGCCGCGATGCAACGACACAGTGACATCGGAATTCGAGACGGTGCCGGCTGACGAGTTCGGCCCGCTCCTCGCTCGCACGGCCGCCTACATCGCGGACTACCGCCGGACCGTGGCCGACGCGCCCGTGTATCCGGCGTCCGACCTCGAGCGGCTCCGCTCCGCGATCGGCGGGCCGGTGCCCGAGGTCTCCTCGCCAGCTTCGGACGTCATCGACCAACTGATCGCCGGGGTGGGGCCCGCTATGGTCGCCTCGGCCGGCCCCCGCTACTTCGGGTTCGTCACGGGGGGCGCGCTGGACGCGCCCACCGCTGCCGACATGCTCGTGGTGGGCTGGGACCAGCTCGCGTTCAACTATCTGTCGTCGCCGTCGTCGGCCGTCGTCGAGGAGATCGCCGGCGCCTGGCTCAAGGACCTACTCGGTCTCCCGCAAGGCGCGTCGTTCGGTTTCGTCACCGGGGCGCAGGCGGCCAACACCGTCTGCCTGGCGGCCGCACGTCACCGCGTGCTCGCTCAGGCGGGTTGGGACGTCGAGGAGGCGGGCCTCGTCGGGGCGCCGCCGATTCGGGTCGTCGTCAACGGTGAGCGCCACGCGACCATCGATCGCTCCCTGCGGCTGCTGGGACTGGGCGCGTCCGCCGTCGAAGCGGTCACCACGGATGCCAACGGCGCCATCGATCTCGAGGCGCTCACCGGCGTGTTGGCGAGCCGAGGTGGCGGTCCGACCATCGTGTGCCTCCAGGCCGGCAACGTGAACACCGGCGCCTGTGACGACCTGGGCCCCGCCATCACGGTCGCCCACGACCACGGGGCGTGGGTGCACGTCGACGGTGCGTTCGGCTTGTGGGCTGCCGCGAGCCCCACCACCCGTCATCTCGTGGAGGGCCTCGAATGTGCGGACTCGTGGGGAACCGACGGGCACAAGTGGCTCAATGTCCCGTACGACGCGGGCTACGCCTTCTGCGCCCACCCCGACGCGCATGCGGCCGCGATGGCCTATACCGCCACGTACCTGGTCGGCCGGGTGCCGGCCTCCCTGCGTTCGCCCGGCGACTACGTGCCCGAGTCGTCCCGGCGTGCGCGCGGCATCGCGACGTGGGCCGCCATCCGGCAGCTGGGTCGCAGCGGGGTCGCCGACCTCGTCGACCGGTGTTGTGCGCTCGCTCGGCGGTTCGCGTCGCGGCTGGCCTCGGTCGACGGCATCGAAGTCGGCAACGACGTCGTGTTGAACCAGGTCCTGGTGCGCTTCGGGGGCGACGACGAGGAGACCGACCGGGTGGTCGAGGCGGTGCAGCGGTCGGGCGAGTGCTGGATGGGTTCGACCACCTGGCACGGCCGCCGCTACATGCGGATCTCGGTGTCCAGCTGGCGCACCACCGAGCACGATGTGGACCGGGCGGTCGACGCCATCGTCGTGGCCAGCCGCTCTTGAGAGCCACGCACCAAGCGGATCCGGTGTCCGTTCCGGCGCCGCTACTCGCGGCGGCAGGCCGCGATGGCGCATCCCACGCGTTTGTGCACAGGATTACGGGAGCGATCCGCCCAGGAGTGGCCGGAGACGGGTTCCCGAGCCACCGGACCATACGAGAATGAGGAGAGTGTGACGATGACCGTCGCGAGTGACACCGCACCAGCCTTGCGCCACGCGGGGCAGTTCTTCATCGGCGGCGGATGGGTCGACCCGTCGTCGACGGACACCATCGACGTCAAGGACTCCACCAACGAGCGTGTCTTCCTCTCGGTCGCCGAGGCCAAGGCACCCGACATCGACCGTGCGGTGGCGGCCGCCCGCTCGGCCTTCGACCAGGGACCCTGGGCCCGGACGACGCACCGGGAGCGGGCGGAGTACCTCCGGGCCATCGCCAACGGACTCCGGGAGCGCGCCGCCGACTTCGGGGACCTGTGGCCGCGCGAGTCCGGTGTCCTGCACGCCGTGGCCCAGCACGCAGCGATCGGCGGAGCGGCCACCTTCGACTACTACGCGGGGCTGGCCGACACGTACCCCTTCGAGGAGCGGGCGACGCCGTCCATGGGTGACTTCGGGCTTCTGGTCCGCGAGCCGGTGGGGGTCGTCGGAGCCATCATCCCGTGGAACGCGCCACTCGGTTTGATCAGCTACAAGGTGGCTCCCGCGCTGATCGCCGGGTGCACCGTGATCTTGAAGTCCTCGCCCGAGGCCCCCGCCGAGGGCTACATCCTGGCGGAGATCGCCGAGGCGGTGGGGCTGCCACCAGGCGTCGTCAACGTCGTCACCGCGGACCGGGAGGTGTCGGAGCTCCTCGTGCGAGACCCGCGGGTGGACAAGATCACCTTCACCGGATCGACCGCGGCCGGACGCAAGATCGCCTCCATCTGCGGGGAACGGATCGCGCGGTGCACCCTGGAGCTCGGTGGGAAGTCCGCTGCGGTCGTCCTCGACGACATGGACATTTCGACGGCGGCGGCGACCTTGGCGCGTGCGGAGTGCATGCTGACCGGACAGGTGTGCTCGTCGCTCACCCGTGTCGTCGTGACGAAGGACCGGCACGACGAGATGGCCGAGGCGTTGGCGGCGGCGTTCTCCAAGGTGAAGGTCGGAGACCCGTTCGAGGCGAGCACCCAGATGGGCCCGCTCGTCGCGGAGCGGCAGCGTGACCGGGTCGAGGGGTACATCGCGAAGGGCAAGGCCGAGGGGGCCACCCTGGTCACCGGCGGTGGTCGGCCGAAGGACCTGGAGAAGGGTTATTACATCGAGCCGACGGTCTTCGGCAACGTCGACAACTCCGCCACGATCGCCCAGGAGGAGATCTTCGGGCCGGTCCTGAGCGTCATCCCGGCACGCGACGAGGAGCAGGCCGTCGAGATCGCCAACGACACCATCTATGGGCTCAACGCGTCCGTGTTTACCAACGACGTCGATCGCGCCCGCCAGGTCGCCGCTCGGCTGCGCTCGGGGACGGTCGGGCACAACGCGTTCCGCACCGACTTCGGCATCGCGTTCGGAGGGTTCAAGCAGTCGGGGATCGGCCGCGAAGGCGGGACGGAGGGGCTCGTACCGTTCCTCGAGACCAAGACCGTCATCCTCGAAGGCAGGCCGACCGGATACCAGGACTAGACCCGGCGACGCCTGAGCATCACCGCAAGGTCCGCCGCAACGCCACCCGGGCTCGCCCGGCCAGCCAGTGTGCGGTTCGCACAGGATGCCGCGCCGCCACGGGCGTCACCACGCTGAATCGAGTGTTAGGCAGCCAGGTGATGCCTTCCGCGACGAGCTGGAATTCTTCGACGGTCCGCCTCGGGGGCGCGGTGATTCGGAAAGTGAAGGTCGCGGCCTCTCCGGGCGCGACGATGTGCTCCGCGAAGGAGCAGGCCCTCGCGTTCGAGAGCCAGGTCCGATGTGCGACTTGTGAAGGCCGGTCACGCGGCGACGTCGCCAGTTCCACTGTGCCGGTGGCCCAGGTCTGCGTTCCGGTGTTCCGGAAGCGGACGCCGACGACTCCGTCGCCCGTCACGACCCGAATCGGGCCGGCCAACTCGGCGCTGTACGCACGGAACGGGTGCGGACCGGCGGGGACGATGGTGCAGCTCCTGCACACCTCGGGCGTCGTGTCGGCCTCGAGCAACGCGCGTCGAAACCCTTGATAGGCGTCGCCGACCCAGATCTCGCTGAGGGTGCCGCGGTGAAGGTCGCCGATCTGGCCGAGTTGTGACTGGGAACTCGCGCCCGCGATGCAGCAGGGGTAGACCCGCCCGTCCTTGTCGATGTAGGGCACTTCCCAGGGGATCTTGCACTGGCGGGTCTGCGGTGCGGCGCCCTCGCTGTGCGAGTAGTACTGCGCCAACACCGTCTCGAGGTGGTGCTCTTCGGCCGTCGTGCGCTCGGGCGTCGTGAGCTGGAGCTGCACACCCCACTGCTCGCATACAGAACGCAGCCGCGAGAGATCCGCTGGCAGGTCATGGGCGGCGAGCAGACTCTCGCTCTTGCTGAAGGGCGTGTAGTCGTTGAGCCCCTGGACGATGTATGTCGTGATCCCGAGACTGGCGAGTATGGGCGGAAACTCGGCGAGCGTCCCGACGTTCTCTCGCATCGCCACCGATGACACGGTGATGCGACTGGTGTCCGGCATGGCGTCGACGAGATTCGCCAAGCCCTTCAGGGCGCGGGCGAGATTGCCCCCTCTGATGTGTCGGTACGACGCCGCATCGGGTGAGTCGATGGAGACGTTGATGTGCACCAAGAATGGAAGGGCGGCCAAGCGGCTCGCGGTCGTCGGGTTCAGCGCCAGCCCGTTCGTTCCGATGGAGGTCCGGATGCCCTCGTCGTTCAGCTGCTGGAGCAGCTCGAGACAGCGCGGGTTGGTCAGCGGTTCGCCAAAGCCCGCGATGAAGACCTGCTTCGCCCGACGCGCCAAAGGCAGCAGCTCCGACCACACCACTTCGCTCATGTGCCCCGCCGACGCGGCGGACGACGAGCCTCCGGTTGTCAGGGGGCACATGCGGCATCGAAGGTTGCACTGGCTGGTGATCTCCACCTGCAGCGCCGAGGGTTCGTCGGGACACAGCAGCTCGTCACGATCGGGGGCAGAGGGGTGCGTCAATCGCCCCCCTTCGCGTGGCGTCCTTCGGGTCGAGTGATGGCGTCACCATAGGAGCAGCGGGGTCGACGGATCGTGCCCGCCGCTCGCCACAGACCGCTCTGCGGCGCCCGGGCGGGAAACGGTCAGCGCTGCCGGCGACAGCCCACGCATGGCGGTGACGCCACTAAAGGTGACTAAGACAATCTAATTTAGGATAAAACGGGGGAAAGTCGTGGTTAGACTGCGGAAACAGAGGTGTCACCAGTGACGACAATCCAGGCATTCGCGTCGTGGGGATCATTCGATCTCGACGACCCCTTCCCGCTCTTCGCAGAGGCCCGCCGGCTCGGGGCGGTGCACCCCGTGACGCTGGCCGACGGCCACGACGCGTGGCTCGTGGTTCGTTACGAAGAGGCGTTGGCCGCACTCAATGACCCGAGGCTCTCCAAGGACATGCACGCCGCCTTGGCGAGTGGCTCGGACGTGGTGGCGGAGGGCCTCCCAGGCCCGGATTTCGCCCGCCATATGCTCACGGTCGACCCGCCCGATCACACCCGTCTGCGCAAGTTGGTTTCGTCGGCCTTCTCGGCGAGGCGAGTCGAGGCGTTGCGGCCACACGTGCAGTCCATCACGGACGACCTGCTGGACGAGATCGCCGCCGCCGGACCCGAGGGCCCCGTCGATCTGGTCCCTTCCCTCGCGTTCCCGCTGCCCTTCACCGTCATCTGCGAACTCTTGGGGGTGCCACAGGCCGACAGGGGCCGCCTCGGCAGAGAGTTCTCCAGGCTGCTCGTGCCGACCTCGACTCCCGAGGAGTTTGCGGAGGCCAAGAAGGCGTCGGACGCGGTGGTCGGGATGCTCGAAGAGTTGGTCGCAGCCAAGGAGACGACGCCCGGAGACGATCTCGTCAGTGCCTTGATCGACGCGCGCGACGGCGATGAGCGACTCACCAGTCAAGAGCTGCTCTCGACCATCTTCCAATTGATGGTGGCCGGACATGACACCACTGCCAGTCTCATCGGGAACTCCGTCGTCGCGCTCCTCCGCAACCCCGATGAGCTGGCAAAGCTCCGTCACGACCCGGGCAAGATCTCGGCCGCGGTCGAAGAGTTTCTCCGTTTCGACGCCCCGGTGCCGCACTCGACGTTCCGCTACACAGTCGAGCCGATTTCGATCGCTGGCACCGCCATCCCCACAGGAGCCCAGATCATCATCTGCATGGCGGCGGCCAATCGCGACGACGGAAAGTTCGACGCGTCGGAATCGCTGGACATCGACCGGGCGGCGGCCCGTCACCTTGCGTTCGGGCACGGCGTCCATCACTGCCTGGGCGCTCCCTTGGCGCGCATGGAAGGCACCGTCGCCCTCGGGACGCTCCTGCGCCGGTTCCCCGAGCTCGCCCTCGCCGTTCCGCCCGAGTCCCTCCATTGGAGTCACGGCGACGGTCTCGTGCTGCGTGGCCTCGCGCAGCTGCCGGTGCGTCCCGGCCCGGCGCTCCCCAGGTCCCAGCCCCCGCTCATCGACGGCGGAACCACACGATGACCGACCGGCCGAAGGCCGTGCGCGACCCCGAGCAGTGGCGCGTCGTCGACGAAGGATGGGGCCGCCAGGCCGTCGAGTTTGCCACGCTGACCGAGCCGACCAATTGCCGGGAGTACGTCGCGATGCATCACCGGCTGGACCTGGGCGCCGGTGATCGCCTCCTGGACATGGCCTGCGGATCGGGGCTCGCCATCGAATTGGCAACGTTGCGTGGCGCGCGCTGTGCCGGAATTGACGCGTCGCCGCGTCTGATCGCCGTCGCGCGGGACCGAAATCCGGAGGCGGACCTGCGCGTGGGCGACATGAATGACCTGCCTTGGGAGGACGGAACATTCGATCTCGTCACGAGCTTCCGCGGCATTTGGGGCACGACGCCGTTCGCACTCGAAGAGGCATGTCGCGTGCTGACACCCGGCGGCCGTATAGGGCTGACCGTGTGGGGCCACATCAAGGCGTCAACCGGGGCGTGGGTCATGGAGCCGTTCGTGCTGGCGGCCGAGCCCAAGGTGCAGAACCAGGCGGCCATGGTCGCGCTCGGCCGGCCCGGCGCCGGGGAGGATCTCCTCGCCGACATCGGCTTCAGCAACGTCCAACGCGTCGAACTTCCCTTCGTCTTCGAGTTCGCCGACCCAGAGGCGTATGCACGTGCGATCGCGTCGACAGGCCCGGCGTTCGAGGCGATACTGACCGTCGGAGAAGAGGCGTTCCACGATGCTGCGGTGGAGCTCGCCTCCCGGCACGTTCGCGACGGTCTGCCACTGCGGGCCCAGGTCGCCCTCGTCGGCTACCTCGCCACGAAGCCGGACGGGACCCCTCGCCGCGGGCGGAATCGCGTGTCTGCGGGCATCGACGACGCCCCGGCGAGCTTTCTCGTCGAGCCTCCCGCTGACGCGGCATCCCAGCGCCTCTTCGACCGCGACCTCGGCGGGGTCGGTTACGTCATGAACGTGACGCGGCTCTGGGCGCAACTGCCGACAGCACTCGATGGCCTTTCCGACCTCCTGGGAGAGGTGACGGCGGCTGCCTCGCTCACCGATGCGGAGCGAGCCGTCCTCGTGACCGCAGCGGCGTCGGCGCTCGGCGACTCCTACTGCTCGTTGGCGTGGGGGGAGAGACTGGCGGAGGCAACGAGTCCCGAGACGGCCGCCGCGGTCATCCTGGACAGCGACCAAGGTCTGGACCAGCGCGAGCGGAGTCTGGCCCGTTGGGCACGAATGGTCGCACGAGACCCGAATGCCGTCTCCTCTCGTGACGTCCAGGATCTGCGCGACGCGGGTTTCGACGACGCGCAGATCTTCGCGATCACGGCCTTCGTGGCTCTTCGGTTGGCACTCGCCACCGTCAACGATTCGCTCGGAGCCCCTCCTGACATTGAGCTGAGAGCCTCGGTTCCCGATGCAGTTCGCCAGGCCGTCACCTTCGGCCGCCGTGCACGAGACGATGACGTGTAACAGGAGCTTCAGTGGCGACGCAAGAGTGCTGCAATGCCCCTTTCCAAAGTCGGGGCCAGGGACTATCGTCCTTGTCGGAACCGGCGCCGCCGATTCCACACCAAGGCATCCCGGCTGGCCTGGTCGGAGGAGCCGACCTTCTCGAGGAATCGGCGCATCGGCCTAGGCGGGCACTCCTAACAGGAATGAGCAAGGAGCTGATCAAAATGACGGCGACGGACACCCCAGTGAACAACGGCGTCAACGTCGAGGCCCTCCTCGGCGCACGCGAAGCCCTGAGCGCTGCTCCGCAGGCTGCGCAGTTTCAGTGGCGCGCTACCTGCGAATGGCTGAACGGCACACACAGCCGCTCGACGGTGGAGGGCTTCTTCGGCCTCGGTGAGGAGCAAAGTCACCGGACCGTCTACACCTTCGACGCTGACCACCCGGAGATCTTCGCGTCGGAGGACAACGGCGCAACCCCCGTCGAGTACGTGCTCGTTGCGCTGGCAAGCTGCTTGACCGCAGGTGTGGCTGCCGTCGCACAGAACCGCGAGATCCAACTGCGCAGCGTTGCGGCCACGATCGAAGCCGGGATGGACGTCCGCGGCATCCTCGGTATGGACAGTGACGTGCGCAACGGGTTCAGCGACATCAAGGTGACCTACACGATCGACGCGGATGCATCGGACGATGACATCAAAGCGCTGGTGGGGCAGTCCCAAAAGCGCTCGGCCGTGTTCGACATCCTCACCAATCCGACGAACGTGCGCGTCGAGGTCGCCTGACCCTGTGCCGGTGAGCCCGCTCTAGCTTGGCCCGATTAATGCGCACCACGACGGTCGTCGTCGGGGCCGGCCAGAGCGGGCTCGCGATGAGCCGGTGTCTCACAGAGCGCTCGGTGGACCATGTCGTCCTCGAGAGGAACGAGGTCGCCAATTCTTGGCGTCGGGAGCGATGGGACTCCCTCCGACTGCTGACGCCCAACTGGCAGTGTCGGCTTCCTGGACACGCGTACGAGGGAGACGATCCTGACGGCTTCATGAGCGCGGGCGGGGTCGTCGAATTCCTCGCCGAGTACGCGAAGAAGATCGCAGCACCGGTGATGAGCGGGACGACCGTGTCGTCGGTGCGCCAAGCGACCGACGGGTATCTTGTCACGACGGATCAGGGTGAATGGAAGTGCGCAACTGTGGTTCTGGCTTCGGGAGCGTTCAACGTCCCGTCCGTGCCCTCCTTCGCCGCAGCGGTACCGCCAGGAGTCTCCACGTTGACCGCGATGGACTATCGAAATCCCGGCCAGCTTTCCGAGGGCGGCGTGATGGTGGTCGGTGCGTCCGCGACCGGGGTGCAGATCGCTGCCGAACTACGCCGGTCCGGCCGCGAGGTGGTCATGTCCGTGGGCGAGCATGTGCGCGGACCTCGGATGTACCGGGGGAGGGACATTCACTGGTGGATGGAGGCTGCGGGCGTCCTCGATGAACGCTACGACGAGGTGGACGACATCGTGCGGGCGCGGCGAGTCCCGTCTATGCAGCTTGCCGGTTCGGACGATCGGGCCAGCTTCGACCTCAATGCACTGACCAGCACCGGGGTGAAGCTCGCGGGCCGACTGGCGGGTATCAACGACGGCAACGCGCAATTCTCTGGCTCGTTGCGTAACAAGTGCGAGCTCGCCGATCTGAAACTCGGACGGCTTCTGGGCGTCATCGACGAGTGGGCGAGTGAGAACGGGCTGGACGAATCGGTCCCGGCTCCTCATCGCTTCGAGCCGACCGTCGTCGACGCGTCTCCCCGTTTGGGACTCGACCTGAAGCGCGGTGAGATCGAGACGATCGTCTGGGCAACTGGTTTCCGTCCCGACTACTCCTGGCTCGACGTCGACGTGCTCGACCAGAAGGGCATGATCCGGCACGACGGGGGGATCGCAGAGTCACCCGGCCTGTACCTGCTCGGCTGCCCTTTCCTCCGCCGGCGCAAATCCAGCTTCATGGACGGGTCGCGCGCCGATGCCGAGGACCTCATCGAGGCGTTGGCCGCCTATCTCGATGGGCGTCCGCCGCCAGCCAGGGCACGGCGATGACAACGGAAGTCCCCGCCCTCGCCGAACTGGTCGCGGGCTGCGTCGAGGCGATGCATGAGTCGGATCCAAGGGGGGCAGTGCGAGAGATCCTCGATCGGGCGATCACGGACGGTTCGCTCAGCGGCGTCGAGTCTGCAGCCGGTCTCAACATCTTGTACCGGTCCTCGGACCTCACCGTGCTCAACGTGATCTGGCCGCCCAAGATGTTCCTGATGCCGCATGACCACCGCATGTGGGCCGCCATCGGGATCTACGGAGGCCGTGAGGACAACACCTTCTATCGTCGGGATGGCGATGCGCTCGTCACCTCCGGAGCCAAGGAGCTCACGGACGGCGCTGTGTTGCTGCTCGGCCAGGAAGTGATTCATGCCGTCCACAACCCGTCGCACTCCACCTATACCGGTGCAATCCACGTCTACGGCGGAGACTTCGTCGGCACCCCGCGTAGTCAATGGGACCCGGCGACGCTCGAGGAGCAGCCCTACGACCTCGCTGCCGTCCAGCGCCAATTCGACGAGGCCGAACGAGCCGCCCGCGTAAGCGGCAACTGAAGGGCGAATTGTTTTACGGCCGGCGCGCCGGGCAGGGCTGAACGCCGTACTTCAGCCCCACTCGGGCGCCAACGTTGGATCGAATGTCGGTTCCGCAGCACCCACTGGCGCCCCGACCCCCCGATCGGTCACGAAGACGGCACTCGCCACTGCCGCCAGCAAGAGCAGAATCGCACCAACCGCGAACGCCACCGCGTAGCCGTGGACCAGTCCGGCGGGGACCGAGGCGGGCCCGTTCGCTCGGATGAAGCTCGCCGTGGCCGTGGCGGCGATCGTGTTCAGCAATGCAGTTCCGAGCGACCCCCCGACTTGTTGGGTCGTGTTGACCATCGCGCTGGCCACGCCAGAGTCGGCGGGGCGCACGTTGGTGAGGGCCGTGCTGCTCAACGCCGGGAAGGCGAACCCGAGGCCGACGCTCATGAGAACCTGAGGCCCGAAGACGTAGAGCCAGAACGAGGTGTCGACTCCGATCTGGGTCAGCCAGCCCAGACCGGCGGCTCCCATCAGCAGGCCGGACACCATTGGGATGCGCGGTCCGATCCGGGGGACGATGGTCGAGGAGGCTGCCGCGGCCACGATGATTCCGATGGCAAAGGGCAGGAACGCCACACCGGCCTTCAGCGCCGAATAGTGCAGCACCGTCTGCATGTAGTAACTGAGGAAGACGAACATCGCGAACAGGCCGGCGCCGAGGAGGAACGTGGCGAGGAAGGAACCGCCTCGGTTGCGTTCGGCGACGACACGCAGTGGGAGCAACGGGTGCGTCGAGCGCGCCTCGACGAAGACGAAGACTCCGAGCAGCACGACGGCGATGCTCAGGAAGGTCAGCGTCGGGGCCGACGCCCACCCGTCGGTGCTGGCCTTCGTGAACCCGTAGACGAGACTCACGAGGCCGAGCGTCGACAGAAGCGCGCCCGGGATGTCGTAGCGGGTTCGTCCAGAAAGCCGGCTCTCGTGGACGACGCGGCCCGCCGCCACGGCGGCCAGAAGCGCGAGGGGCACGTTGACCAAGAGGCACCAGCGCCAGGAGGCATATTGGGTGAGAAGTCCTCCGGCCAGCACGCCGATCGCGCCGCCGGCACCCGACACCGCCCCGTACGCGCCGAAGGCCTTGGCTCGTTCGCCCGGGTCATCGGCGAAGGTGATGGTGAGGATCGAGAGGGCTGCCGGTGCCATGAGCGCGGCAAAGGCTCCCTGCAGGGCCCGGGCGCCGAAAAGCATGGCCTGGTCCACCGCCAGGCCGCCGAGCGCCGAGGCGGCCGCGAACCCGATGAGGCCCACGGCGAACATCCGCTTCCGGCCGCCGTAGTCGGCGATGCGTCCTCCCAGGAGGAGAAGTCCACCGAACGTCAGCGTGTAGGCGGTGATCACCCACTGCCGGTTGGCGACCGAGATGCCGAGCGCGTGCTGGGCGGAGGGGAGTGCGATGGTCACAATGGAGGCGTCGAGCACCACCATCAGTTGTGCGATCACGACGACCGCCAGGATCGACCATCGTTTCGGATCGGGCTCCGCGCGCCCCGCCTGCTGACCCCCGCTCAGTTCGGTCTGGCTCACTGCGCCTCCGCTTCTGATTGTCGACGGCTCTTCGTGCCGTGGCGCACCACAGCGTCAACCCACTCAAACAGGTGGCTGTCTCAACGCATTCCCGGTGCCACTCGTCGACGGCACGACCGCACGGCTCGTGATCGTCACCGTGCCGGATGTCCCTCGAACACCCCCATTGGAGGTTCGACGCCCCGGTGATGGTGGGCCTGAATCGGGAAGCCGCTCAGTCGATCCTCGGGCGGTGTCCTGGGGCCGCGCACCTCTTCGGCGCCCTTTGTCCCGGCGCCACCGGACGCGCCGCAGACTGCGTCCGAGTCGTCGCACCGCAGGGTGACTCGAAGTCGACGCCTTCCGGGCTGAGGCCGGCGTCCTTCCAGATAGCGTGCCGTTCGTGTCGGTGACACGCGTGCTGGTGGTTTCCGATAGTCATCTCTCGGTCCGAGCGCCCGAGGCGAATGCCAACTGGAGCGCCGTCGTTGCTGCAGCCGACGGCTTCGAACTCGTCATCCATGTCGGTGACCTGACGCTCGAGGGAGCACAAGAACCGGCCGATCTGGTTCACGCCCGTCAACTGCTGGACTGCCTGCCGATTCCCTGGGTGGTGGTACCGGGCAACCACGACATCGGTGACAATCCCGGCTACTCGGACGGAGCGGTGATTGACGACACACGCCACCGTCGATGGGTCGATCGGATCGGGCCCGACAGCTGGATCGTCGAGAGCGGTTCGTGGAGGGTGATCGGCGTCGACGCGCAGCTCTTCGGGTCTGGTCTGGACGCCGAAGCCGAGCAGTGGGCTTGGCTCGAGGGCAGCCTGGTAACCAAGGGCGATCATCGACCACTGCTGCTGGTCATCCACAAGCCCTTGGTTGCGCCGCCGAACGAGCTCGCCACGGCACCTCCGTATCGATTCGTGCCTGAGCCAGCCCGTTCGCATCTCACCGCGTTGCTCGGCGCTGTCCACTGCCCCTTGGTGCTGAGCGGACATGTCCATCAATACCGCGAGATCGTCCAAGCCGGGCGCCTGCACGTCTGGGCTCCGACAACCTGGGCAGTACTGCCAGAAGCGATGCAGGGCACCATCGGGCTCAAACGCTGCGGCATCGTCTCACTTGAGCTTGCTTCGGACGCCACGGTCTCGATGCGGCTCGTCGAACCCCCGGGCTTGGCCCAGTTCACGCTCGGACAAGAGATCCAGATGCCCTACCGGTGAATCCCGTTGGGAGAATGCGAGGGTTCCGTTGACCTGTGAACGAAGAGTCAATCGGTCGTCGTGACGAGCGGTCCGAGGTGTCGCTCCGGAGGCGACGCCAGGAGTGGCTCTACCTCTTTCATCCAAGTCGAGCCAACGTTGGCCGCGAACTCGTCGAGTAGATCGGCGTCGTCACCAAGGATGACGAGAACGAAGTGATCCGGCGAAACCTGAGCGATGTGGAGTCCTCGGATCCCCTCCGTTATTCGCGCTTCTGGCACTAACTGCCGCTCTGCCCGAGCAAAGAGATCGGTATCAGGCGCCTGCCGGAAATGAAGATGGTTCACGACTGCAGCGGGCATGGAGGCAATGCTAGGGCACGAATACTCGCTGGACCGAAGCGATTGGGATGCCTCCGACCTTCGGAGGGCCAGGGTCTGGGGTGACTCTGCCAGTGCTCGCCACAGCGCTCGTCGTGACGGCGCCGAGGAGACTTGCGCGACGGCGCCTGCTCCTGGGCCGGCGAAACGAGAGACCACGGCATGCCTTGTGCCGTAGGTCGTCTTACGACCGGTCCCTCATCCACCTGGCGAGCCGCCACGGCGTCGATGTCGCGCTTGGCAACTTCGCTCACGCCCGCATCGAGCGGGAGCGTCTCGAGCTCGAGCTGGCGAGCCGGGGTCTCGACCTGAGGTTTCGGAGGCGCGCTAGCGGAAGTCCCGGAACAACCCGGTCAACCGGTAATGCACAGGCGAGCGCTTAGCCCTCGACGTTGTGCTTGGTGGCATAGATGGCCGCCTCGGTCCGGCTCGTCACCTTCAGCTTGCGCAGCAAAGTGGTGATGTAGTTCTTCACGGTGTTCTCCGACAGGTACATGGCTCCTGCGATCTGCTTGTTCGTCTTGCCCTGGCCGATGAGCTCCAGAATGCGGTGCTCTTGGGGGGAGAGCGAGGAAAGGAGAGAATCCTGCTTCGGCGGGTTTGCGATTCGTTCGATCACCCGGGCAACCGCTCGCGGATCCATCAGCGACTCACCGGCGGCAACCCTCTTGATGTCCTCGATGAGGTCACGCGCCTTGATCTGCTTCAAGACATAGCCGGCCGCTCCCGCCATCACGCTGGCATACATTGCCTCGTCATCGGCGAAGCTCGTCAACATCAGGCAGTCCAGGGCTGGCAGGGCCGAGCGAAGCTCGCGGCAGACCTCGATGCCGTCGCCGTTCTCGAGCCGAACGTCGAGGATGGCGACGTCGGGCTGGGCCAAGGGGACCCGCATCAGCGCCTCGGCGCCCGTCGAGGCCTCGCCCACGACCTCGATATCCTGGTCGCTCTCCAACAGGCTGCGAATGCCCTCTCGGACGAGCTCGTGGTCGTCGAGGAGGAAGACGCGGATGCTCACGACTCCATTGTGCCAGCGCTGATCGGAGCGCTGCCGACCTGACCATTGGCGACGTCGTACGATCCCAACCCGTGCCCTATATGCGCGTGAACGACGCCAAAAAGATGCAGCGGCTCATGGCGGCGATGCTCATGATGTCCGCAGACATCGAGCTCGAAGACCTACTTCGCCATGTCGTCTCAGAGGCTAAAGCCGTCGTAGGAGCCCGTTACGCCGCGCTCGGTGTTCTCAACGAGACCCGAACTGCGCTCGAGCAGTTCATCACGGCAGGGCTCGGCGCCGACGAGGAGGCACTTGTCGGGAACCGCCCTACCGGGCGTGGGATCCTGGGTCTATTGATCACCGACGCTGCTCCGCTGCGGCT
>Ga0207761_1000224_pt1 | contig 19498 bp, 20 predicted proteins | sample LuqExpMetageno34_FD_187792 | JGI IMG/M metagenome (GOLD analysis project Ga0207761, IMG submission 187792) | Tropical forest soil microbial communities from Luquillo Experimental Forest, Puerto Rico - Sample 34 (SPAdes) | ecosystem: Environmental > Terrestrial > Soil > Tropical forest ... | reverse complement strand
GAGCCCCTCGCTCTCGTCGAATCTGCGGGCGAAGATCGTTGCATCGGCGCTGACGCTCGCGCGCGCCGCGCGCCGCTATACGCCGTTCGGCTTTTTTGCCCATGTGCTCGGCACGCGACAGGGCCGTAAGCAATTCCTCGCCCGGCTGGGACCGGAGGCCAACGACGCGCTCGATGAATTCCTCAATCTCGCACTCGACTATGAGGCGCGCGAGATCGCCTCGTTGCAGGGCTTCCTGGCCTGGCTGCGCGCGGCGCGCCGCGAAGTACGCCGCGACATGGAGATGGCGCGCGACGAAGTGCGAGTGATGACCGTGCACGGCGCCAAGGGCCTAGAAGCCAATACCGTCATCCTGGCCGACACCACTACCGATTCGAGCGGCGCGCATCCGCCGCGGTTGCTCAAGCTTTCCAACGACGCAGTGGTTTGGGCGACGCGCATGCAGGACGACAGCGAGGCCATGGCTGCGGCGCGACAGGCCGCCAATTACGCGGTGCGCGATGAATACCGCCGGCTGCTATATGTCGCGATGACGCGCGCGGCTGAACGGCTGGTCGTGTGCGGCACGCAAGGTATACATAAAATTCCGGACGGCTGCTGGTATCAATTGGTGAACGATGCCTTGGCGCCTTACTGCGTGAGCGAGGCGGCCGACGACAGCGACGGCGAGGTGCTGCGCTATCGCAAGGCGGCGGCTGAGCCAGAGCCGCCGCCAAAGCCGGTCGCCCCGCCGGCGCCCGCGCTTGTGCTGCCGGATTGGCTCAGCCGCGACGTCGCATCCAACGTTCCGCGCTGGCGGACGATCGCCCCGTCAAGCTCCGCGGACGACACTAGACCGCTGGCGCCACTCGGCAGCTCTGACGCGCTGCTGCGTGGCGCGCTGGTGCACCGGTTGATGCAGGCGCTGCCCGATGTTCCCGCCGAACGGCGGCGGAAGGCGGCTGCGGACTTCCTGTCACGCGCAGGCGGCAAGTTCCCGTCCGAGGAATGCGATAAACTCGCCGAGCAAGTAATGCTCATCCTCGACCATCCGCACTTCTCCGAGCTTTACCGACCCGGCAGCCGGGCTGAGGTGCCGATTGTCGGCAAGCTGATGCTCGGCGGCCAACCGGTGATCGTTTCCGGCCAGGTTGACCGCTTGGTCGTGACCCAAGCATCTGTTCTGATTGCTGACTTCAAGTCGGACCGAGCACCGCCCCGCAGAATCGAGGACGCGCCGCAGGATTACGTGAAACAGCTCGCACTCTATCGCGCCGTTCTCAAAAAATTGTACCCTGACCGGCCCGTACGCGCGGTTCTGATCTGGACGGAAGTACCTGAAGTCATGGAACTATCGGCGGAGGCCTTGGAGGGCGCGCTGATGCAGGTCACCCCAGCGTGACAGCGGCTTGACGCTGCCGGACGCCATTCATAGGTTCCTGCCCTTACAATTTAGGGGCAAGCGATTCTCCCCCAACCGCAAGAGGTATTGCCATGGCTGTCGGCAAAGTGTCGGACGCAAGCTTCGAATCGGATGTTCTAAAATCGGCCGCGCCGGTGGTGGTGGACTTCTGGGCTGAATGGTGCGGCCCCTGCCGCATGATCGCCCCGGCGCTGGAAGAAATCGCCGGCGCGCTCGGCGACAAGGTCAAGATCGTCAAGCTTAACGTCGACGAGAACCCGAACACCGCGGCCAAATACGGCATCATGTCGATCCCGACGTTAATGCTGTTCAAGAACGGCGAGATCGCCTCGCGGCAGGTCGGCGCCGCGCCCAAGCAAAAGCTGCAGCAGTGGATCAGCGGCGCGGTCTGAAAGAGCCTGCGTAAAATTTTTCGAGCGGCCGGCCGTGTGCCGGTCGTTCGCATTTTAGCTCGGCGGAGTGCCGTTCTCACGCAGCACATCGCCGGCAAGGTAGAGCGAACCAGTAACCAGGATGCGCGGCGGCGGATCGAGGTCGAGCTTGCGCGCCGCTTCAAGCGCCTCATTGAGATCGTCGCGACTGGTGGCCGACAGGCCGATATCCCGCGCGGTGGCGGCGAGCGCTTCGGCGGCGACGCACTTTTCGGCGCCCGGCACCGGCACCGCTATCAGCCGCCGCGCGAGTCCGGTGAAATTGCTCAAGAAACCCGCGCAGTCTTTGCTCGCCAGCATGCCGACGATCAGCACCAGCGGCCGCGACACGCGTTCTTCCAGATCTGCCAGCGCAGCAGCGATGGCGCGACCGCCGTCTGGATTATGCCCGCCGTCAAGCCACAGCTCGCTGCCTGGCGGCGCCAGCTCGACCAGGCGGCCGGCGTTCAGCCGATGCAACCGCGCCGGCCATTCCGCCTTCACCAGGCCGGCCTCAAACGCTGCGGGCGCGAGTTTAAACTGCTTGATCGCGCGCAATGCCGCGATGGCAAGTCCGGCGTTTTCGAACTGATGGCGGCCGTAAAGCTTGGGCGCCGGCAGGTCGAGCAGCCCGGCCTCATCCTGATAGACCAGCCGGCTACGCTCCTCAGTCGCTGTCCAGTCCTCGCCAGCGATTTTCAGAGGCGCATTAAGCCGCGCCGCCTGCCGCTCAATCACCGCCAACGCGTCGCGCGCCTGCGCGGCGATGATTGCCGGCACATTGCGTTTAAGGATGCCGGCCTTCTCAGCCGCGATCATCTCAAGCGTGCTGCCGAGGAAGTCCGTGTGGTCGATTGAGATACGCGTAATGATGCTAGCGAGCGGGGCATCTACCACATTGGTGGCATCCAAGCGGCCGCCGAGGCCCACTTCCATCAGCAGGACGTCGGCGGAATGACGCGCGAACAGCATGAGGCCAACCGCGGTGGTGATCTCGAACACAGTGATCGGTGCCCCATCATTGACGCGCTCGCATTCCTCCAGCGTGGCAGCGAGCTCGTCATCGGATACGAGCTTACCTTCGCCCAGTGCGGCTAGACGAAAGCGTTCGTTGAAACGCACCAGATGCGGCGAAGTGTAGGCGTGCACGCGTTTGCCGGCGGCTTCGAGGATCGCGCGCAGGAAGGCGACAGTGGATCCCTTACCGTTGGTGCCGGCGACATGGATAACCGGTGGCAGCTTGCGCTCCGGATGGCCGAGCGCAGTGAGTAAGCGCTGCATGCGACCGAGCGACAGATCGATACGCTTGGGATGCAGCGCAGTCAGCCGCACGACGATGGAGTCGATGGGAATCATGAATGCCTTTCACCGTCAACCTGGGGTGCGTGCGTAGCAAACCTCGAAGGATGATGGCCATTCACCCTCCGAGGCTTGCGCTTCGCGCAAGCACCTCAGGGTGAGGGGTGGGTATAGCGCGTAAGGCGCTCGGGCGTCACGTCTGCGCCGGGGCCGGGGCCGGCAGTTGCTGCGCGCTGCCCGAGGTTGGCATCTTGGTGAGCAGCCGGCACAACTGGGAGAGCGTCGCGCGCAGTTTGTGGCGATGCACCACCATATCGACCATGCCGTGCTCGGCCAGATATTCGGCGCGCTGGAAGCCTTCCGGCAATTTTTCGCGGATGGTCTGCTCGATCACGCGAGGACCGGCGAAGCCGATCAGCGCGCCCGGCTCGGCGATTTGCACGTCGCCGAGCATAGCGTAGGAGGCAGTGACGCCGCCGGTGGTCGGATTAGTGAGCACGACAATGTAGGGCTTCCTTGCCTCGCGCAGCATCTGCACCGCGACCGTGGTGCGCGGCAACTGCATCAGTGAGAGAATTCCCTCCTGCATGCGCGCACCGCCGGAAGCCGCGAACATGATGAACGGCGTAGCCTTTTCTACTGCGGTCTGTAGGCCGGTAATCACCGCTTCGCCTGCCGCCATGCCGAGCGAGCCGCCCATGAAATCGAAATCCTGCACCGCAATGACGACTGGCAGACCGTCAAGCTTGCCGAGGCCGAGCTTCACCGCGTCGTTTAGACCAGTCTTGTTCTTGGCGTCCTTCAGCCGATCGACATAGCGACGCTCGTCGCGGAACTTTAGTGGATCGACCGGCACCTCCGGCACGCCGATATCAATCCAGGTCCCGCCGTCAAACATCAGCTTCAAGCGTGCCGACGCGCTGATGCGCATGTGATAGTTCGAGCTTGGAATCACGAACTGATTGGCCTCGACGTCTTTGTAGAAGACGAGCTGGCCGGTCTCCGGACACTTGATCCAGAGATTTTCCGGCGTTTCTCGGCGCAGAAAACTGCGAATCTTCGGCCGGACGACGTTGGAGATCCAGTTCATGGCTCGCCTATATAGGCTCAATTCGACAAAATTATAACCGCATCCGCCGCGGAGATTATTCAGCGGCAACTCGCCGCGCCGTACGAACGCCGGCGGCGATCGAAGCAGCGAGATCGGTCACCGCCTTGACCGTGCCGGGACCAGCCTTACCGTTGCCATCGAGCCTCTTATACAGCGCGTCGACCAGCGCGGAGCCGACCACCACGGCGTCGGCGACCTCCGCGATGGCGCGTGCTTGCTCGGCGCTCTTCACTCCGAAGCCGACCGCGACCGGCAGCTTGGTGTGACGCTTCACGCGGGCGACCGCGGCGGCGACCTTGGCCGCGTCGGGCGCGGCCGAGCCGGTGACGCCGGTGATGGAAACGTAATAGACGAAACCGGAGGCATTGCAGAGCACCGCCGGCAACCTTTTGTCGTCTGTGGTCGGCGCGGCCAAGCGGATGAAGTTGAGCCCTGCCTTCAGCGCCGGCAGACAGAGTTCCTCGTCTTCCTCGGGTGGCAAGTCCACGACAATGAGCCCGTCGACGCCGGCGGCCTTGGCGTCGGCGAGGAACTTTTCGACGCCGTAGATATAGATCGGGTTGAAGTACCCCATCAGCACGATCGGTGTGCTGTCGTCACCGGCGCGGAATTCGCTTACCAGCGCGAGCGTCTTGATCATGGTCTGCCCGCTGCGCAGCGCGCGCATACCCGCGGCTTGGATCGCCGGCCCGTCGGCCATCGGATCGGTGAACGGCATGCCAAGCTCGATCACGTCGGCGCCAGACTTCGACAGCGCTTTGGCGACCGCGAGCGAGCCGGCATAGTCGGGATCACCGGCCATGATGAAGGTGACCAGCGCGGCGCGACCTTCCTGCTTCAGCGCGGCGAAGCGCATTTCGATGCGAGTCTTCATGAGCTCACATCCCGCCGGAGATTTTTGCCGCGGCGCGCCGCCGCCATGCGGACATTAATTGTGCCAATAAAAACGCCACCGAAAGCCATGACGAAATAGAGCCATTCCTTGCGCTCGATCGGCGGCCCCACCACCAGCAGGCGCGCCTTGAGCATGTAAACGATGTAGCCAGCCGACCACACAATCATGATCCAGCCGAGGAGTCTCTGACGATCCATCAGGAACGACTCGCAAGGTAGGCGGCGACTGAGTCGAGGTCCTTGTCGCCGCGGCCAGAGACGTTAACCACCATCAGGTGGTCTTTCGGCTTGGCCGGCGCGAGTTCGAGCACCTTGGCGAGTGCATGCGCCGGCTCTAGCGCCGGGATGATTCCTTCTAGCCGGCTGCAGAGCTGGAACGCTTCCACCGCCTCATCGTCGGTGGCCGAGAGGAATTTCACGCGCCCCATGTCGTTGAGCCAAGCGTGCTCGGGTCCGATACCAGGATAGTCGAGGCCGGCGGAGATCGAATGCGCCTCCTCGATCTGCCCGTCAGTATCCATCAAGAGATAGGTGCGATTGCCGTGCAGCACGCCCGGTCGCCCGCCGGCAATCGAAGCGGCGTGCTTGCCGCTCTTGAGTCCGAGCCCAGCGGCCTCTACGCCGTAGATCTCGATCGAACGTTCGTCGAGGAACGGATGGAACAGGCCCATGGCGTTGGAGCCGCCGCCGATGCAGGCGATCAGCGAATCCGGCAGGCGGCCTTCCGCCTCCTGTATCTGGTCGCGCGCCTCACGCCCGATGATCGACTGGAAGTCGCGCACCATGACCGGATAGGGGTGCGGACCGGCCACCGTGCCGATGCAGTAGAAGGTGTCGGTGACATTGGTGACCCAGTCGCGCAGCGCCTCGTTCATGGCGTCCTTGAGCGTGCGTGAGCCGGAGGTGACGGCGCGCACCTCGGCGTCCAGCACCTTCATGCGCAGCACATTCGGCTTCTGCCGCTCGACGTCAACCGCGCCCATGTAAACGATGCAGGGCAGCCCGAATTTGGCACACAGCGTGGCGGTGGCTACGCCGTGCATGCCGGCGCCGGTCTCGGCGATGATGCGCTTCTTGCCCATGCGTTTGGCCAGCATGATCTGGCCCAGCACATTGTTCACTTTGTGCGCGCCGGTATGGTTGAGCTCCTCGCGCTTGAAATAGATCTTCGCGCCCCCGCAATGTGCCGTCAGGCGTTCCGCGAAATAGAGCGGCGATGGCCGGCCGACGTAGGTCGCCAGATGCCCGTCCATCTCGCGCTGAAAGTTCGGATCGGCCTTGGCGTCGTTATAGGCGCGCTCCAGGTCGAGGATCAGCGGCATCAACGTCTCGGCGACAAAGCGGCCGCCGTAGATGCCGAAATGCCCGCGTTCGTCGGGGCCGGTGCGGAAGGAATTGGGCTTAATTACGCTCATGCGCTTTTCACCACAGGTGTGCCGCCCAGATCGAGCACGTCGGCGGCGCGCGCGGCGCGAATGAAGGCGCGGATCTTCTCCAAGTCTTTGACGCCTGGCGCACTCTCAACGCCGGAGGAGACGTCGACACCGGGTGCACCGGTGATGCGGATCGCCTCGGCGACGTTGGTCGCATCGAGCCCGCCTGACAGCATGTAGGGCACACCCGGATTGACATCCTTGAGTAGCGTCCAGTCGAACGGCTTGCCGAGGCCGCCCGGCCGGGTCGCATCCTGTGGCGCGCGCGCGTCGAAGATCAGCCGGTCGGCGACCTCGGCGTAGATGCGGGTCGGCCACAGGTCATCGCGCTCGGCGATCGGCACCATCTTCATCACCGGCAGGCCGAACTTGCTGCGCACCACCGCGACCCGCTCGGGCAGCTCACTGCCGTGCAATTGCAGCATATCGGGATGCAGCGCTTCCACGATGTCGCGCAGTGTCTCGTCGGTAGCATTGACCGTGAGCGCCACTTTGCCGGCACGGCCATGGACGCGCTGCCCTAGTAGCCGCGCGGCCTCTAGGCCAAGGGTGCGCGGGCTCGGTGGGAAGAACACGAAGCCAACCAGGTCTGCGCCGGATTCCAGCGCTACATCAAGCGCTTCCGGGTTCCTAAGGCCGCAGATTTTAATCGACAGAGCCATGACGCGGGCGTTCTACCGCCTTCTCTGCTGTGCGCAAAGCGGAACCGCACGGTGCCGTCAACGGATTGGCGGCGCGATGACTGGCGGCGATGGCTCGGCCGGGGCCGGCCGTTGGCCGCGATAGGTCTGCCGCGCGTTTACGATGTCCATTTCCTGATGGATGGCACGCAACTCCGCATCGAGCCGACGTGCGCGGCGGCGCCATTTGCCCTGGCCGAGCCACGCCGCAAATCCGCCGACCATGACGCCGAGGATCAGTGCCGCGAACAGCAAAATGAACAACGGAAGAGTCGCTGCATAAGCCGGAGCAATCGCAGACAACGGATCGAACGAGACTGTCACCGTTTGCCGGTTAGCCACCGCGAAGGCGACCATCACCGCCGCCACCGGAATGATGATGATCCAGGTCACGATTCTGCGGAACATCGTCGACCCTCTTTAAATACATAATGGCCGGACTGAGCCCGGCCATAACAATAGCACTCGCGCTAAGCCACGTAACCCGCCGACCTCAAACTACGCCGGTCTTGTTCAGGCGTTCGCGCATTTCCTTGCCGGTCTTAAAGAACGGCACCGATTTTTGCTCGACAGAGACATGTGCGCCAGTACGCGGGTTGCGGCCGGTGCGAGCCGACCGGTGCTTGACCGAGAAGGCGCCGAAGCCGCGCAGCTCGACGCGGTCGCCCTGGGCCATGGCGTTGGTAATCTCGCCGAGGATGGCGTTGACAATATTCTCGACGTCGCGCTGGTAGAGATGGGGGTTCTGGGCGGCAATCCGCTGTACCAGTTCTGACTTGATCATCGATGCCGCCCGCCCTCGTTCAGTTGGAGATCGGAGGGTGCCAAAGCGCCAAAAGGCCGTCAAGATTTAGTCGCTCGACCGCCTGCACGGCGCCCCATTCCTCGATGCGCTGCGCCATCGCGGAGAGGCCCACTGCCTGGAAACCCCAGGCTATCAGATGCAGCAGGGAAAACTCGCTCAGGCGCGGCTGCAGCGAATAATCGCGCACCCGTGTATTTGCGGGGACCTTCTTTTCCTTCTCCAGCCAGGCCAGTGCCGTCTGCTCGTTGCCGAGCACGTCGACCAGCTTCAACCCGACCGCCTGCCGTCCGGTAAACACTCGCCCGTCTGCCACGCGCGCGAGCTCAGCGTCATCCATACGGCGACGCTCCTTCACCAAGCCTTTGAACCAGGCATACGAATCGAGCACTATCGCCTCGATGGCCGCGCGAGCTTCGGGACTTGTGGGCTCGAAGCCGTTGGGCGCCGCCTTGAGCGGAGAGGATTTCACCTCCTCGACCTTGATGCCAATAGTCTTCAGCACCTCGGTGAAGTTCGGATATTGGAACAGCACACCGATTGAGCCGACCAGCGAGGTATCCTGCGCCACGATGTACTCGCAGCAGAGCGCCGCAATGTAGGCGCCGGAGGCGGCGAGACCATCAACCACCACCACTATCGGCTTCTTGGCCTGCAGCGCACGCAGTGAATCGTAGAGCTGCTCGGAGCCGGCAGTGGTGCCGCCGGGGCTATCGATGTGCACGATCACGGCGCGGGCCCGCGAGCGGGAAAGCCGCTCGAGCGCCTCGACGCGGTCCTGATTGTTGCGGATCAGCCCCTGCACCTTAACGCGGGCGATGTAGTCACCGGCCGGGAATAACCGGTTACGCGGCACCAGCGCGACGGTGACGCCGACCACAGCGACTAAGACAATTGTCAACGCGCTGACACGCCAAAACGTGAGCTTGCGCCGCAGGCGGCGGCGATCGACGATGGCATCGGCATCGAGCGACATAGCGGCGTTCCTTTATTCGACTCGTAATACAATCATAACCCAGGATGAGCATTTTCACCTCTGTCCTCAAAGCAAAACCCCCGGGCGTGCCCGGGAGTTTCATCATTTGATGGCCAATAAAGGCGGCTTACTCGTCCGCCTTCTCTGTCTCGCGCTGCTTGAGCGCGGCACCTAGGATGTCGCCGAGCGAAGCCCCCGAATCGGCGGAGCCATATTGCGCCAGCGCCTCCTTCTCCTCGGCGACTTCCAGCGCCTTGATGGAGACGGCGACCTTGTGGGTCTTGCGATCGAACTGGGTGACGCGGGCGTCGACCTTCTGGCCAACTGCGAAGCGCTCCGGGTTCTGATCGGCGCGCTCGCGCGCAAGCTCGGTTCGCTTGACGAAGGTGGTGAGGTCTGTGCCCACCAGCTTGACCTCGATGCCAGCCTCCTTCACCTCGACCACCTCGCAGGTGACCACCGAGCCCTTCTTGAGGTCGCCGGCCGTGGCCATCGGATCACCAGCTAGCTGCTTGATCCCGAGTGAGATGCGCTCCTTCTCGACGTCAACGTCGAGTACCTGCGCCTTGACAATGTCGCCCTTCTTGTACTCCTCGATCACCTGCTCGCCCGGACGCTTCCAGTCGAGATCGGACAGGTGGACCATGCCGTCCACGTCGCCGTCGAGACCAAGGAACAAGCCGAACTCAGTCTTGTTCTTGACCTCGCCTTCCACGATCGAACCCGGCGGATGCTTCTCGACGAAGACCTCCCACGGATTGCGCATGGTCTGCTTGAGGCCGAGTGAGATGCGGCGCTTGACCGGATCGACCTCGAGAATCTGCACTTCCACCTCTTGCGAAGTGGATACGATCTTACCGGGGTGTGCATTCTTCTTGGTCCACGACATTTCGGAGACGTGGATCAGACCCTCGATGCCGGGTTCCAGCTCCACGAAAGCCCCGTAGTCGGTGATGTTAGTGACGCGACCCCTGAAGCGCGCCCCGACCGGGTATTTTGCCTCGATGCCCTGCCACGGATCGTCGAGCAGCTGCTTCATGCCGAGCGAGATGCGGTGGGTCTCATGGTTGATCTTGATGATTTTGACCTTCACCTGCTGGCCGATATTGAGCACCTCGGTCGGGTGATTGACGCGCCGCCAGGCGATGTCGGTGACGTGCAGCAGGCCGTCGATGCCGCCGAGATCGACGAAGGCGCCGTAATCGGTGATGTTCTTGACCACGCCGTCGATCACCTGGCCCTCTTCGAGATTTTGCACCAGTTCCTGCCGCTGTTCGGCGCGCGTCTCCTCCAAAACCGTGCGGCGTGAGACGACGATGTTGCCGCGGCGGCGATCCATTTTGAGGATCTGGAATGGCTGCTGTACATTCATCAGCGGGGTGACGTCGCGGATCGGCCGGATGTCGACTTGGCTGCGCGGCAGGAAGGCCACGGCGCCGTCGAGGTCGACAGTGAAGCCGCCCTTGACCTGATTGAAGATGACGCCCTGAACCTTCTCGTTATTCTGGAACGATTTCTCCAGCTTACCCCAGCTTTCCTCGCGGCGCGCCTTGTCGCGCGAGAGTACCGCTTCGCCGAGCGCGTTCTCGACGCGCTCGAGATAGACTTCGACCTCGTCGCCGATCTTGAGATCGGCCTGACGTCCGGGCGACGCGAATTCACGCATCGCCACGCGGCCTTCGGTCTTGGCGCCGACGTCGATAACGGCCATGTCTTTCTCGATACCGACAATCCTGCCCTTCACGACCGTCCCTTCCTGCGGGCTGCCCTGAGTGAAGGACTCTTCGAGCATCTTGGCGAAATCATCACGCGAGGGTGCTTGAGCGGTGGCCATGTAATCTCCTGTAAGCGGGCGCCGGCGGGTTGGAATGGCGTTCGAAAGCGCGGGCCGATGGTCCCGCAAGACCAATGGCGGCCCCCGGAATCCCAGATGGCCGGCGCGAATACCGTGCTTTTGAAACGAGGTTCAGGTCAGGCTGCCGTAGCGCAGAGGCTCGAGCGGGGCTTCGTTCCTCCAATAGCGAGGGGCGGTCAGCCGCGCCCTCGGCCCGCTCGGGTGGCCTCGACGATGTCGATGGCGGCCCGTATGGCCGCGTCTATATCCAAATGCGAGGTATCGAGCAAGTGCGCATCCGACGCTTGCTTCAAGGGAGCGGCGGCGCGCTGGCCATCTCGCTGGTCTCGTTTGAGGATATCGGCCAGCACGGCCTCATCTGCAATTTGGCAGCCCTGCGCACGGTATTCGGCGGCTCGGCGGCGAGCTCGCACGTCTGGGCTGGCAGTCACATAAATCTTACAGTCAGCATCCGGGCAGATGACGGTGCCGATATCGCGGCCGTCCAGCACGGCACCCGGAGGTTTGGCCGCAAAATCACGCTGGAAGGTGACCAGCGCAGCACGCACCTCGGGGATCGCAGAGACCAACGAAGCCGCCTCGCCCACCGCCGGGGTCTTGAGCGTGGCTTCATTGAGGTCGGTCAGGTCAATCAACTTAACGGCTCTAGCCGCAGCCGCCGCATCATCCGCCCGCCGCCCAGCATCGAGTACGGCCTTTGCCACCGCCCGGTACAGCAAGCCGGTGTCCAGATGGCGCAGGCGGTAATGCGCGGCGAGCTTCTTGCCGAGCGTGCCCTTGCCGGAGGCGGCTGGCCCGTCGATGGCGATGATCATGTGATGATCATGTGATATCTGCGCCGAGCGAGCGCATCAGCTCGACGAAGCCGGGGAAGCTGGTGACGATGAAGCCGGCATCGTCAATGCGCACCGGATTGTCGCTGGCCAGCCCCATCATCAGCGCCGACATGGCGATGCGGTGATCCATATGGGTCTTGACGTCACCGCCGCCGGCGACCGTGCCCTTGCCCTGCACAATCAGGTCATCGCCTTCGATCTCGACTGCGACGCCGTTCACACGCAGCATATCGGCGGTGGCGGCGAGCCGATCGGACTCCTTGACGCGCAACTCCTGCAAGCCGCGCATGCGTGTCGTGCCCTTTGCGAACGCGGCGGCGACACCGAGGATCAGATATTCATCGATCATCGACGGCGCGCGCTCGGGCGGCACTTCGGTGCCTTTGAGCGCGGAAGCGCGCACCCGCAGATCGGCGACCTCTTCACCGCCGTCGTCGCGCGTCGACAGCGTCTCGATATTGGCCCCCATCTCGAGCAGAGTCTTGATAAGGCCGGTACGCAGCGGATTGGTCATTACCGCGTCGAGGATAAGATCAGAACCCGGCGTGATCAGCGCGCCGACCATTAGAAACGCCGCCGACGAGGGATCGGCCGGCACCACCACATTGGCAGGCTCGAGCTCGGGCTGCCCCTGCAAGATGATACGGCGGCCGCGTTCGCCGTGCGGTTTGCTCGTGACCTCGGCGCCGAAATGTTTGAGCAGCCGCTCAGTGTGGTCGCGAGTAGCCTCGGCCTCGATCACCGTAGTCTCACCCGGTGCGGCGAGGCCCGCGAGCAGCACCGCCGACTTGAGCTGCGCCGATGGCATCGGCGGCTCATAGGTGATCGGGATTGGGTCGGACGCGCCTTCCAGCGTGAGCGGCAGGCGGCCGCCGTCAGCTATCGCGAGGGGACGCGCGCCCATCTTCTCCAGCGGGTCAAGTACCCGCCGCATCGGCCGGCTGCGGAGGGAAGCATCGCCGTCGAAGGTAGCCGTCACCGGCGAGCCAGCAACCGCGCCGATCGCCAACCGGCAGCCAGTGCCGGAATTGCCGAAATTTAGCGGGCCTGCCGGCTGGGCGAAGCCGCCGACCCCGACGCCGTGGATGCGCCAGGCGCCCTCGCCGTGCCGCTCCATGGAAGCCCCGAGCGCACGCATAGCTTGAGCGGTGTGCAGGACGTCCTCACCTTCCAGCAGGCCGCTGACATTGGTCTCACCGACCGTCATGGCCGCCAGGATAAGGGCACGGTGGGAGATCGACTTGTCGCCCGGCACGCGGGCGCGGCCCTGCAAAGGGGCGCCTCGTCGGGCGGTCAGCGGCGTCAATGGGGCGATGTCCACGGCGATATCCCTAACAATGGGGCCGTCCTACCACGCGCCCGCGCGCGTCGTCATCCCGCCGCTTTTCCCGCGTTCAAGACAGACTTGAGCTATTGACAGGCGGCCTGCAACTAGCCAAGTGAAACACCGATTTTCGACCTATCCGAGGAACCCAGATCCGTGGCCAAATCCGAGCTAGGCACCAAACGCGTCTGCCCCGATACCGGGCGCAAGTTCTACGATCTCAACAAGACGCCAGTGATCTCGCCCTATACCGGCAAAGTGGTCCCGATCGCGGTCGCGCCGGTGCGCGCGAAGGCCGAGCCGACGCCGGCTGCGCGGCCGGCTCCAGTCGAGGAGATCGAGGCGATCGCGCCGGAGACCGCGGACGCCGAATTCGTTTCGCTCGAAGATGCCGAGACCGAACAGCAGGGCAAGAAGCCGGCCGACGCCACCGCGGCCACCGCCAGCGAAGAGGAAGACGTCGAGATCGACGAGAGCCTCGACGACGCCGCCTTCATCGAGGAGGAGGAGGAAGGCGATGCCGATGTGTCCGACATCATTGGCGAGACGGTCGAGAAGGAAGAGGAGACTTGAGTTCGCTCACCGGACAATATCCGACCGATGCTTTGCCGTTAGCCAAGCCAGCAGCGGCAATCGAATTTACGCGATTGGGGCCATAGCTCAGCTGGGAGAGCGCCTGCATGGCATGCAGGAGGTCGGCGGTTCGATCCCGCCTGGCTCCACCAACCTTCGCTCGCTTCGCTAGCTTGCAAGGCCGCCCACGGGGCGGCTTTTTGTTGCGCGCTGCTGACAGTCGCCGCACGCTATGCATGATGCCGCACGCCAAACGGGGGAAACGAAATGCAAGGCAAGATCACTCTCGAGGACCATGTGGCCATCGAACCGACGCTCAGTGACTCGCAAGTATTCGGCGCGCATGTGTGGAAGGACTTAAGCCACCGTTTGCTCGATGTTCAGGACACGCGCCTGCGTGAGATGGATAAGCATGGTGTCGAATTGATGATACTATCGCTGAATGCCCCAGCGGTGCAGGCGATCCACGAAGTTAAACGGGCGATCGAGGTGGCGCGCCAAGCCAACGATTCGCTAGCTGGCGAAGTACGCAAGCGCCCCGCCCGCTTCGCCGCATTCGCTGCGTTGCCGATGCAGGATCCGGAAGCAGCAGCCAGAGAGCTCACCCGCTGCGTCAAGGAGCTCGGCTTTGTCGGCGCACTGGTCAACGGCTTCTCACAGATCGGCGTGCCCGACAACGTCACCTATTACGATCTGCCGCAGTACCGACAGTTCTGGCGCGTGGTCGAGGCGCTTGACGTGCCGTTCTATCTGCATCCGCGCAATCCGTTGCTGAGCTGGACCCGACAATATGAAGGCCACAACTGGTTGCTCGGGCCGAACTGGGCGTTCTCAGCAGAGACCTCAGTACACACGCTGCGACTGATCGGCAGCGGGCTGTTCGACGAATGCCCACGCTTGAAGATGGTGCTCGGCCATCTCGGCGAGGGCATCCCCATGCAACTCTGGCGCATCGACGGCCGCAATGGCTGGATGAAGGCGCCTCATAAATACGCCGCCAAGCACGGCGTTGGGCATTACTTCCGCCGACATTTCCACGTCACCAGTTCCGGTAATTTCCACACGCCGTCGATGCTCAACGCGATGACCGAGCTCGGCGCCGAGCGCGTGATGTTCTCGGTCGATTGGCCATTCGAGGATATTGGCGAAGGTGCGCAGTGGTTCGATGCAGCCGCGATCAGCGAGACTGACCGCCGCAAGATCGGACGTGATAACGCAATCAAGCTATTCAAGCTGACGCTTTAGCTAGTGGTGCTTTCTGTTATGTGCGCCGATGCCCCAGACCGGATCACCAGCGCCGTTGCACTAGGCAATACGACGCCGATCCTACCCGCGTGCAGTGCCCACTAGACGCCTCTTAAGACTTTGTCGACCAAACACGACAAACCCGCACGCTTAATCCAAGCCATGCGTATGACGGCTTTGTAACGGTCGATCGAATGGGTAGGGCATCGCCTGAATACCTTCCCGAACGGCCGATTTTGGCGAATTTGACCTGTTCTTGAACCATTAACCTGCCCTGCCCATATTAGGCGCGGCCGGACTGCGGTTGCGGTCCGGTTGGGGTGCCCGCGCAAGGGGCCCCGTCAAAGTCGCTTCCAGCGAGGGCTTTGAGACCATGTCACGAGTTCCGTCATTATCCAGCCCTTTCCTGTTGGGGTTCGACGAGATCGAGCGGCTGCTCGACCGCGTCACCAAGGGTGCCGACGGCTATCCGCCCTACAACATTGAACGGATGGCGCGCGATACCCACAACCCTGAGCGGTTGCGCATCACGTTGGCGGTCGCCGGTTTCACCCGCGACCAGCTCGATGTCTGCGTCGAGGAAAGCCAGCTGGTGATCCGCGGGCGGCAGCAAGATGACAAGACCCGGCAATTCCTCCATCGCGGCATCGCCGCGCGCCAGTTTCAGCGCACCTTTGTGCTGGCGGATGGCATGGAGGTTCTCGGCGCCGACTTAAAGAACGGATTGCTGTCGATCGATCTGGTACGGCCGCAAGCCGAGCGGATCGTAAGGACAATCGCGATCAATGAACAAGAGTAACGGAACCACAACAGGACTCGACCGCGTCACGCGTTAAATGAAAAGGATCGAGGGCCATGACCAACGACAAGATGATTGAACCGAACCCAACCCATCCCGTTATCACGCAGGAGGCGCTCGCGCATCTCGGCGACGGCCGACTTGCCTATGTCAGAACGATTCGCTCCGAGGATGTCGCGCGGATGTTCCCGCAAGCGCCGCAGATCGCGCCCGGCCTCAAGCTGTTCGTGCTACATGCCGCCGACGGCACGCCGATCATGCTCACTGACACGCGCGAAGCCGCGGTCGCCAATGCCTGGAGTCACGAGCTCGAACCGATGAGCGTCCACTGAACGCGCTGCACGGCAAAGTAGGTTTGTTGAAGTGCCGTACCCCGGTGGTCTCGCTTAGGCTCGCAATGCCGTTGGATGGCTGGAACATAGGCGATCCTAGAGATGCCGTCCTTCGGACGGCTATGCCTGACCATGACAACATCTGTTCCGAAAAATCTTATGCTGCGCTGCTTGTCGGCGGCATCGCTAGCACGGCATAGAGCGCATCGGCGTCACGCGATTCACGCAGCTTTCGCGCGATCTCCGGATCGCGCAAAAGGCGCGCAACGCGTGCGAGCGCCTTGAGATGATCGGCGCCGGCGGCTTCCGGTGCCAGCAGCAGAAAGATCAGATCGACCGGCTGGCTGTCGAGTGCTTCGAAATCGATCGGCCGCTCGAGCCGCGCGAACAAACCGAACAGCCGACCGAGGTTGGGCAGCTTGCCGTGCGGGATGGCGATGCCATTTCCCACTCCGGTGGAACCGAGCTTCTCGCGCTGCAATAGGATTTCAAAAATCGCCTTCTCGTTCTGCCCGGTAAGCTCGGCCGCGCGGGCGGACAGCTCCTGCAGTGCTTGCTTCTTGCCGTTGACCTTGAGCGCCGGAATAATCGCAGTGGGCGCGACGAGCTCGGTGAGCGTCATGGACATGTCCAACGATTGGAAATGGTCGCGCCAGATTGCAAGGGGTGGTGAAGGCGGCGGACCATAGGGACGGCCTCGTGCGCCGTCAATGGCTGCAGGGGCAGCCGCTTACCGTTGGACATGCTCAGCCGCCGCGGCGACCTTGCTGGTCCTTGCGCCGGCGCTTGTAGCGGCGCAGGCGTTTTTCAATATGGAGAGCGGCCTGTTCGGCACTCTCATAGGCGTCGGCTGCCATGCCTTCCGCTTCGAGTTGGGCGCCCGAATCCAGGTGCAGGACGCATTCGGTGCGAAAGCCGAAGCCATCCTTGCCCACAGTGGCATGCCCGGAATAGCCGCCGCGGAAATATTTCGAGGTCGCCTCGGCCACACGGCCAATGATGCGCTGCTGGAGAGCGGTGCCAATATTGATGTTTCTTCCCGAAACGCGCAAAGGCATCTGACTTGCCTCCTTGTCCGGACGCGGTGCCCGCCGGCCCATTTCCAAACCGACTCGAATATTTGAACTTGGAATTGTTCCGCAGGTCAATGTGGTCGGAATTACGAGGCCGTCTGCTTCTCGCGTCTGCGCTGCACCGACGAGGGGATGCGCATCGCCTCGCGATATTTGGCGACGGTGCGGCGCGCGATGTCGATGCCAGCATGGCGTAGTTTTTCCACGATGGTGTCGTCCGACAGGACGTCGACGCCAGTCTCGCTGTCGATCAACTGCCGAATACGGTGACGCACAGCTTCGGCAGAATGCGCCTCGCCGCCGTCGGCCGAAGCGATCGAGGAGGTGAAGAAATATTTCAGCTCGAAGATGCCGCGGCTGGTCGCCATGTATTTGTTTGCAGTGACGCGCGACACCGTCGACTCGTGCATACCAATGGCGTCAGCGACGGTCTTGAGATTGAGCGGCCGCAGATGCTGGACACCGTTAATAAAAAAACCATCCTGCTGGCGCACGATCTCGCTCGACACCTTGAGGATAGTCTTGGCGCGCTGGTCGAGTGCACGCACCAGCCAACTCGCGGTCTGCAGGCACTCGGCGAGATAAGTCTTGTCCTTGTCGCTATGGGCACCTTTCGACACCTGCGCATAATAGCGCTGGCTGATAAGGACTTTCGGCAGCGTGTCGGAATTGAGTTCCACCTGCCAACTGCCATCCGGCGCCGCCCGCACAAACACATCAGGTACGATCGGCTGCACCATAGTCGAGCCGAACGCCAGGCCAGGCTTGGGATTGAGGCTGCGGATCTCGGCGATCATGTCAGCGAGATCTTCATCGTCGACACGACACAACCGGCGCAAGGCGGCAAGGTCGTGTTTGGCCAATAGGTCGAGATGCTCGACCAACGCCTGCATCGCCGGGTCAAAACGGTCACGCTCCCTGAGCTGTAGCGCCAAGCATTCGGTGAGGTTCCGAGCGCAAATGCCGGGCGGATCGAGCGTCTGAAGCGTCGCCAGTACCGATTCAACGTCCTTGCGCGGTGCGCCGAGCTTCTCCGCGACGGTGTCAAGCTCACCGCTGAGATAGCCCGTGTCGTCCACCATATCGATCAGGTATTGTCCGATCATACGCGCGGCGGGATCAGAAATCGCAAGCGCCATCTGCTGGGCGAGGTAATCGGCAAGCGTGGTCTTTTCCGACACGAAGGATTCAAGATTGTAGTCGGAGTCCTGACCGGCTGAGCCGACGCCCGACCATTCCGAATAAGCTGGCGACGGCCTCTCGGCAGCGTCGGATTTTTCCCCCCCATCGTCGGGGAACACGTTCTCGAGCTCAGTGCCGAGCCCCTGCTCCATCGAGGTACGGCTTGTCTCGAGGTTCTCATCGTTCCAGTCCGGCGCTTCCGCTAAGCCCCCCTCGTCGCGTTCGGGATCGGCGTCGGTTTCGGCGTTCGGCATGGGCGTGTCGTCGTCGCTGTCGCGCTCCAACAGCGGATTGCGTTCAAGCTCGCTCTCCACATAGGCGGCGAGATCCAAGCTAGAGAGTTGCAGCAGCTTGATCGCCTGCATCAGCTGCGGCGTCATCACCAGCGCTTGGGTCTGGCGAAACTCCGGTCTTTGCGACAACGCCATAAGTTGGTTTCCCGGCCGGAAACTGGAACGATTCTTGCTTGTTTTTCCTATATAGCAGCGCCGCGAGCTCAGCGGTATGTGATTCGGCAATGCTGCGTTGCACAAAGATTGTGCATTTGCCCGAATTTTAGAGACGAAATTCCTCGCCTAAATAGAGCCGGCGCACGTCAGGATTGTTAACGATTTCGTCGGCGCGGCCCTCCATCAGCACCTCGCCAGAATATATGATGTAGGCGCGGTCGGTGAGCCCGAGCGTCTCGCGCACATTGTGATCGGTGATCAGCACGCCGATGCCGCGGTTCGTGAGATGGCGCACCAGAGCTTGAATGTCGCCGACCGCGATCGGGTCGATGCCAGCGAACGGCTCGTCAAGCAGCATGTAGCTCGGCCGCGTCGCCAGCGCGCGCGCAATCTCGACACGGCGGCGCTCGCCGCCGGACAGCGCGATGGTCGGCGTCTTGCGCAGGCGCGCGATGTTGAATTCCTCAAGCAGTGCGTTGAGGTCGGCTTCGCGCCGGCGGCGATCGGGCTCCACCACTTCCAGCACCGAGCGGATGTTTTCTTCCACGTTAAGGCCGCGGAAGATCGAAGCCTCCTGTGGCAGATAGCCGATACCGAGCCGCGCGCGCTGGTACATCGGCAAGGCCGTTAGGTCATATCCGTCAAGTTCAATGTGCCCGCGATCGGCGTTGATCAGGCCGGTGATCATATAAAACACCGTGGTCTTGCCAGCGCCGTTCGGCCCCAAAAGGCCGACCGCTTCGCCACGCCGCACATAGAGCGTGACCCCCTTGACCACCTTCCGGCCGCCGAAGCTCTTTTCCACTCCGTGAGCCGCGAGATA
>Ga0207761_1000223_pt1 | contig 19512 bp, 13 predicted proteins | sample LuqExpMetageno34_FD_187792 | JGI IMG/M metagenome (GOLD analysis project Ga0207761, IMG submission 187792) | Tropical forest soil microbial communities from Luquillo Experimental Forest, Puerto Rico - Sample 34 (SPAdes) | ecosystem: Environmental > Terrestrial > Soil > Tropical forest ... | reverse complement strand
TTGAGGTACTTGACGATTGCGTCCACCGCTCCCTTGCGAATCTCGCGTCCGTCGAGATTCACGCCCGACATGCGGGTCTGCGCGGTGAATGGAACGAAGACCGCTTCCTGCGACGACAACTCCCGCCCACGCAGACCGTACTGCGTTTTAGCGAGAACCACGATCGAGCGGCCCTCCGGCGTTTCATCCGCCAGCGACGAAAGCTGGGCGGCGTCGGCCATCTCGGCGGCCGTGATGCCCGGCGCCGGGATGAACTCCGCAGCCTGGCGATTGCCGAGCGTGATCGTGCCGGTCTTATCGAGCAGCAGCGTATCGACGTCGCCCGCCGCCTCTACCGCGCGGCCGGACATCGCCAAAACATTGAAACGCACTAGGCGGTCCATGCCGGCGATACCGATGGCCGACAGCAACGCTCCGATGGTGGTCGGAATAAGCGTCACGAACAAAGCGACCAACACAACAACAGAGATCGTTCCGCCCGCGTAGGCGGCATAGCTTGGGATGGTGACCGTCGCGAAGACAAATATGATGGTTAGGCCGATGAGCAGGATGTTAAGCGCGATCTCGTTCGGTGTCTTCTGGCGTTCAGCGCCCTCGACCAGCTTGATCATGCGATCGAGGAAGGTTGACCCCACAGCCGCGGTGATGCGGACGCGGATCCAATCCGAGAGCACTTGCGTGCCGCCGGTAACCGCCGAGCGGTCGCCACCGGATTCGCGAATGACAGGAGCCGACTCGCCGGTGATTGCCGCCTCATTAACGGAGGCAACGCCTTCGATGACCTCACCGTCTGACGGAATGAGGTCGCCAGCCTCCACCAGAACCACGTCGCCCACCTTCAGGCTAGTGCTGGCGACACTCCCGTAGTTCTTCCGGTCAGAGCCGGTCAGGAGTTTTGCCTGCGTCTCCGTGCGCTGGCGCCGCAGGGTTTCGGCCTGTGCCTTGCCACGACCTTCGGCGATGGCTTCGGCGAAGTTGGCGAACAGCACCGTGAACCACAGCCAAACGATGATCTGGACCTCGAAGGCGATGTTTGCACCTCCGGTGAAAAGGTCCCGAATCAGGATCACCGTGGTCAGTCCCGTAACAATCTCGAGCACGAACATGACTGGGTTCTTGATCAGAGTCCGCGGATCAAGCTTCACGAAGGCCGAGCCGATGGCCGGCAGCACGATCTTAGGATCGAACAGCGCCGAGACCGGCATCCGCTTGCGAATATGCGAGGTTTCCATCGAATTAACTCCGAGGTGAATCTGGTCAGAACACGGTGCCCGCGGTCATCGCGAGGTGTTCGACGACGGGCCCGAGCGCAAGCGCGGGGAAGAATGTGAGGCCGCCGACAACAACGATGACGCCGACCACCAGGCCGACGAACAGGCCGCCGGTGGTCGGAAATGTGCCAACCGACGCGGGGATGCTTTTCTTTTCCGCGAGTGAGCCGGCGATTGCCATAGCCGGGATGATCATCAGGAAGCGGCCGACAAACATCGCAACGGCGCCGGTGATGTTGAAGAACATCGTGTTGGCCGAAATGCCGCCGAACGCCGAACCGTTATTGCCGGTGCTCGACGTGTACAAATAGAGCATCTCCGAGAAGCCGTGTGGTCCCGCATTGCCGAGCTGGGAAATCGCCTGCGGGTTTACCGCCGCGACAGCCGTCCAACCGAGATACATCAGCGGCAGCACCAGGATCGCCAGCATGGCCATCTTCACTTCCTTGGCCTCGATCTTCTTGCCGACATATTCCGGCGTGCGGCCGACCATCAGGCCGGCGACGAAGATCGAGATGATGACGAACAGCAGCATGCCGTATAGGCCGGCGCCGACGCCGCCGACAATGATTTCGCCGAGCTGGATGTTGATAAGCGGGATCATGCCGCCGAGCGCGGTAAACGAGTCATGCATGGCGTTGACGGCGCCGCAGGAGGCGGCGGTGGTGATTACTGCGAACAACGCGGAGGCGACGATGCCGAAGCGGACTTCCTTGCCTTCCATATTGCCACCGGTGAGACCGTGCGAATTCAGAATGGTCGAGCCATTGGCTTCCGCCCAGTAGCAGACGATCACGCCGGCGATGAACAGTACGCCCATGACGGCGAGGATAGCCCAGCCCTGGCGCTGATTGCCGACCATGCGGCCGAACACATTGGTTAGCGCGGCGCCGAGCGCAAAGATCGAGATCATCTGCACAAAATTCGACAGCGCGGTCGGGTTCTCGAACGGATGTGCAGCATTAGCATTGAAGAAGCCGCCGCCATTGGTGCCGAGCATCTTGATGGCCACCTGCGAAGCCACCGGGCCGACCGCGATGGTCTGCTTGGCGCCTTCCAGCGTGGTCGCGTCGACATAGGGGCCGAGCGTCTGCGGTATGCCCTGCCAGACTAGGAAGATCGTGTAGACGATACAGATTGGCAACAGGACGTAAAACGTGCAGCGGGTGATATCGACCCAGAAATTCCCAACCGTCTTGGCCGAGGCGCGGGCAAAGCCGCGAATGAGCGCGATTGCCAAAACGATGCCCGTCGCCGCTGACAGGAAGTTCTGGTGCGCGAGGGCGAGCATTTGCGACAGGTACGAGATCGTGCCTTCGCCGCCGTAGTTCTGCCAATTGGTGTTGGTGATAAAGCTTATCGCCGTGTTGAACGTGAGGTCGGCCGGCACCGCCGATTGTCCAGCCGGATTGAGCTGCGCCTGGAACGGCAGCACGTCCTGCAAGCGCAGGATCGCATAGATAATGAGGAAACCACCGGCGTGGAAAAGCAGCACGGCGATAGTGTAGGTCAGCCAATGCTGCTCGCGTTTCTCGTCGACCCCGCCCGCCCAATAGAGCGCCGCCTCTATCGGCCGCAGAACCGGCGACAGGAAGGTGCGCTCGCCTGTGAACACGCGCGTCATGTAAGCGCCGAGCACCGGAGTGATTGCGACGATGATCGCGCAATAAAGCAGAATTTGAATCCACCCAATCGTGGTCATGATACGCCTCGTAAATTGCGCGCTAGAACCGCTCGGGCCGCAGCAGAGCGTAGGTGAGATAGATCAGCAGCCCAACGGTCACGAGGGCGGCGAGCGAATAGTCGAACATCATGGCAGCCTCCTCAGAGCCTGTCGCAAGCGAACGCGTAGCCCACCGACAGCGCGAAAAAGCCGAGCCCGAGGGCCAGCATCATAAGGTCCAACATTTGGATGCTCCTTCCGAAAGCGCCAAGAATTTCTCGCCCGTGCAGTGGCGCTTAAATGGCACTCATCGCCATATAATTTCGAGATGGAAGCGAAGCCCGCGTTATAGGAATCTCATAAAGATTTGGGAGCACGACGTCTTCATGACACCTTTCGGTTTCGGCAATAACAGCTTGCAATGACACGATAGTTTGCCATTGCCAACCATCCGCGGAAAATCCAGCGCACCGGCAACCGTCTCATTAAAGCAAATCTTAAGAAAGGTTTTTTGTCCTACGTATTTCTCAAACACTTCTTCGCGCGCGCGAAGGCCCCAGCCTGTCCAGCATACCGGGGGTCGGCGCATGCATTCTCGTAGAGCGGCACTTGAAGATTGCGCAATCTGCGACGGCGCTCGTTTGAATTGGCGCGGCCACGGCACTGCGTCCCCCGCAATGTGCGGACAAAAGTGCGGACACGAGGATTCTAAAACCTATTTGTAGGTGGCTAAGTGATTGAAATCGTGGTGCCCAGGGGCGGAATCCGCATACTCACTAACTGCATGCAATCATTATATTTTCTTTGCGCAGTTTCTAGGATGCCAACAATTATGCCAACGCCGTGACGATCGCAGACATGAAGTTGACGGAGGGAGTGTCCTATTGGCGACGGCATTCACATCTTAAAATCAAATACTTATAGATCCAATTAGATTCATACCCACAGTTCTACCCGCAAATTGCCCATCAGATTTCAGCGGTTGGTGGCGAACACTGGCGATCTCGGCGCAAGCTTTGTTAGCGTCACCTCGATCGTAGAGTCACTATGCTGCAATGACGAGGTGGCAACCGCCGATTGGCTCCGATAAATGCCGTTATCGGTGGCTCGCAAGTCTATTTTTTAAATATTTTAGAACGATGAAATTCGAGGTATGCGCATTGTTCGACCTTAAACGATCCAACGTTCGTCGAAGCGTCGATGCCCCACCGCCTCAAAATTGCCGGGTCGAGCTTTGATGAGACAAGCATAGCGCCATTATCCTCAAAACTAATTAGGCCTCTGTCGAAAAGTCGATCGACATGCGGCGATAAAAGCAATCCGTTACACCCATCGAGCTTTTCCTTATCAGATGAATCAGCCCAAGGTTTGATATGGCTAGCAATGAGAAGCCGCAGATCTTCAATGCCGGTAACACGACACTGTTTCTCGTTGAGTCTAACGTTTGATTTAAAGATACCTTGGCCGCGCCGTGCTTGAACAAGTTGCTGCTTTTGTGTTGGCCCAATATCAGTACGCCCTTCGATGGCCTTCTGAGCGTCGTCCTCTTTTTTTCCTTCCTCAATGGAAGCGCTATTCTTAAAAAACGCTCCCGGCTTTCCAATTTTTGCTAGCAAAATGTCGGCCAGCGTCTCGGAGATGCTAGCCAAATACAATGCGCAACAAACTTTTGCTTATAGCGAGCGGGGAATTTGTACTTTCTCGAATTTAGGTGGACAATTCGCTGGTTTGGTAAGCGGCAGACATTCGGCACGTTGCCCGATGCCCTTTTTCACATCGCCTGTCTCGGCAGGCAGTCCACACACGGGGGATCATGCAGCAGCTTCGCCTTTCGGAACACGTTCGACCGATAATCCGCGCCGACGAGGTGATCGAATGAATCGGCGGGCGTTTATGTCTGGCCTCGCTCTGAATTTGGCAGGTCTTCTTTTTTCGACCTGCCTCTTATGGCCAACGGCCATGGCCGCCGCGGAAGATCCTCCTGCGCTCAAAATCGGTGTACTTAACGACCAGTCAGGCCTTTACGCCGATATTACGGGTCTTGGCTCGGTCGAGGCCGCACGTATGGCCGTGCGGGATTTTGGCGGAAAGGTGCTCGGGCGTGAAGTTCTGATCGTTTATGCTGATCATGCGAACAGCGTCGAACAGGCGACGCAGACGGCCAAGCTTTGGTTTGATCAGGGTGTCGCCGCAATTGTCGATCTACCCAATTCCGCAGTGGCGCTTGCCGTACAAAAGCTTGCTCAAGAACGCGGCCGGATCACGATAGTCAGCGGCGCGGGTACCACGGAGTTGACCGGTTCAGCATGTTCGCCCACAGGGTTCCACTGGACGTTCGACACCTATTCAAACTCCGTCGGCTTGGCCCGCGAACTCGTCAGCTTCGGACGAGACACTTGGTACTTCATCACGGCCGATTATGCTTTCGGCTGGTCACTGGAGCGGGAAGCAACCCGAGCGGTTACGCAGGCAGGGGGCCGCGTTTTGGGAGAAGTTCGTCACCCGCTCAATTTCCAAGATTTTGGCTCCTTGCTCACCACTGCTCAGGATTCAGGGGCTAAGGTGATCGGCATCGCAAACGCCGGCGGCGACACAATCAGATTAATCCGGCAAGCGGCCGAGCTGGGAATCTCGGCGCGATCTCAGACACTAGTGCCTATGCTTGTGTTTATAAACGATGTTCACCGACTGGGTTTGGACATAACGAAGGGCATGACCTTCGCCGACGGGTTCTATTGGGACATGAACGAGGAGACGCGCGCCTGGTCGCGTCGTTTTTTTGCGGCGCGCAACGCAATGCCGTCGATGGCGCAAGCTGGCGTGTATTCTGCTGTACTTCATTATCTGCGAGCTGTCGCGGCTGCGGGCGTGAGCGAGGCTTCCATCGTGGCGGGCAAGATGCGGACTATACCAGTGCGGGACTTTTTCGCCAAAGAAGGCCACGTCCGTGCGGATGGCCGAATGATTCATGACATGTATCTCATGCAAGTTAAATTCCCTGACGAATCGGCAGCACCCTGGGACTATTACAAGCTGGTCTCGACGATCCCTGGCGAAAGAGCATTCCGATCTTTGGCGGAAAGTGAATGCCCCCTTGTCAAGCAATGATCTTAATCCTCCAGCCCTCAAACCTAAGGTAGCGCCATGATTTCCCTTCCAATTAGAGTACGGAAAATTGCGATGACGGTAATCGCTGTACTGACAATCGCGGCTTCATTGACCAGTCCCAGCATTGCGGAAGAAGCACTGAACATTAATATGGGCGTGCTGACCGACATGAGCGGCCTTTATAAGGATCTCGGTGGCGAAGGGTCTGTCGTAGCTGCCCAAATGGCTGTTGATGATTTCGGAGGGAAGGTGCTCGGGCGCCCGGTCCAAGTGCTGGCCGGCGATCACAAGCATAAAATTGACATCGCAACCGCCATCGTGGGTCACTGGTTTCGCGACCAGCATGTAGGCATGATCGTGGATATGCCCAACTCCGCCGTAGCGCTCGCGATGCAGAAGCTCGCGGCTACCGAGAGCCGGATTTCCATCGCGGTGTCCGCCGGAGCTGCCGATCTCACCGGCAAGGCGTGCACAACAACGGGCTTTCATTGGGCATACGATACATACTCTAACACAGTTGGTCTGGCGAGGACGATGGTCGGATTCGGTCAGAACACCTGGTACTTTATAACCGCCGACTACGAGTTTGGGCTCTCCCTGGAGAGTGATGCAAGCCGGGCCGTCGAACAAGCAGGCGGAAAGGTTCTCGGCCGATCGCGCCACCCGCTTAACGCGCCCGATTTTAACCAATACCTGGAGGCCGCGCAGGATTCGGGCGCGCGAGTGATCGCGCTGGCCAATGCGGGCGGCGATACGGTCCACTCGATCAAGCAGGCCGCTGAGATCGGTATCTCCGTGCGCTCTCAGACGCTCGCGCCGCTGCTTATGTACATTTCGGACGTGCACAGTCTCGGGCTGGAGATCGCCAAGGGCCTGACTTTCGTGGACGGCTTCTATTGGGACGCTGATGATGCATCGCGCGAGTGGGCGCGCCGCTTCTACGCCAAGCGGAACGTCATGCCGACCATGACGCACGCCGGTGTCTATTCCAGCGTTCGCCATTATCTGCGCTCCGTTCAGGCCGCAGGAACCGACAATGCGGTGGCGATTGCCGCCAAGATGCGCGAACTGCTGGTTGAGGACTTTTTCGCCAAGAATGGCGAGGTGCGAGCTGACGGCCGGATGACGCACGACATGTTTCTAGTGCAGGTCCGGCGCCCCGAGGAGGTGCGGTACCCATGGGACTATTACAAGATCCTCTCTACGATTCCCGCTAGTCAAGCGTTCCGCCCATTGGCTGAGAGCGAATGTTCGTTCGCAAGCCGATGAGTTTCCGGGCCAAGTCGGTGTCCTATAACTTTGCTGCCCCAGCCGGGAGGTACGACGACGTCCGCAAGCCGAGGGACTGGGATTTCCGGAGAGTTGGACAGCGACCGTAACACTTGAGCTGAAAGGAACAGGGGTTGAGTGAGCTAAAGCATGACGGCGACCCGCGCCGCATCCGCTTCGGGGTGGCATTCCGACTCTTTGGCGCACTGCTGGCGAATACCCTATTTGCGCTCGTGGCCATTGCAACGGCCCTATACGCTTTCGGCCAGTACCGGGAAGGGTTCGATCGCCTCGCACAGAAAAATCTGCCGACGCTGATCGCGGCTAGCGAGCTGGCCGAGCGAAGCCAGGCTCTATCCGCGAATGCCCCCAATCTTGCGATCGTCGACACTCATTTTGCGCAGCAGGCTGTCAGCCAATCCCTTCGCAAGCAATTGGACGCCATCGCCGAGGTGGGCGAGCGCCTAAAGTTGCTCGCTCCCGCCACTCCTGGCCTTGAGCAGTTGCTGCGGACAGAAACTTCCCTCAAGCAGAACTTGGAAAAGCTCGACAAGTTCGTTGGCGACAGGATCGAGGCGGATAGCTCCGCAGCAAACCTGATGCTTCGGTTGCGAAATTTAGCCGCACGCGTCCATGCGATAGACGCCGCGCAACTCGCCAAGATCCTGGACGAAGGAACTCGCACGGAAATCAGCGATTATCACAGCTCAATAAGCGCCATTGACGAGGCGATCGCCGTGGCGCTGTCAACCGCGACCGCAGATACAACAACGCGATTGAACCGGCTGCAATCCGACTTCGATGCGTTGCGCGCCCGGGCTGGCGAGGCGCTTGGCCGACTCCCCAAACCCCTGGGTGCGCCCCTGGTTGTGGTGGCGCAGGCACTTGAGCAGTATGGCAGCGGAAAGCAGAGCATCTTTGATGACCGCACACGTCTACTCACTTCTACATCCGCCGTCAGAGGCGCCCTGCTTGAGGGGCAACAGCTCTCCGCCCGATTCGTCGCGTCGGCCGAAGACGTGTTCAGTGAAGTTCGCCGGACCACTGGCGCGCAGAGTGAATTCTTCTCGGGCCAGATCTCTCGTTACACCAACGTCTTTATGTTTATCGCCGGTCTGTGCTTACTCGGTGCAGGCGCCAGCTTCGTCTACGTCAATAAATCGATCATCGTGCGGCTTCGCGAACTTAGTCAGAGCATGAGGGCGCGGACCGAAGGGCGGAACGTGCCCATCCCGATCAAGGGCTCTGACGAACTCGCGGAAATGGCGCACGCCACACAGTTCTTTACCGCATCGATCGAGCGGCGCGAACAGGAGGCCAAGGACAACGAGCGGCGACTTTTGGCCATCTTGGAAACTAGCCCTATCGGTGTAAGTGTGACCGCCCTTTCGGGGGAACAGCTCTTCTGCAGCACACGATTTCTGGAATTGTTCGGGCACGCGCGCAATATCAACGCCACCGCCCTGTACGTCGACCCACACCGGCGACAAGAATTCTTGAGTCTACTCGATCGTGACGGTTATTTCCGCGATCAAGAGGCGGAATTCGTGAGACCGGATGGCACGCGGTGGTGGTGCTTGGTTTCGTGGATGCGGATCACTTTCAAGAACCAGGACTGTTACGTAGCTTGGGCCTACGACATCACCGAGCGGAAAACTGTTGAAGAAACAATGCGGCAGGCGCGCGATGCCGCCGACGAAGCTAACCGAACTAAATCGAGCTTCCTCGCCAACATGTCACACGAGTTGCGTACGCCGCTCAACGCGATCATCGGCTATAGCGAAATATTACAAGAGGACGCCGCCGACAAGGACGACAAATCGGCGATCGACGACTTGCAGAAGATCGAAGGCGCTGGCCGGCACCTGCTGGGACTGATCAACAACATCCTCGACTTGTCGAAAATCGAGGCCGGCAAGATGGACGTCTTCATCGAGGCGGTCGACATTCATGCCCTGGTCAAGGAGGTGCTCTCGATCGTCAAGCCGCTCGCCGACAAGAGTGACAATACGGTCGAGGTAATCTGCCCGGCCAATATCGGCAGCTTCCGCTCCGACCAGATCAAGGTCAAGCAGTGCCTGCTCAATCTGATGAGCAACGCCAACAAGTTCACGAGCAAGGGCGCGCTGACCCTGAAGGTGGAGCGCGAGGACACGTCCCGGATCTACTTCCGTGTGTCGGACACCGGAGTTGGAATGACACAGGAACAGCTCGGCCGCGTGTTCCAGGCGTTCAGCCAGGCGGATGCCTCGACCACAAAGCGTTTTGGCGGCACGGGTCTTGGGCTCGCGATCACCAAGTACTTCTGCACCATGCTGGGCGGCGACGTTACGGTCGACAGTACGCCCGGCAAGGGCTCGACTTTCACCATCTGGCTTCCGGATCAAGCCGTTGCTCCAGCTGCGGTGGACTCGCCCACGCCAGCAGCATCAGCGGCAGACGGGCGCGCGACCGTGCTCGTGGTGGACGACGATGCGTCGGTGCGCGGCCTGCTCGCCAAGACGTTGGAGAAGGAGGGCTATCGCGTCATATCGGCGGGCAACGGTGTCGAGGCGCTGGCGCTCGCGCGCGAACACAGACCACAGGCGATCACGCTCGACGTGCTGATGCCGCAGATGGATGGTTGGGGAACGCTTAAGGAGCTCAAAACCGACGCCGAGCTCCGTGACATCGCCGTGATCATGGTGACGGTTCTCAACGAGCGTGGCATGGCGATCCCGCTTGGCGCCGCCGACTTCATGACCAAGCCCGTGGACCGACAGCGCCTGACGGCGATGCTTCGCGAGCATTGCGCCGGTCCGGGCGGCGACTCGATTCTGGTCGTCGAAGATGACCTTCCGACCCGCGAAACGCTCTGCCGGTCCCTGGTGAGCATGGGATATGTGGCCCACGAGGCGGTCAATGGCCGGAGCGGCTTGGACTGGCTTGCCAGCCACCCGGCCCCGAGCCTGATTTTGCTCGACCTGATGATGCCGGAGATGGACGGCTTCGCGTTTCTTCGGGAGATGAGGCAACGGCCTGCGTTAGCGGAAATCCCGGTCATCGTGGTGACGGCTAAGGAGCTGACGGTGGAGGATGTTAGTATCCTGAGCGGACAGACTGAAAAGATCATCGCCAAAGACCAATCATATCTGACCGAACTTGCCGCCGCCGTGCGTGGGCGGCTGGCGCGACAACCCGCCCGCAAGGCCGAGCCTGTCGCCACCTGAAGATCGAGCACGCAAGAACGAGAATATCGGGGGGACACATGGCCAAGATTCTGCTGGTCGAAGACAATGAGATGAACCGCGATATGCTTTCGCGCCGGTTGATTCGCAACGGCTACGAAGTATCCATCGCTATCGACGGGCAGCAGGGGGTCGACATGGCGTTGTCGCAGTTGCCCGACCTCATCTTGATGGACATGAGCCTGCCGGTGATCGACGGCTGGGAGGCAACGCGTCGGGTCAGGGCCAATGATGCCACTCGTGGAATCCCGGTGATTGCACTGACCGCGCACGCGATGGCGGGCGATCGCGAGAAGGCAATGGAAGCGGGCTGCGACGACTACGACACTAAGCCAGTCGAAATCACGCGTCTGCTTGGCAAGATCGCGGCCTTGCTTGCGACCAAGGCGGCCTGAGCGATAACGTCAGCACCAGTGCGTCGGGTGGGGAGATAGCGCCACGACCGATCAAATTGACCAGGGAGCCAACCGGCGAACGGAGCGGGCACTCGTTGCCTACGTGCGGCAGGAATTGAGCGCGCCGGCGACCGCGATCATCGGCTATGCCGAGATGTTGATGGACGACGCGCTGCATGCAGGCCGCGCGCAGCTCATCGACGATCTTCGGCGCATCCTCGACGCCAGCCGGAATCTCCATCGCCTTATCCTCAGCCTGCTTGATCCCGCGACCGACCACCGGGCCGCTGGCAAAACCGACATCGCCGAATATCGCCGGACGCTGCGCCACGACCTCCGCACACCGATCAACGCGATCAAGGGATACGGAGAAATGCTGCGCGAGGATGCAGCCGATGGAGGCGCGGACACGCTGGTCGCCGATCTCGATAAGCTCCTGGGAGAAGCGACCATGCTCCTCGATCGGATCGATGGTCTGGTTACGTTTTCCAGTGGCGATGCCCCTCTATCGGATGGAATAGATCCCGGCTCCACGGAGACTGGCGCACCGACGAAAATGGTCGCGAGCCTGCTCAAGGCGGTACGCCCAATTACAGCGAAGGAGGCGGATCTTGCGGCCGTACAGCCGAGCCGAATTCTGGTGGTGGACGACAATGCGTCGAATCGAGACCTGCTGTCCCGCCGCCTGCAGCGCCAGGGGCACACTGTGCTTCAAGCCGAGGACGGCACCATCGCGCTCGCCATCGTCGAAAAGGAGCCCCTCGATCTCGTCCTACTCGATTTGATGATGCCGGGAATCAGCGGCTACGATATCCTCGCGTCGCTTAAGGGCGATGCGCGATTCCGGGAAATCCCGGTCATCATGATCTCGGCGCTGAGTGAACTCGACTCGATCGTCCGCTGCATCGAGGCTGGAGCCGATGACTACTTAGCCAAGCCTTTCGACCCTACTCTCCTGCGCGCCCGCGTCGGCTCATCGTTGGAGAAGAAACATCTGCGCGACCGCGAGCGAGAGATGGTCGAGGCATTGCGGACGGAAAAGGAGCGGTCGGAAAATCTTCTCCTGAACATTCTGCCGAAAGCGATCGTCAAACGCTTGCATGGCGGTGAGACCGTCATTGCCGATCATCTATTGGGCGTGACCATTCTGTTCTCCGATCTCGTCGCCTTCACCAAGCTTTCGTCACAGCTTTCGGCGGGAGACTTGGTTCGTCTTTTAAACGATCTATTTTCGGAGTTTGACCGGTTGGCGCTCGGCCTTGGTATCGAGAAGATCAAGACGCTCGGAGATTCCTATATGGTGGCTGGCGGCCTGCCTGAGCCACGAGCGGACCACGCCCATGCGGTCGCCGACATGGCGTTGGCGATGATCGCGGCTGTCGAGCGGATGAACAGCGAGTTGCCGATTGCCCTGCAAATGCGCATCGGCATTCATTCGGGTGACGTGGTGGCTGGCGTCATAGGAACCCACAAATTCGTCTACGACATCTGGGGTGACGCAGTGAACATCGCCAGTCGAATGGAGTCGCACAGTTTGCCGAACCGTATCCAGATTTCGGCAGCGACTCATCGACACCTCCAGGATAGCTTTCGGCTTGAGCCACACGGCTGCGTCGACATCAAAGGTAAAGGCCCTATGGAAACCTATTTTCTGCTCGGCCGAGCTGACAAGGTCATTAAGTGAGGCTTGGCTGACGGCCGCCTGTGCACCTTCTTGTCGTACCTAAGCTCGATCGCGAGCCTAGCCGCCGGACTCAGCCATTATCGGCTGACGAAATTTCTTGCGACTGCGCTAATTGGACGGTTGATTTGGACGGCGGGCTATTTCGGCCTCGGCTACGGCATCGGCGGCGACTGGGAGGCAGCGACCAGCTTCCTAACGAACTTGAGCTTTCTGCGACTGCTGCTTGTCCTGGTAACTGCTTCGGGAGCTGTAACGTCGGGGCGATTTGTGCGTTCGTAAGCGGCTCCGCGGCCGGATGCCGTATGATCGTAATCATACGAGGGGCGGCAAAAAGCTAGTAGCTTTGTAAACGGGCGACTTCGCAGAGAAAGAACGCTCCGATGAAAATCGCAGGCAAACTGGCTGGTCTCGCTGTGCTCGGCATCACGCTCGGCACCGTCGCTTACTTTGTCACGGCCCATGCGCAGGAACGGCATCTGAGCCCGTTCGGCATGCATCGAATGGGCCCTGGCATGATGGGAATGATGGGAATGGCGCATGACGAGCGCACCCAAGCTCAGCTCCAAGTCATTCATACGATGTTCGTCAATCACGACCGTATCAAGCGCACGGTGGAAAATCTGCCGAACGGCATCCGTACGGTCACCGAATCCGATGACTCGGAGCTGGCCGACCTGATCAAGAAACACGTAGCCGAGATGGGCAACCGCGTCGGCGCAGGCGATGATCCCGGCCTGCCGATTGAAAGCAATTCCTTGCATGCGATCTTCCGCTACAAGGACAGGATCAAGACCAGTTACGAGACGACCGATAAAGGCATCGCGGTGCTGCAAACCTCCGACGATCCACAGACCGTCGCAGCTCTGCAGAAACATGCGTCCGAAGTCTCTGATTTCGTGCAAGAGGGCATGAACGCCCTGCACACCGCCATGATGAAGCGCGGCAGCATGATGGGTGGCGGAATGATGCGCGGCCCCATGATGATGCGCGGCATGATGCATCAGGGCCCGATCTGACACCATGCTAACGACTGCGGCCGACGATCGCGCCGGCCGAAGGCCATAAATTTAGCGACTTCGCAGCGTCGCAAGTCCTGATTTGCGTCAGATCAACGAGACGCGGCGGCGATCATGAACTATTGGACGTTCAGAGGCGACTTTTAGGCGATCACAGATCGCGCATGAGATGGCGCAACCAGCGGCAACAAGCCTCGCAACTTTGAGGGCAACGGTACCGCCTGGCCTAACGACGGCAGAGGCCCGCAGGCGGCTCGTCGAACACGGCGAGAATACCGTCGTCGAAAACGTGCTGCCGCGCTGGCGGATTTTCCTCGCGAAATTCTCGTCCCCTGTTGCCTGGATGCTGGAAGCTGCGATCGTTTTGCAGCTTTGGGTTGGCCAATATATCGAAGCGGCAGTGATTGGCGCGCTGCTGCTATTCAACGCGACGCTCGGCTTCATCCAGGAAGGCCGAGCGGGAGCAGCACTTGCCGCGCTCAAGAAGCGACTTGCGGCAACAGCCCTCGTCCGGCGTGACGGTGAATGGATGAGAATTCCGGCGGCCGAGCTTGTGCCCGGTGACACAATTAGGCTCGCGCTCGGCACCTTGGTTCCCGCCGATGCGATGGTCCACTCCGGGTCGGCGTTGATTGACCAGTCCATGCTTACCGGCGAGTCCGTTCCGGCCGATGTAGAGCCTGGCACCAAGGTCTATGCGAGCTCCTTGGTTCGCCGCGGCCAAGCGATCGCGGAAGTCACCGCCACCGGGTCAAAAACGTACTTCGGGCGCACCGCCGAGCTTGTCCGCGTGGCGCATGCCGGGAGCAGCGAGCAGGCAGCAATCTTCGCGGTCACTCGCAACCTGGCCATTGTAAACGGCGCCGTGGCACTCTTGATCATCGCCGCAGCCTATCTCATGGCGTTGCCGCTTACGGATTTGATTCGGCTTGGACTGGCCGCTTTGCTCGCTACGATCCCGGCTGCGCTGCCCGCGACGTTCACGCTGTCGGCTGCTTTCGGCGCACAAGTGCTGGCCAGCCGCGGCGTGTTGTTGACCCGGCTGTCCGCGGCGCACGAAGCCGCCGCCATGGACGTGCTGTGCGCCGACAAGACCGGGACGCTGACGCGCAATGCGCTGGAGGTCGTCGACGTCAAAACAATGGCTGGCTTCGATCGCGAGCGCGTACTGGCGCTGGCGACGCTGGCGAGTTCCCAAGCCGACCAAGACCCCATCGACACCGCCATTCGCGCCGCCGCAGCGCAGTTGCCCGCGCTTGAGCGGGTCGTCCGGTTCGTTCCCTTCGACCCGGCGACAAAAGCATCCGAGGCCTTTGCGGTCGGCCCCGATGGCCGTGAGCTGCACGCCGTGAAGGGCGCGTTTGAAGTCATTGCCAGGATGGCAGACGCCCCGGCAGACGCACGGAAGCAGGTCGATGACTTTGCCGGCCAAGGCCATCGAGTCATCGCAGTCGCCGCCGGCACACCCCATGCACTGAGTTTGACTGGTCTCATCGCCTTAAGCGACCCGCCGCGCGACGATTCCGCCACGCTTGTTGGTGCGTTGCGGGACATGGGCGTGCGGACCGTGATGGTGACAGGGGATTCGACGCTCACTGGCATAACGATTGCCCGCAAGGTCGGCATCGGTGGCGCCGCCTGTCCGGCGGAGCGATTGTCGAAGGACTTCGACACGGATGGCTTTGGCGTGTTCGCGCGCGTCGTTCCAGAGCAGAAATACGAGTTGGTCAAAGCGATGCAGAAACACGGTCACGTCGTCGGCATGTGCGGCGACGGCGTAAATGATGCGCCGGCGCTGCGGCAGGCGCAGATCGGCATAGCAGTCTCCACCGCGACCGACGTCGCCAAATCAGCAGCGAGCATGGTGCTCACCGAGCCGGGGCTCGTCGGCATCGTGTTCGCGGTGCGCGAGGGCCGCGTCGCGTTCCGGCGGCTCTTAACCTACGCGCTGAACATGCTAACCAAGAAAATCGAGATCGTGCTGTTTCTGGCGCTCGGGCTCGCGTTGACCGGACAGGCGGTCATAACGCCGGTGATGATGGTGCTCATGCTGCTGACGAATGACGTACTTGCCATGTCGCTCACCACTGACCGCGCGAGCCCGTCACCGTTTCCCAGCCTTTGGCGCATGCACAACGTGACCGGCGTCGCCATTGTTCTTGGCGGCTGTAAGCTCGCCTTCTCGACGGCCATGCTGATGATCGGAAAATATCAATTCGGGCTCGGCCCGGTCGCGCTACAGACCTTCGCGTTCGTGACGCTTCTGTTCGGGTCGCAGGGCCTGATCTATGTCCTACGCGAGCGGCAGTACGTCTGGTCGTCGATGCCGAGCAAATTGGTACTCGCGGCATCGGCAACGGATATCGGCATCGTCACGGTCCTTGCACTCTCTGGTACCTTGATGGAACCGTTGCCTTGGCGGCCGTTGCTCGTGATCCTTGTCGCCACCGCCGCATTTGCGATGGTACTCGATCAGATCAAGCGATTGGTGATTGCGATATTCAAGATCGAATAGAACTGCATCGGTGAAGTGCCCAGGAGTTAGCGGAATGGCCAGATGAATGAACGAGATTGGCTTTCTCCGAACATCAGAGCCGTTGGTAGAGAGCGCGCCCTGAAGGCCGGTCGCACACTGTTCCGGGCAGGACAACGGCCAGTCGGCCTCTATGAGGTCATCAGCGGAAGAGTGCGACTCCTCCGGGTCGATCGTGCTGGGCGGGAAACGGTGCTGTACAGCGCAAATGCGGGCGACACGATTGCCGAGGCTTCACTATTCTCGAAGAGCTATCATTGCGACGCCATCGCCACCACACCGGCGAGGGTGCGTCTTTATCCCAAGGACGCGATTTTCGCGGAATTCAACAGTAATCCTGACGCCGCTCGGGCATTCATGGCGCGCCTTGCGAACCAGCTCATGGAAGTGCGCACGCGGCTTCAGCGGCGCAACATTCATTCGGCTCGCGAGCGCCTCCAACACTATTTTGCCGTCAACGTGGGCGCTGACGGGCGCACCGTGAGATTGGCGGGAACGGTCAAGGAACTCGCGGCCGACCTCGGGCTTACGCATGAGGTCGTGTATAGAACACTTGCACGCATGGTCGCTGATCGTGAAATCAAACGGTTCAAGAACGAAATCAGGTTGATGCGGGGCCATATGATCATGATCATATAAGGGGCGCAGTCTTGGGCTATGGAGCTTGGCAAGGGCGCGAGAGGATTGAGATCGAACATGTCGTCACCGTTTTGGAAGTTATTGCTAGCCGGGCTTGCGATCGCTGCCTTCGGCGCTCCTGCCGTTGCGCAAATGCCTGCGCCGAACACCTATGCTGGCTTCCAAAATCGGGAGGTAAAAGCGCTCTCTGACGACGAGATTGGGGATCTGAAAGCCGGCCGAGGCATGGGTCTCGCGCTGCCAGCCGAGCTAAACGGCTATCCCGGTCCCCGCCACGTCCTCGATCTCGCCAACCAGCTTGGATTGGCCGGCCAACAGCGGGCAAAAATTGAAGGGTTGTTCAACTCGATGAAGTCTGAGGCCCTCCCGCTCGGACAAAAACTGATCGCGGCGGAGAGGGATCTCAACCGCCAATTTGTCGATCGCACAATTACACCGGAACGACTGAAGTCGGCGATTGCGGCGATCGCGCAAATCCGCGGAGAACTTCGCGATACGCACTTGAAGTCTCACCTTTCCACCGCCGAGCTGCTCAGCCCAGATCAAATCCATCGCTATGCAGAGCTACGGGGGTACACAGGCACGGCCGTAAGCACGGGCGGCCCTAGTCCAGCAGCGAAGATAATGCACGGCACGATGAGCGGCCAAATGCATCAACACATGACAGGCGACAAATGACTTAAAATCACGGCATCGCACACAAAAAGCCTCGACAATTAGAAGGGACATTTTGACTTTCGCTTTAGGTCACAAGCGGAATTTAGATGATATGACGGCTCAGGGGTAACACACCTCACAACCGAGACAGTCATATTTCTTCGGTACGAGGTGCGCCCTAGCGGACGCCATTGCTTCCCCCAGAAGTATTGGACGCGCCGGTTCAGGAATAGCGCGATCAAAAGCCTCCAGAGCGTGTTGCAGACAGCCACAAGCCCAGCATTTCTTCGTATCGGCGGCCGCACGGAGTTGCGTAGCGGCTTCGCTCAGCCGGTCGCTCGCGAGCGTCGCGATGACAGGTTCGACTGACGTTTCAATGTGTCCTCCGAGAGACAAAGGCCTTGATCGAGCAGGCTCATCGTGCAGGGATCGACGATGCAGTAGTGAATGCTCGTACCGTTGCGGACATTGCTCAGGATGCCCTCAGCGATAAGCCTCTGAAGCTGGTTCGACTTTGCGCGGTTTGTTAATGACAATTGGAGCGAACTTACCGGCAAATAACCCTCGCCGCCGCACCAAATTACGTTTGACATTGCCAATTCGTTTGGGCATCTTTTTGTCGCTCGTGAGAAAAATAACGGCACCAGACGTTGCCGCCACCAGCAACATTGAATCCTTTAGTGGGAGGATTCTGCGGCAAAGCCCGGTGCCTCGCGGTGCCGGGCTTTACGCTTGGGCATCGACGGACCTCGGTTTGCTCGGCGTGAAATAGATAAACCAGTAACCCCGAGTGGCGCTTGTTGTGACGGTGGGATCAAACACCGAAATCCACGGCACGGCGGCCCAACTCCCCTGACCCGGGCTGCCGTGGACAATGAGGCCTTGGCCCGCGCCCGCGCTCGCTCTGGGGTCGATCGCCATCGTTCGCCAGGGCGCGGCTTTGTCGGGTGCGCCGTAAGCACCCGGCATGTGCGGCACCGGCGTCCGACGCGCCGGTGCCGTTTTGGGCCGCTGGCGACTTATCCTTGGTCGTCGGCGGCCCTTTCAGGCTCATCGTAACGGCGGCGCGGCCGATGATGAGTTGTATCAGGCGGGCTTTGCGTACTTCGCTAAACTCGACTGGTAATGCATTTACTTACCGGGCGGCTTATATACGCCACGAAGCTTACTAGCCTTTTGCCGAACGTTCATCACTTCGTCCTGCGTCAACAGGCGAGTGAGCTTTACATGGTGCAAGACACCGGCTGCTACCACAACACCACAAATCGCCGGTGCTGAACTGGGGTCAGGCACATCGAAGATCGTCAACACGCCGGGACCATCGGCGGGCACGCTATACATCGAGATTAATTTGCCACCGGCAGCCTCGATGAGTGTTTTGGCGGCCTCGTAGCGATTGGTCGTGGGATTATCCATTATGCTGTTGAGCGCTTGTGGTGTATATTGTCCCGTTAAGCAGAAATGCATGGCAATTGTCCTCCCGTTGGTTTGTAGTTCAATCAACTTAAGCGCACGCCACCATTCCAACGCTGTCGAAATAGGTTGGCTATGAACGTGGAGATGAGGAGACAACGACGCCCCGCCGTGGGCACAGACGCCGCCGGTAATGCGCAGAACTTCGGCACGTCCCGCTGGCGGCTATGCGATAAATCTACATTAGGCGACTGTCGCAGGAAAGAAGCGCTGTAACCCGCCAATTGGCGCTTCGCGTCATTTTCGCTGCGCCGCAAAATTTGGTCGCTAACGGCGTTGGAATCGCGGCCTGATCAAAACACCTGATCGGATTTCGTAGAAACCGCCGCGAGGCGGTCTTTTTGTTCGCATTGACGCGCTGCCGGTAGGCCCTATGCAGCGCCGGTGAAAGCTAAAAGTATTGACATGCGGTGCAATCTCGGTCCGTTCAAAAAATAGCATCTCCCGTTCGCAGGTTGATTGACTATCTTACAGATCATTGCTGAACGCAGGATTGGGGTCGGTATCGGTACCCTATGGCGCTTCTTCAAACGGCACCGGATCACGCTCAAAAAAAGACCGCGCATGCCTCGGAACA
>Ga0207761_1000221_pt1 | contig 19530 bp, 15 predicted proteins | sample LuqExpMetageno34_FD_187792 | JGI IMG/M metagenome (GOLD analysis project Ga0207761, IMG submission 187792) | Tropical forest soil microbial communities from Luquillo Experimental Forest, Puerto Rico - Sample 34 (SPAdes) | ecosystem: Environmental > Terrestrial > Soil > Tropical forest ... | reverse complement strand
TGCCCCCATCCAGACTTCCGGAGCCATCCGAGTTGATCGCAATTGTTCCGGCCTTGGGAGTGTTGGTGATCGAACCGGTCGTTTGGGATACAACGCTGTACCCGCCGGTGCCGTTAAATGTAAACGCCCCCAAGAACGCTCCGTCCGCGCCGTCCAGGTCCTCCTCCGTACTCGAAGCAAAGTTGCCTGTGACACTCGCCAACGTGTAGTCGGGCGTTCCGGTGGTCTGGCCGACCAGCACTCCCGATTGCGACATGGCATCGTTCCCAACAGCAAACCCCGCGATTCCATCATCGGATGCTGTGCCTGCCGTTAGGTAAACCGCCGGAAGCGTCATGGCTCCTGCCGTCAAAGACGCTCTCCCCGAAGCCGCTTCCACGCTGTACGTTCCATTCGTGTAGGTTTGACTCGAGTACGTCCCCGCGTCGTTGATATAGAAGGTTGCCGACGGCAGAGTTCCTGCCGAAGTCGCATTTACCGTTGCAATCTCCGCAACGTTCTTTCCCGAATTGCCGCTACTACCGGCTGTGTCAAAGCCCTGCGCCGCCAACAGATAGCTTCCACTCAGCGCGTTCGTGCTGAATGGCGCATTCGAAACGAGCGCCCGCCCGCCAAGCAATGCCGGCGCGCCAACGCCAATCGGGGAGTTGGAAGAGATTAGATAAAGTGCCGACCCATTGACGACATAAAACGTGAAAGCAAACGTATAACTCGATCCGGTCAGCGAGGAAATCACGAAACTTCCGGTTCCGCGTCCGGTGCTCGGATCGATAGCTGCCAATTGCCCGCTGCCCCCGCTGAGCTCGCCTGAGATGGTGCCGCCTTGACTCAGGTCCGCAAAGCCCGCCGAAAGCGTGCCATTTGCGTTGCTGAACGATCCCGCAAACGTATTTCGATACAAACCCGAATTCCCCGGCGCTACCGACCATCCCTCAACTCCGAATGCATACCGGGATTGCAGCGCCGTCAACGCGAAGTCACTTGCCGCCTGCAGATGGATGCTACCCGTCGCGTTCGTTCCTGCGCCACTCACATTGTCGGACTCGATAATCCGTCCCGCGTGGTACACGCCGCTCCCGTCCAATCCTGCAAGGCGGAAGCTAAACGTCACTCCCGAAAAGCCGATTCCCCCGCCGCTCGCAAATGACAGGCTCAAACAGCCCAGTGTGGACGTTCCGAATGCATAGGAGCTTCCGGCGAGGTTAATCTGCGGAACCAGCGGTCCGTTCGTAAGCCCGTTGTAGTCGATCGCTGCGCTGGCGATGCCGCCACTCCCATTCGGCGTGAAGCTGCCAACAATATCAACGGGATTCCCGCTTCCGTCGCGGCCCTTCACCAAAAACGCGTATGGCGTCGATGCGCTCAGCGCAGCCTCATTGCCAAGCGGTGCGCAATTCATTGCCCCGGTTCCATTGATAGTAATGCTCAAGTTCGCCGACGCCGCTGTCGCACCCTTCGAGTCCGTTGCTGCGAACACGTACGGCCCGTAACTTCCCGGTGTCGTCGGCGTCCCCGCGATGACACCCGCGCTCGTTACGTTTGAAATTCCCGGAGGCAGCGCCCCACCGGAAGTTTCCGCCCAGGTGTACGGCGCGGTTCCTCCCGCTGCAGCCAGGGTCATCGAATATGCGGCGCCAATGGTTCCGCTTGGCAAGCCGCTCGTGGTGACCGACAAAGAGGCAGCCGCAATCGTGATGCTCATACTCGCCGAATTCGCCGTCGCCGCCGTGGGGCTCGCCGAATCGGTCACTTGGAAGACATAGGGCCCAAATGTTCCAGCTGCCGTGGGCGTCCCGCTGAACTGCCCCGCGCTGCTCAGTGTCACGCCGTTTGGCATCGCCCCGCCCGAAGTCTGCGACCACGTGTATCCCGGCGTTCCTCCTGTCGCTTGCAGAGTTGGTGTATATGGAGTCCCGACAGTACCGTTTGGAAGGGAAGTGCTGGTTATCGTAAGCAAGGTTGTGCCGCTTCCACCGCCGCAACCGGCGACGAGCCCGACTGCAACAAGGATCGCCACAGCCACAAACACACCCATTCTGTAACCCTGCATACCAGCCCTCCCAGGCTTTGCTATGCCGACTCACTTCGTTTTGTGGGATACGCTCGTTTTACCGGCTGCGCCGGAAGGCGAAGCTTCAAGCACGATTGCGAAGCTTCGAAACGGAGTTCGTCATTTTCCGCGACGGACCTCCGTTTTCACACACGTAGAGCGCAACACCCTTTTGTGACCTGAAGATACTTCCCTTTAATTCGTGAAAAAGTTCCCTTGCGTCATCAGACGCGCGAACACCGCCTGCGGTTGCTACTGTTTCGTCAGGGTTTCTTCCGCTACCCCGCTTGTTGAAGCCGGTCCACTCGGGAGACAATGCACTCATGCGGGTGCGTCTCTTCATTCCATTCTTCATCCTTGTGTTTTGCGCTTCCGCGGGACAGGATCCCCGTTCCGTTGACCTGACGCTCTCGCCGCTCGTCTCCTCTCCTCCCGAGTTCATCGCAAAGAAAATCCCGCCGACGGGCTGTACGGAAATCTCCGATGGCGGCACCGCCGACGGCATCATCCAGCCGGAAGATGGCGAGCCTCGCGACATTCTGGTGGAAGTCGCCAAGCTGAAGAATTCTGAAGTCATTTCGGGGACGGAACGCGAGGCGCGGATCCACCTCACGAATTCCAGCAAGCATCCCATCCGCATCCCGTGGAGCACCGATCCTGCGGTCATCGATAACCCTCGCGATCCCGAGCATCTCGAATGGGAGACCGCCACGTTTCAATTCGTGTTGACCAACGAGGACGAAGACGAAATCAATTTGAAGAGCCAGACTGGCTGGCTTTACGGTTCGAAATTCAAAGAAGGCACCGAGCTTACTATGCAGCCTCGCGACAGTATCACTGCCACGGTGCGCATCAAGTTCGAAGACAGCGCTCCCATCGAACCTGGCCCGCTGAAGGCCGGCGATTGGCAACTGGCCGCCGAATGGGTGCAGATCGGCAAATCGTGGCAAGTCCGCAACTGTCGCTCTTGGAACCGCAATTTCCTCTACCAGGAGTTCTATCGGCAGAAGACTCCCCCTGTGACGGTCCACGTGTTGGCCCAGCCCCAGGCTGGCGCGAAGCCGTCCAAATAGCTGCGCGGTTGCAATATGGATTATTCTCGTGGGCTCTCCCGATGGAGTGACAACATGACAATCGCAAAAGTGTGTCTTGCTGTTGCACTGTTTTCCGGCACCACAATTTCGGCCCAGACTCGGACTCCGGCTCCTGCGCGCCCGCGTGCTCCCCAGTTGGGACTAAAAATCGGCGTGTTGCCCGCGGGGCCGAATGACGCGATTACGGATGTCTCCGGCGTGCTGGTTGGGCACTCCACGCTCGTTCGCGGCGACAACGTACGCACAGGCGTAACCGCCATCCTGCCTCACTCCGGCAATCTCTATCGCGAAAGAGTCCCGGGTGCGATTTATGTCGGAAACGGTTTTGGCAAGCTCGCTGGCTCTACGCAAGTTGACGAACTTGGCGAAATCGAAACGCCGATTCTGCTGACGAACACCATGAGTGTTCCGCAGGTAGCAGATGCCCTGATCAGCTACATGCTGGCATTGCCCGGTAACGAAAACGTTCTGACTGTCAATCCTGTTGTGGGCGAGACCAACGACGGCTATCTGAACGATATCCGCGGGAGGCACATCACGCGTGAAGACGCTTTTGCCGCGATCCAAAATGCGAAAGACGGTCCCGTCGAAGAAGGTTCCGTCGGGGCCGGCACCGGCACTATTGCCTTCGGCTTCAAGGGCGGGATTGGTACGGCCTCGCGGCGGCTTCCTCCCAAGCTCGGCGGCTACACCGTAGGAGTCCTGGTGCAGTCCAACTACGGCGGCGTTCTTACGATTGCCGGCGCGCCTGTCGGTCAAGAACTGGGCCGCTATTATTTGCGTGAAGAGCTGCAACAGCAGGGCAGCGGGACGGATCGCGGGAACGGTTCGATCATGATGGTCGTCGCCACTGACGCTCCTATGGATGCGCGGAATCTGAAGCGGTTGGCCGCCCGCGCCTGGCTTGGTGTGGCGCGCACCGGGTCGTCCGCCTCCAATGGCAGCGGAGACTACGCCATCGCGTTCTCCACCGCTCCGCAAGTGCGCATTCGTCCGGGAGGAGAAGCGCCGTCCCGCGCCGTTGAAACCGTCACCAACGATGCCATGTCGCCTCTTTTCGAAGCGGCGATCGAGGCCGCCGAAGAGGCTGTTTACAACTCCCTGTTTCGCGCGACGAGCGTCACCGGAAACAGCCATACCGTCGGGGCGCTACCTATCGACAAAACCGTTGAAATTCTCAGGAAGCACGGATCGCTACCTCAGCCCTGAGATGGACGGCCCGGTTGGCTAGATCGACCGCACTGGCAACTCCACCACGTCTTCCACCTGCATCAGTTCCTTCTGCAGGAACGGTTCGCCGTACTTTACCCCGATCATCTGCCCGTAGTGCCGCGCCATCAAATCCATGCGCGCGTCCAGTTCATCGATGGCCAGAAATACTTTCTGCTTTTTCTCGCTCTTCGCCGGACGAAACTGCGATCCGTACGCCAGAATCGCACGTCTTCGCCGCTCATACTGCTTTGTGATGTCCACGATAAATGTCGGCGCCATTCCCTCGAACGACGTGGCATATAGAAACTTGAAGGGCCGGTACGGCTCGCCTTCCAGCGGCAACTGCTTCAGCCCCGCCAGAAAACATCCCTCGTACCCCAGCGTCGACGCGTGATAGTGATCCGGATGCCGCGCCTCCCAATAGGGAATGATCACCGTGCGCGGTCGCAGTTCCCGAATCACCTTCGCCAGCCGCATTTTATTCTCGCGATTCGGCTGCACATCGGAATCGGGCACTCCGAGCGTTCCGCGCCAACTCACCTTCAGGATTTTCGCCGCCGCCGCCGCTTCCTTCGCCCTCGTTTCCGGCGTTCCTCGCGTTCCCATTTCACCCGCGGTCAAATCCAGGATGCCCGTTTTGTAGCCCTTTTCGACCATCTTCAGCAGCGTGCCACCGCAGGTCAGTTCCACATCATCGGGGTGCGCCGCAATCGCCAGAACATCCAGTTTCATCGCCATCCTCGTTCACTCGGCGGTGATTGTAGCATCCCGCCTGGCCTGCCCGAACGTACAGGTCGTTGCGCAATCGTTTACGAGTACCGCCGTACCGCTACGTTGTGCCTTTCGGTTCATCGACACTCTCCTCCTCTCCCGGCACCCTATGGTCACGAACGGAGAACTGAGGCGCACGCGCTCCACTCGGAATTTGCTTGCTCCGCGGCTCAGAGCATCATCCAGGCACGTTGATCGCTCCACTGGGAGATGGCTGTGACCACGACTCTGACGCTGTCGCAAAAAGTCTGCGATCTCTCCGGCCTCCGGACCCGCTCCTGTAAGGAGCCGCTAGCCCCCGTCGCTCCGCGATCCGATTCCATTCGAGTTTCCGAACTTCTATCCGCTCTCTCTTACGCGTTGGATTTGACTGAAGGCCGCGAAATGGGGCATTCGGTCCGAAGCTGCATCATCGGCATGCGCATCGGCCGGGAATTCGGCCTCTCTCAAGAAGATTTGGCCGACCTGTACTACACGCTCTTGCTGAAGGACGCTGGCTGCAGCAGCAATTCTTCGCGCCTTTATCACATCCTTAACGCCGATGACCTTCGCGCGAAGGGTGACCTCAAGACCGTTGATTGGACTCGTGTTGGCTGGGAGAGCCTGCACTACGCGCTAACCCACGTCGCTACCGATACGCCTTATCCGGCCCGTATCTGGAAAATGATCCAGGTCGCCGCCACCCAGCAGCGCGATTCTTGTGAACTGGTCAAAATCCGGTGTGAGCGCGGCTCCCAGATCGCCCGGAAATTGGGGTTTTCGGAGCGCGTCTCCGCCGGCATTCACTCGCTTGACGAGCACTGGAATGGCGGGGGCTACCCCAACGGCTTGCGCCATGCCGAAATTCCGGTCTTTGCGAACATTGCTAATCTTGCCCAGACGCTGGAGGTCTTCTTTAAGGCGCGCGGAAAACGCGAAGCGCTCGACGCCATCCGTCGCCGCAACGGGCGCTGGTTCAGCCCCGGTTTGGTGAAGGCCGCGATTTCTCTGTGCCGCAGCGGCCGCCTTTGGGATGGGCTGGAAAAGGAAGATTTGAACGCGGAGGTGCTTGCAGTCGAGCCGGAAGATCGACGGCTGACCGCCGATGAACAGACCATCGACAGCATCTGCGTGGCATTTGCCGAGATCATCGATGCCAAGACTCCCTTCACCTACCAGCATTCCAATGGCGTCGCCGCCGCCGCCGTCGATATCGGCCGCTCTTTCGGATTCGGCGATGTCGAACTCAAGCGCCTCCGGCGCGCAGGTCTGCTCCACGACATCGGTAAACTCGGCATTTCTAACGCGATTTTGGAGAAGCCCGGCAAGCTGACCCAGGATGAACTCCAGTCTGTTCGTCTCCACCCTTTCTACTCCTACGAAATTCTCCGCCGCGTTCCGGCCTTCGCCGATTTCAGCGCAGACGCCGCCGCTCATCACGAGCGACTCGATGGCAAAGGCTATTGGCTCGGACTTTCGGCGGATCAGTTGTCGCTTCCGGCTCGGATTCTCGCCGTGGCCGACGTTTTCGATGCGCTTCGCGCAAAACGTCCCTATCGCGACGCCCTGCCGCTCGAAGAAGTCTTTTCCATCATGCGCGAGGATGCTCCCCACGCTCTCGATCCGGATTGCCTCGATGCTCTGATGGATGCTTCGAATTTCGTCTACAGCGCCCTACCCGCCCTGCCGGTTGGCGCGAATTGAAAGCCTAATCACCCTGGAGGAAAGCAAGATGCAAGTCAAAGTCCGCTACATGCTGGCTCTCTGCGCCTTGGTTGTCTTTGCTGCTGCGGCCAAGGCACAGGATTTCTACTGGAATACTGCGAGCGTCCGCTCGAATGGGATGGGTGGCGTCTACGTCGCATCCTCGACCGATGTAATCGATGCGCTCGCCGCCAACCCGGCTGGCCTTTCGGTCCTGCGTGGCAGGAATCTCGACCTGGCCGCCGACGCGGTTTTCGCTCGCGGATCGTTCAGCAACTCTGCAAACGACGGTGCGCCGCTCGCTACGGCTCCCGGCGTCATCCCCTACGGCGCTTTCGGCATGCCTATTGCTCATTCCAAATTTAGCTTTGGCGTCGGAGCGATGCCGGAACTCCTTTCCACCGCCGATTGGCATTATGTCGACGCCCCAGGCACCGCTGGCGCGACCTACGGCTACCCGCGACAGAAGTCCGAAATCAACGCGGTGCGCTTTGCCGGCGGATTGAGCTACGCGGTTAACTCTCGCCTTTCTCTCGGTGCGACGCTCGGCGCCGTCTACAACACCAACACACTCGAATCTCCCTACATCTTCCAGACACAGCCGCAGCTTGCCGGCTTGAAAACCTTGCTCGACCTTCACAGTAATGGCTGGGGCTGGAACGCCAGTGCCGGCGCCCTCTTCCAAGCCAACAAAAAACTTCAGCTCGGCGCGGCCTGGAAATCTCGTACCGTTATCAACAGCACCGGCAACGCCAGCGGCGACGCCTACGCGCAATTTGCTGCTCTGGGAGTCAACGCGCCTTCGACCTTTACGTATTCCGCCGCCGTCCAAAACGTTCTGCCGCAATCCATCCTCGCTAACGTTGCGTGGCAAGCCACCCCCGGCTGGCTCTTTGCGTTTCAGGCCGACTGGATTAACTGGAAGAATTCCTTCGTGGTGCTCCCCGTTTCGTTAACCAACGGCACCAACGCCGTCATCAACAGCATCGTGAACAGCACTTCGCTGAACGACGGTGTGCCTCTCCACTGGAAGGATCAATACGGCTTCCACGTCGGTGTCGAACGTCACCTGCTGGAGAGCACGGTGCTTCGCTTCGGCTTTGCGCACGCCAACAGCCCGGTGCCCAGCTCCACGCTCACCCCGCTCACCGCGGCGATTCTCTCGAATGAAATCTCGACCGGCCTCGGCTACACCCATGGCCGCTCGCGCTTCGACGTATCCTACGGATTCCGCCCGGAGGCGAACCAAAGTGTAGGCCAAAGCTCGCTTCTCGCCGGCGAATACAACGACAGCAGCGTCCACGTCGGCACGCAGTCTGTCTCGGTGGGTTACTCCTACCACTTCTAAGGTCCGCGAACTACGAAACGGGCAGGGGTGAAATTCGCCTCTGCCCGATTTCCTTTTTTCACCCGCCCTGCGGCTCTCGCCCGAGATGTGCTAATTTGTGCGCATGCCCGAAGAGAAGAGACTGCATAGCAGAGTGGCCCTCGTCACGGGAGCCGGGAAGCGGCTTGGCCGCGTCATCGCGCTCCGACTCGCCCAGGAAGGCGCGGACGTTGCCATCCACTACGGCAAATCTGCTGTGGAGGCGCAGCAGGTTGTCACCGAGATCGAAAAACTCGGCCGCCGCGCGGCGGCATTTTCCGCCGAACTCACCGACGTCTCCGCCATCCGGGGCCTCGTCGCGCAAGTCGTCTCCCACTTCGGCCAAGTCGACATTCTCATCAACAGCGCCGCTAACTTCCTCGAAACCAAGTTCCTGGAAACTTCCGAATCCACTTGGGACGCTTCGCTCGACACCAACCTGAGAGCCCCGTTTTTCTGTTCGCAAGCCGCTGCTCCGCATCTCGCGAAATCCGGCCGCGGCGTCATCATCAATTTTGCCGACATCGGCGGAATCGTTGGCTGGCGCGAATTTCTCCCACACTCGCTGTCCAAAGCCGGCATCATTCTCATGACCCGTGTGCTTGCCAAAGAACTCGGTCCGGCCATTCGCGTCAATGCTCTGGCTCCCGGCACCATTACCATGCCCGGCGATCCTCCTGAATGGCAACAGGAGTTTACCCGCCTTGCCCCGTTGCACCGATCGGGCCGCCCCGACGAAATCGCCGACGCGATAATGTTTCTTCTCACCGCCGAATTCGTGACCGGCCATACTCTGGTCATCGACGGCGGCCGCACGCTCTGACTTAGAGCAACACAAAACAGCGACCCCGTCATTCCGAACGGAGTCTGTGGAGTGAGGTACTCTTTTCCATCGCACGATTTGTGTGCGATGAATCTCTCTTAGTGTTGGGGGTGCTTCTTACTGGGGAGTCTGCGAATTATCCGCCGCCGGCTCGCCCGCGCCCTCTTTCGCCGCCACAAAATCTTCGCGCTTCAGCCGCACGTCTCCATCGATCAGTGCTTTAAAATCGGTGCCCGGCGCGATGCTCGCATCTTTGCCGGAACTCAGCTGCACCGCCGCCCCGTTATTCGAATTGCCAGACGACTCAAAGTACATGCGCACGGGTGCGGTTTCACTGTCCACGAGCTGCACCACGGTGATGCTGATCGCAATCTTCCCGTCGTGCCCAAAACGCTTCTTGATTTCCGCCTCGGCCACGGTCCCCGTCGCTTTCGCGCCGCGCGCAATCACCAGCACTCCGTCCACCAGCACGTCGTCGAGCACCTCGCATTCCACCGTGTCGCCCGCATGTGCCGTCGCCGACGAAAGCCCCTTCGTCAAGCGCATCCGCACTGGTGTGTCCTTCACCAGGACAAATCCTGTAACTTTTGGCGCCGCCATCTTGGCTGGTGCTTTTTGTTTTTCGTCATACGGTGTCCGCTCGCGCGAAGGTACCTCGGCCTGTGGCAGGCCTGTGCCAACCTGATCCTTCAAGATCACCACCATCGCTTTCGGGACGTAGCCCGTGAGCCCCTTCGCGGTGCGCGCCGCGTAGTACGCGTCATATGTGCCGGTGATCTCGATGATTTCCCCGCACTGCAACGTCTTCCGCACATCCAGCGTGATGGGAGAACTATACAAATAAATGTAGTCGTCCGTTCGCGCGCATTCCACGCGCCCCGTGCTCTGTGCCTTGCCAAGGGAGGGGAAGAAGAGACTCACGAATATTGCTGCCAATAGCCAAAACCGTTTCATGCGGCACCTGCCGGATAGTTTTTCCTGCTCCTCATTCTCGCATTCGCAAAATCGCTAAGTCGTTAGTACTGTGTATAAAGAGGTACGGCGAATCCTAGGTTCGAAGCGTCATGCATCGGGTGATTCTCTCGCTGCCTGAAACGTCGAAAGCGAATAGCTCGTCGTGCATAACCTCTCGCCTCAGTGTATTCTTAAAGATTAGGACTCAACTCCCGCGCTGACCGGTTTGCCTTGCGCGCCGGCGGAAAGAAGGAAGGCAATCGCTCCAATGGATCAGGATACTTTCGCACCACGGCATATCGAGGACGTCGAAATCCAGGAATGGCTCGAGTCCCTCGATTCCGTTCTGCTCTCCAGCGGCCCCGACGTGGCCCGCGAGATCCTGGAACGCCTTCGCGCCCACGCCACGGTTAGCGGTATCGATCTCCCTTTCACGGCAAACACTCCCTACGCCAACACCATTCCAGCGCGCCTTGAACCGCTCTTCCCCGGCGACCAGCAACTCGAACGCCGCATCAAATCCCTGATTCGTTGGAACGCTCTTGCGATGGTGGTTCGCGCCAATCGCGTCGAACACAACATCGGCGGCCACATTTCCACTTACGCTTCCGCCGCCACACTCTACGAAGTCGGCTTCAACCACTTCTTCCGGGCGCGTTCCGAGAATTTCGAAGGCGACACCGTCTATTTCCAAGGCCACGCCGCACCCGGCATCTACGCCCGCGCATTTCTCGAAGGCCGCCTCAGCGTGCAACAGGTCGAGAATTTCCGCCGCGAACTGAAAGCCGGCGGCGGCCTGTCCTCCTATCCTCACCCTTGGCTGATGCCGGATTTCTGGGAGTTTCCCACCGTTTCCATGGGCCTCGGGCCGCTCATGTCCATCTACCAGGCCCGCTTCAATCGCTACCTGGAAGACCGTGGCCTGAAGCCCCGCACCGACGCGAAAGTGTGGGCCTTCTTGGGCGACGGCGAAACCGACGAACCCGAATCGCTCGGCGCTATCACTCTCGCGTCGCGCGAAAAACTCGATAACCTCATCTTCGTCATCAACTGCAACCTCCAGCGTCTCGATGGTCCGGTTCGCGGCAATGGCCAGATCATTCAGGAACTCGAATCCGCCTTCCGCGGCGCCCGCTGGAACGTCATCAAAGTTCTTTGGGGCTCCGAGTGGGATCCCATCCTCGAGCGCGACACCGAAGGCCTACTGGTCAAGCGCATGGGCGAGATGGTCGACGGCGAATATCAGAAACTGGTCGTCTCCACCGGCGACTACATCCGTCAGTTTTTCTTCGGCAGCGATCCGCGCCTGCTGAAACTTGTTGAACCGTTGCCCGATGAGGCGCTGCGCCGTCTCCGGCTCGGCGGTCACGATCCACGCAAGGTTTACGCCGCCTACAAAGCCGCCTTCGAACACAAGGGCGGCCCGACGGTCATTCTTGCGCGCACCATTAAGGGTTACGGCCTCGGCGAAGCTGGTGAAGGCAAAAACGTCACGCACCAGCAGAAGAAGCTCAACGAGGACGAGCTTCGCGAGTTCCGCTCGCGTTTCGGCATCCCTCTCAGCGACGACGACATCAGCGAAGTTCCGTTCTATCGCCCGCCCGAAGACAGCGAGGAAATCCGCTACCTCCGCGCGCGCCGCGAAGCGCTGGGCGGCTACATGCCGCAGCGCAAAGTCCGTTCCAAGCCGCTTGAGGGCGACCTTTCCGAGCTTTTCTGCGAGTTCCACGATGGCAGCGATGGCCGCGAAGTCTCGACCACCATGGCGTTCGTGGCGATGCTCCGCAAAATGCTCAAAGATCGCGAAATCGGCAAGGTCATCGTTCCCATCGTTCCGGATGAAGCCCGCACTTTCGGCATGGAGTCGCTGTTCCGCACGGTTGGCATTTACTCGAGCGTTGGCCAGAAGTACGAACCCGTCGACGTGAACACCTTGCTCTATTACAAGGAAGCCAAGGACGGCCAGATTCTCGAAGAGGGAATTACGGAAGCCGGATCGATGGCTTCGTTCATCGCCGCAGGTACCGGCTATTCCACGCACGGCGTGAACACAATTCCGTTTTTCATCTACTACTCGATGTTCGGATTCCAGCGCGTTGCCGATTTCATCTGGGCCGCCGCCGATATGCGCACACGCGGCTTCCTCCTCGGCGGCACTTCCGGCCGCACCACGCTTTCGGGCGAAGGCCTGCAGCACCAGGATGGCAACAGCCACGTCCTTGCGCTACCGATTCCCAATCTCCTCGCTTACGATCCCGCTTACGCCTACGAAATCTCCGTCATCATCGAAGACGGCATTCGCCGCATGTACAAAAATGGCGAGAACATCTTTTACTACATCACTGTGATGAACGAGCCGTACGCCATGCCCGCAATGCCCAAGGGCGTCGAGCAGGGCATCCTCAAGGGCATGTACAAGCTCAAAGCCGCCACCAACAAAAAGGCCAAGCTCCGCGCGCAGCTCTTCGGCAGCGGTGCGATCCTCAACGAAGTCCTTCAGGCCGCTGACGTTCTCGAGAAGAACTACGGTGTTGCCGCGGATGTTTGGAGCGTCACCAGCTACAAGTGCCTGTACACCGACGCCATCGAGTGCGAACGCTGGAACCGTCTCCATCCCGACGATGCGCCCCGCGTTCCTTACGTCGCGGAATGCTTGCAAGATGAACAAGGCGTCCTGGTTGCGGCCAGCGACTACCTCAAAGTCCTTCCGGCAATGATTAACAAGTGGGCCCCCCGCCGCATCGCCACTCTCGGCACGGACGGCTTCGGCCGCAGCGAAGGCCGCACTTCGCTCCGCGACTTCTTCGAAGTCGATTCGCGTTTCATCACCATCGCCACTCTCCACGAGCTTGCGCAGGATGGTCTCGTCGGCGAAGCCACGGTCCAAAACGCCATCCAGGACCTCGGCATCAACACCGACAAGCCCAACCCGTTGACCAGTTGATTCTTTGTAGGGGCGCAGCACGCTGCGCCCCATGTCCGCAACCAATTTCAGTACAATGACGGTGCGAGTGCAAATGGTTTTGTAGGGACCGCCTTCCGAGGGGGTCCACTTCTGCGTCTTGGAGTGCGGGAGCTCTGCTCCCGCTTTAACGCGATCTTCGAATGGCCACGAGTCGATCAGTGGCAGCTCTGCTGCCGCTCCAGATTATTTCAGCCGCGCTACCGGTTGTGCTCCTAGCGGCGAACCTACTCGCGGGTCAATCGCCAATCAACGCCGCCCGCGCCGCCTTCACTCAGAAGCTCGTCTCCGCCGCCATCGAGCGCATCTCTCATCGCGTCCGTTACGAGCCCGCCTACGTGCGCATCCCGTACCCCAATGGCGACGTCCCCGCCGACACTGGCGTCTGCACCGACGAAATTATCCGCATCTACCGCGCTGCCGGCGTAGACCTGCAGAAAGAAGTCCACGAAGACATGCAAGCCAACTTCTGGAGCTATCCCAATCATGTCCGCTGGATGCTCTTCCACACCGATACCAACATCGACCACCGCCGCGTTCCGAATCTAATGGTGTTTTTCAGCCGCAAAGGAGAGAGTCTCGCCATCACCGCAAACGCTGGCGACTACGCTCCCGGCGATCTGGTCACTTGGGATTTGGGCGGAAACGTTCCGCATATCGGCATGGTCGTCGACCGCAAATCCCCGGCATCCGGCCGCCACATGATCGTTCACAACATCGGCGCCGGGCCAAGAATGGAAGACGTTCTCTTCAACTGGAAAATCACCGGCCACTACCGCTACTTCGGCCCCACCGCTTCCCATTGATTTTGGTTTGTCATCCTGAGCGAAGCGAAGGATCTCAACGCTGACTTCAAGCAATCATTATCCGGTCTCCTCCAGAATCTCCCCCGGCTTAATCTTTCCGGTCGCCAACTCCGCAATCAACTGCCGGTTCGCCGCCAAAAAGTCGAATCCACCCAACTCCTTCGGCAGCACCCACTGCACCTGCTCAAACGTGTGCGGCGTAACCTCCGCTTCCCCAATCGCCGCCGCAAAGAAGTGAATCTGCAGCTCCTCCGGAAAATTCGCGTACTGGTGCCGCACTTCCGCAATCTTCCGGCACTTCACCAATGTCGCGCCCAACTCCTCCCGCAACTCCCGAGCCAGCGCCGCTTCCAACCTTTCTCCGTTCCGGACCTTTCCGCCAGGAAACTCCCACTTCAATGGAGACGTGTCCTCGCGCCGCCGCTGGCCAATCAGCAGCCGCCGATCTTTTCTCTCAATCACCGCCACTACAACTTCCCTCATCCGTCCCCAAGTGCACTCACGGCGTGAATTTCATCATGTGGTCCGCCTGCGCATTCACAAACAACAACGTCGTGGCCAACAACGCCGCAAAAGTTCCTGCGATCAACAATCCCTTCAGGAACGACCATTTTCGGAACGCTCTGGCCACAATCATGGCTACGACCAGCAGGCCGAGTGACGGCAGCAACAGATAGAAGGCAAGTGGATGTGGGCGGAAATACGCCAGAAACACCAGGACAACTGGAAACAGCAAGGGCAAAAATGCTAATGCCAGCCCGAGTGCTATTCCCCCGCTAGCCACCTTCCAGTTTGTGGCTGCATCTTCGACCGCGCTCATCGCTTTGCCTCCACCTCTTCATCGTGAGCCGCGAACTGCAGTGCGAACGTGCCCACGCCTCCGCCGCTTTCGATCACCAGCAACCCGGACATGTTGCTTAACACTCGAAGTTGCCCGCCTATATATTTTCCTCGATACACCCAGCGCTTCCGCCCTTCCGCGGTGATGCAGTACACCTCCGGGAGATTGCTCAACACAAAAACATCCCCGTTTGTTGCCATCGCATACGGTTGCAGCTCGGCGTGGAAGAAATCCCCCCGCAGGTCGGGAGCGAATCTCCAGAGCGGTTTTCCGTTTGAGTCGATGCGGTAGAGGTAATCCGCCATCATCACCATGGTGCCGTCCGGCATCATTCGTCCCGGTAACGAATTGTAGGGCGCCTTCTTGAACGGCACCGCAACGGTTCGGACTTCGCCGTCTTTTGTCGCCAGCGCCAGCAAGTCGGTGCACCGCTGAAAAAATAGTTCGCCTTGGGTCTGGCCGAGAATATATTCCGAGCACAGCACCGTAACAATACCGTCCTCTTTCGGCACTGTGCTCGCCCACAGACGTTTTCCATCCGGCCCGGTCGCCGTAAACTCCGGACTGCAGCAGTGATAAAAAACCCCTTCCGGGGAGACATAACTTGGCGTCGCCGATGCTGGCAGCGTTTTCTGCCATTGTCTTTTCCCGTTGGCGCCAATCGCCGTCAAAAGCGTTTTACCGTTGACCACGCCCGGCTCCGCCGCCGTAGCGTAGTAAAACGGACCGTGTCCGCCGCCGCCGAGATAGTATCTGTAGTCAATGATCGGCCCCAGTTCTTCCACGCCGACCTGTTCACCGGTAGGTTTCAGCACCGTCAAAGTGAGCTGGCGGCTTCGCGGCATCCGCTCGAGAAGCAAGTTGCCATTTGGTAGAAATACGCGTGGACTGACATCCGGCCCTACCGGCACAGTGCGCTCCTCCTCGCCCGCACTCCGCAAGATGTGCATCTTGCCCTTTTGGCAGAACGCAAAAATTCTGTCGCCCTGCACAATTCCGCTTTCGTGCCAAAACCCGCCTTGCTTTGTATCCGGATCGGCGTACTTCCACTGTGTCTGCCCGTCGCGGTCGACCGCGTACACTTCATCATTGTTTTGCAGAACGATTAGGTCACTCGAGGTAATTCCCAGCACCATTCCTGCTTGTTTCGGATAATTGTAGAGACCCAGGTCCAGAAACTTCGGAGGCGGCTCCAATGGATGCGCGGCCACGATGATCTCTCCGCGTCGGCTTGGCGGCAACGTTTGCCGCTCAGCGTCGAATTCGCCGGCTTGCCAGAACGCCATCCCCACTGACACTACGAAAAGAAACAACCAGTGCGCGGGAAAACTTCCCTGAGGCTTGTTACTCATGGACACATCCCGAGCATATCAGAGGGGTCTTGCGTCGGACCGACGCGGGCTTCACCTTTTATCGAATCAGCTATCCGAAACACCGCGAGAGAACAGGTTCCGCCCGCGATGACCGCCAATGTGGCGCGGTTAATTTCCGGCGAAACGGATGCGGAACGCAAAAGCGTATCTCCCGGGCGCTTTCTCCGGAAGCCGGATATGCAACCCATCCGGTAGTTGCTGGGACACCAGCTTTGTTCCGCTCCCGATCAACTCCACGGAGGCGACCTTTTGTTCACCCGCCACTCCTGCGGGAAGCGAACGAATCACCGCTTCGCCTTTTGCGGGCCAGGCGAGTTCAATCGCGTATAGTGTTTCCCCCTTCGTCGTGAACCGGAAGTCCTCAGCGGTGTATGGCTTCGTGTCCTCGTCGTGAAATGAGCCTTCCACCACTTTCGTCGGCCCCTCTCCATAGACTCGCCAGGGCCGCGTGCCGTAGATCGCTTCTCCATTCACCTTTAGCCAACCGCCGATCTCGCGCAGAACCTGTTGCACCGGCTCCGGGATTGTTCCATCCGATCGCGGCCCGATGTTCAGCAACAAATTGCCATTCTTGCTGACGATGTCCACCAGTTGATCGACGACAAATTCGGGAGTCTTGAATGTGTCGTTCTCGATATAGCCCCATGACCGGTTGCTCACCGACGTGTCGGTCTGCCAATAGCGCGCTCGGATGTTTGCCGCCTGGCCACGCTCGATGTCCAGCACTCCCGCGTTCTCTGGCATCGCATAGTCCTTGAAGTTGATCACTCCGATGGACCGGCCTGCCTGTTGATTCGTGTTGTAGTAAAACGCCACAAATCGCGCGAGCGCTTCACGCACCGATGGTTGCCCGATCCACCAGTCGAAGTACATGACGTCCGGGTGATACTTCTCGACGATCTCCGCCGAACGCGCCAGCCAGTCCTCCGTCCACGCCTGCGACACATACGTGAAATCATTTGAAACAGGTGTGCCCCACCTTGCCTCGAGCCATTTGTGCGCCGGTCCGTACAACGCCGCATTCTCCGGATCGTTCACGTCCGACCGGATCTTTCGCCCTGTCTCCAAAAAGAAGTTGTGCTCGACGCGGTGCGACGAGGCGCCGAGATGCAAACCCTCCTGCCTCACCGCCGTCGCCAATTCTCCCCATAGGTCGCGCTTGGGACCCATCTTCACCGCTGTCCAGTCCGAAAGCCCGCAGTCGTACATCGCGAATCCGTCGTGGTGTTCGAACACCGGCACGACATACTTCGCCCCAGCCTCCTTGAACAGTTGCGCCCAAGTTTTCGGGTCGAATTTCTCCGCCCTGAACATCGGAATGAAGTCCTTGTACCCGAACTTGTCCGGCGGCCCGTAGGTCGCTAAGTGGTGTTTGTATTCGTCGCTTCCTTCCGAGTACATGTTACGCGGATACCACTCGTTCCCAAACGCTGGAACCGAATACACTCCCCAGTGGATGAAGATTCCAAACTTCGCGTCGCGATACCAGTCCGGCACCTGATAATTGCCAAGCGATTGCCAATCTGCCCGCAAAGGTCCCTTCTGGGTCACTTCATCGACGCGCTTCAGGATCGCACCGCGCGTGCCATCGTATTTCGCCGACGCTTTCTGCCAAATCTCATCGATCCGGGCCGGATCCTCCGACTCCGTTGGGGCGGTCCTGTCCTGAGCCTCGGCCGCAATTGCTAACACCGTGCACAGCACCACCACAAACCATCCAACACAGTAGGTCCGCGTGGCTCTCATTCGCTTCTGCCTCCACCAAATCTGACTCGCAACCAGTAACAATATATAAATTCGAGTAGGGAAGGGAATGACGCTGCGCCGCGACCTTGTGTCGCTCAATTGCACGGCCTTGTTGGCGCTGCCATAATTCGCTCATGTTCACCCAGGCGCTCCTCGATCATTTCCAGAATCCTCGGAATGCCGGTGAACTTCCCTCGGCCAATACGCGCATCGAAGCAAGCAATCCGGTCTGCGGCGATGTTCTCCGGTTGTCCGCTCGCATCGAGAATCAGGTTGTTTGCGAGATCCGTTTTCTCTGCCGGGGCTGCACGGCTTCCATTGCTTGCGCCTCGATTCTTACGGAATTCATTCAGGGCAAGGAGCTGACACAACTCGCATCCATTTCCCCGGAATCGCTGGCGGCTTCCCTGGGCGGCCTGCCATCGGCGTCGTATCACGCCGCAACGCTTGCGCATGACGCCTTGCAGGCGCTCCTCCGCGCTTCCGCAAAATAATCGGACCCCAGCGTGTTACCGGATCACCCGGTCGAGCGTGCCGGGATCGTTCAAATTCAGAATGCAGCCCTCTTCGACGGTCGCCAGTTCACTGATCTCTTTCGCGTGCGCCCACACCACACTCCTTGCGCCCACGTCCGCGGGAGCTCGGTGCAATTCCTCGTACAGCGTCTCGGAGAAGATCACCGGGTGCCCGCGCTTGCCCTCGAACATCGGTAACACAATCGGCGCCCGCGTCGCGTAGAACTGATCAATCAGTGCGTCCACCAGCTTGGCGCTGATCAGCGGGTGGTCGATAAGGCAAAGGACCATGCCGTCCGTTCCCCGAGGCAAACTTCGCAGCCCCGCCTGAATCGAGCTCAACTGTCCTTTTTCCCATTCGTGATTGATTACGATCTCATCAGGGTCGAGATCGATCGCCCGCGTAATCGGCTCCGCATGCGCTCCCAGCACCACGCGCCGCACACCTATCTTCGGGTTCTGCACCACTTCCAGCAAATGTTCGAGGAACGGCCGCCCCTGGTACGGAAGCAGCGCTTTTGGTGAGCCCATGCGGCTCGATGCGCCACCGGAGAGGATTACCGCGGCTAGCATGATAAGGTCCTCCAGAGCGCGTTCTCGGGTCACACCATCAACAATACGGGCGGAAAAGTAGGAGGACTACAAACTGTTCGATCTGCCGTATCGTAGCGCCAAAGTCACTACACTGCAATTTTGTTCTTTGATTATTTTTCGACCGTGCTGCCTGACTCGACCTTTTTGTGCGCCGCCCGCTCCACATTTCGCCGCACCGCCACCAACTCCGCCACGATACTGATCGCGATCTCCTCCGGCGACAGCGCCCCGATCTCCAGCCCCATCGGCGCGAACACCCGCTCGAACTCTTCCGTCCGGTAGCCCTCCGCTTCGAGCGCTTTGTAAACGCTGAGCACTTTCCGCTTGCTCCCGATCATCCCTACATACCGCGCGCCCGTACGCACCGCCCAGGCCAGCACCCGCATGTCTTCTTTATGCCCGCGCGTCACAATTACCAAGTAACTCGACTCGTTCGGCTGGAGCTTCTCGAACGCCTCTTCGTACGTGGTGTAAATCTGTTCCGCCATCGGAAAGCGCTGCTTGTTCGCGAAAGCCTCGCGGTCGTCCACGACGCCGATTCCGAATCCCGCCAGGTGCGCCGCCTTCGCCACCGCCGTCGACACGTGCCCCCCGCCGAACAAATACACCACCGGCTGCGGCAGAATCGGCTCCACGAACACTTCCACCGTTCCTCCGCAAATCAGTCCATTGTCGTAGCTCGCTTCGTTGTTCAGGTGAAACACCATCTTCTTCGGTGCTTCCTTCTGCATCACTTCTTT
>Ga0207761_1000220_pt1 | contig 19546 bp, 13 predicted proteins | sample LuqExpMetageno34_FD_187792 | JGI IMG/M metagenome (GOLD analysis project Ga0207761, IMG submission 187792) | Tropical forest soil microbial communities from Luquillo Experimental Forest, Puerto Rico - Sample 34 (SPAdes) | ecosystem: Environmental > Terrestrial > Soil > Tropical forest ... | reverse complement strand
CATTGCACGGCGTCGGCGGTCCACTCGCGGTCTCCGATGTGAGCGAGCCGCATCCGCTCTGCGAAGCCTTTATCGAAGCGGCGCAGCAGGCTGGCATTCCACGCAACGACGATTTCAACGGACCAACCCAGGAAGGCGCCGGCTATTTCCAGCTCACCACCCGTAACGGGCGCCGTTGTTCGACCGCCGTCGGCTATCTGCGTCCGGCACAGCGGCAGCCGAATCTGGCGGTGGCAACGGATGCGTTGGCAACACGCGTTCTCTTTTCCAGCCGGCGCGCAATCGGGGTGGAATATCGGCAGGGCGATGCCCTGCACACAGCGTATGCCAATGGACAAGTGATCGTCGCCGGCGGCACCTTCAACTCGCCACAGTTGCTACAGCTATCGGGACTCGGGCCCGTGGACCTGCTGCGTTCATTCGGAATTCCGGTGGTGGCAGACATGCCCGGCGTTGGCGCTGATCTTCAGGATCACTATCAGGTGCGCATGCAGTACCGCTGCACAGAGCCGATCACGATGAACGACGTCATCAACCGATGGCACCATCGATTGGGAGCTGGGCTGCGCTACCTCATGACCCACAAGGGGCTGCTGACGATCGGCGCCGGCTATGCCGGTGCCTTCTTACGCACGCGTGACGAACTCGCTTCGCCCGACGTGCAAGTCCATTTCCTGATCTTCAGTGCCGACACCGCCGGCGCCGCACTGCATGCCTTTCCGGGCTTCATGACCTCCGTTTGTCAATTGCGTCCGGAGAGTCGCGGCTTTGTTCGCATCAAATCCAGCGATCCAAACGTCCCGCCCGCGATCCAGCCGCGTTATCTGTCCAGCCAAACCGACTGCAACGCAGTCACCGCGGGACTGAAATTGTTGCGTAGGATCATGAGCCAGTCAGCGATGCGCCGTTACATCGCCAAGGAGCTCGCGCCCGGGCCAGACCGTGCTAGTGACAGTGAGCTTCTCGCATTCGCGCGCGAGACCGGCACCACGGTCTATCACCCGACCAGCACCTGCCGCATGGGGTCCGATTCGGCCGCCGTCGTGGACGATCGGCTGCGGGTCCGCGGCTTCGATCATTTGCGCGTGGTCGACGGATCGATCATGCCGACCGTCGTCTCGGGCAATACCAACGCGGCCATCGTGATGATCGCCGAAAAAGGCGCCGACTTGATTTTGCAAGACGCGTCTTGAGCGCTGGCCGGACGGCCGCACTTTCAACTAAAGTAGTGAAATCGCCGCCAAGCTACGATAGGGAATTATTTATTGCCATTTGTGCCACGTGCGCGTGCCGAAGTTCAGTGAGCAGCAGCGCTAAGAGCTCCAAAGTTACGCTGCGCTGCGGCAAAACCATGCTGGCCGCATTCTCTGACTAGCCGCATTCGCGGGACAAGAGTATTCTTTTTTCCAACAGCGAAAAACAACGGCTCTACATGGGAGGACACAATGAGCTACACGCGTGTTTCACGTCGTACTGCACTCAAGACCGCCGCCCTCAGTTCCGTCGCGGCAATCACCGCCCCTTATATCAGCGGCGTCTACGCCGCCGGTAGCTTGACCCTCGGCTGCTGGGACCATTGGGTGCCCGGCGCAAATAATACGCTCACAAAGCTGTGCAATGAATGGGGCGAGAAAAACAAAGTTCAAGTTCACATCGACTACATCACCTCGCAAGGCGAAAAGGACAAGCTCACCGCAGCGGCGGAAGCGCAAGCCGGCACCGGCCACGACATCATGTCGCATCGTGACTGGAACATCCGCATACACGAGAACCTGCTCGAGCCACTTGACGACATCATCGCGCAATTGATCAAGCAGAACGGTCCGATTAGTCCCGTCGCGGAATATCTCGCCAAGATCAAAGGCACTTGGCGCGGCGTGCCAACTACGGTCGGTAGCCAGGTGAAACCGTGCCAGTCGCGCTTCGATCTCTACAATGAGCAATGCGGCGTCGACTTGGTTGATATGTTTCCAGCCGACGAGTCGAAATACGACAAGGCGAAGACCGACAAGTGGACGTGGGATCTTTATCTCGACTGTGCGCAGAAACTGCACAAAGCGGGTTACCCGGTTGGTCTGCCAATGGGCCAAACCAGCGACGCGGTCGATTGGGTCGGCGCGTTCTTCAAGTCGTACGGCGTCGTGTTCATCGACGAAAAAGACCAGATCAGGATCAACTCGGACGAAACCCGCAAGGCGCTCGAATATCTCAAGAAGCTCATGGCAGTGAACCCGCCCGAGGTTTATGCTTGGGACGATGCGGGCAATAACCGCTGGATCATCTCCGGCAAGGGCTCCGGCATTATGAATCCGCCGAGCTCCTGGGCGGTGGCAAAGCGCGATAATCCGAAGGTTGCCGAGAAGATCTGGCATCACCCGATGCCGAAGGGCCCGAAGGGCCGTTTCGTCGGACAACTGCCGCAGTTCTACGGGCTGTGGAGCTTTTCGAAGAATAAGTCGGCCGCCAAGGACCTCCTGCTTTCTATTTCGCAGCGCACCTCGGTGGCGCAGCTGGTGGAAGCGTCCTTCGGCTACGACCTGCCCTCATTCAAAAGCCTCTATGACCTTCCAACCTGGAAGCAGGTCGGCCCACCGGTCGGTACCACCTACAGCTACCCGCTACGCGGCGATGAAGAGACTTCTATGGCCGGCGCGCCGGCACGCTCGGAAGTTGGCGCCCAGATTTACAATCAGGCGATCAACACCGTGATGGTGTCGAAATTCACCCAAGGCAACGAAAAGCTCGACGATGTAATCAAATGGGCTGAGAACGAGCTCGAAGGCACGTTGCGCGCCTGATTTCTGCTCGGTTCACCAAAAATTGCATGCCGGCCGCTTTGGCCGGCATGCGCGAGCCCGAACAGACGGGCGGTATAGCCGTTAAACCTTACCGATGGCAGGCCGGAGACAGCCGCATGGCGGATACGGTTCACACCTGGGTACCCGACCTGCAACGGGCCCGCGCCAAAACATCGACGCGGAGCAAACTTGACAAGTTCATCCGGCAGCGATCGACCATCGCATTTCTGATGTGTCTGCCACTGATGTTAATCATTGCCAGCCTGGTCATCTATCCGGCGTTCTACTCGATCTACCTGTCGATGTTGAATAAGGCGCAGACGCGCTTCATCGGCCTCGGCAACTTCAGATTCCTGCTGTCGCGCGACGTTTTCTGGATGGTGGTACAGCAATCAGCCATCTTCGCGCTGTCGGCAGTATTCTTCAAAGCATTTATCGGCCTGATCACCGCGCATCTGATCAACAATTTGCCCGCCAAAGGCCAGCGTAAATGGCGCGGCATGCTGCTGGTACCGTGGGTGATTCCGCTCGCACTGTCATCGCTCGGCTGGTGGTGGCTGTTCGACCCGACCCACTCCGCGTTCAACTGGATTCTTGCCGCGTTCGGTTTCAACGAGATTCCGTGGTTGAGTGACCCCTATTGGGCCCGCTTCTCGGTGATCCTCGTGAACGTATGGTATGGCGCGCCGTTCTTCCTCATTATGTATCTGGCCGCGCTGAAATCCGTGCCTGAACAGCTTTACGAAGCCGCCGCGATTGACGGCGCCAACGCCTGGCAGAAATTCGTGCACATCACGCTGCCGATGATGCGCAATATTATCGCTATCACCGTGCTGTTCTCGCTGATCGTCACTTTCGCCAATTTCGACATCGTGCAGATCATGACCGCCGGCGGACCGCGCAACATGACACATGTGTTCGCCACCTATGCGTTCATGCTCGGCATTCGCTCCGGCGATCTGCCGCTCGGCGCCGCCAGTTCGCTGTTCATGTTCCCGATCCTGGCGATCGCCGCGGTATTTATCCTGCGCGGCGTACGAAAGCGCGGGAGGGAGATCGGATGAGCACCGCCACGATGACTATGCCCGCACCGCGGGCGGGCCGGCGCGCCAGTCTCAGGCGCGACCGCCGCTGGGCGCTGATCACTTCCTACGTATTCCTGGTGGTCTTTGCGATCTTCTTCTTAATCCCGCCCTATTACATGATCGTGACCTCGCTCAAGAGCGACGCCGAGGTTGCGCATATGGCGACCAATCCTTGGATTATCGCCACAGGCATCACGTTCGACCAGTTTAAGATCCTGTTCACCCAGACCGACTTTCTGATCTACTTCAAGAACACGGCCATTGTGACCGTCTGTGTGGTCGTGATCACCATGGTGGTGAGCGTGCTGGCTGCCTTCTCGCTCGGGCGCATGCGGTTCTGGGGATCGAGCGTCCTCGCCACCGGTATATTCCTCACGTACCTGGTGCCCGACACGTTGCTCTTCATCCCGCTGTTCCAGATCGTCAAGGCGGTCGGCCTGCTCAATTCCTATTGGGGCATGGTGCTGGTCTATCCGACGCTGACGGTGCCGTTCTGCACCTGGATCATGATCGGCTACTTTCAGTCGATTCCGAAGGAACTCGATGAGGCGGCGCTCATAGACGGCGCCGGCCACATGCAGATGTTGCTGAGAATCTTCATTCCCGTGGCGCTGCCCGGCATCATCGCAGCGACTATCTTCGCCTTCACCGTGTCTTGGGCGGCCTTCGTCTATCCGATGGCGTTCCTATATTCGTCCGACCAGCAAGTGCTCACAGTCGGCACCGTCACCAGCCTGATCCGGGCCGACGTGTACAAGTGGGGCATGCTAATGGCCGGCGCGCTAGTCGCCGCCGCACCGCCGCTCGTGATCTACGCTTTTCTTATGGACTACTACATCGCCGGCCTCACGGCCGGCGCCACCAAGGGCTAAGCACATGGCCGAAGTTGCGCTACGTCAGGTCGTTAAACGCTTCGATGATGTCGAAGCGGTCCGCTCGATCGATCTCGACATTCCGGACAACGAGTTCGTCGTACTGGTCGGCCCCTCGGGTTGCGGCAAGAGCACCACGTTGCGGATGATAGCCGGCCTGGAGGAGGTCACCTCCGGTGACATCTGGATTGGCGGCGAGGTAGTGAACGACTTGCCGCCAAAAGACCGCGACATCGCAATGGTGTTCCAGAACTACGCGCTTTATCCACATATGACCGCATTCGAAAACATGTCGTTCGGGCTCAAGCTGCGCAAGTTCCCTAAGGCGGAAATCAAGCAGCGCGTCGAGCACGCAGCGCGCATTCTCGATATCACCGAACTGCTCGACCGACGACCGAAGGCACTCTCGGGCGGCCAACGCCAGCGTGTCGCCATGGGGCGCGCCATCGTACGTAATCCCAAGGTCTTCCTGTTTGACGAACCGCTATCGAATCTGGACGCAAAGCTGCGCGTACAGATGCGCACCGAGATCAAGCGTGTGCATCAGAAGGTGAAGACAACTACCGTCTACGTCACCCACGATCAGATCGAGGCGATGACGCTCGCCGACCGCGTGGTGGTGATGCATCACGGGCGCATCGAGCAAATAGGCACACCGCAGGAGCTCTACCATCATCCGAAGACGCGCTTCGTGGCGGGCTTCATCGGCTCGCCGGCGATGAATTTCATCCCCTGCCGCCTGGAGCATACCGGCGCCGGCCTGAGCGTGCGCATCTCCGACGCGATCGTCTTGCCGGTGCCGCCGGACCATAGCGCGCGCTATCAGCCGGTCGTCGGCAAGGAGTTCATCCTCGGCCTGCGGCCGGAACACATCACCGAACCGCGTAGCAACGGGCGCGTGAGCGCTGGCGGCGAGTTCTCGGCGATGCTCGACGTGGTCGAGCCGATGGGCATGGAAACGATGGTGTTCTTCACCATCAACGGCACTGAGATCTGCAGCCGCGTCGAGCCCAGCAGCGCGGTCGCGCCCGGCGGCAAGATGGTCCTCCATGCCAATATGGACCATATGCATTTGATTGATTCCTCGACCGGAGTGGTAATTTAGCCAGCGAACACCCCAAGAACGCTGAATCACCAACGAATGACCCAAAGGATCAAGGTGCGTTAAACCCTTTCGATTTCATCACCTCTAACGATGCCGGCGACGAGATAAACGATGCCAACGCTTTTGCTGCTTGGATTTGATTGCTGCTCGTCAAAATTCCAACTGCGTATGAGTTAGATTTCTTAGCCTGAGCTGGAAAAACACCGGCTAATTCAGTGCCAGCTCCGATCGCTGCGCTGACCGCCCCCACGCCTATGTCAGCCTCGCCTTTTGCCACGGCTTCTACAGCCGCGGTGCCAGATGGAAACGTCTTGATTTTTGGCTTTATCGCATCCGCAATTCTCAGCCGTTCTACCAGGTTGGCGAAATACTTTCCGCTCGCACTTGATCCAGGATCACCCGAAGCGATCGATTTAGTGCTCATCAACGTGTGCGTGAGTGCGCGGACCGTGCTCACATCGGGCTTTGTGGAGCCTTTCCGAATTATCACGCCAAATTCGAGCTTTGCGATCGGAGTCAAACTGTCCTCGACGATCTTGTCCTCTTCTTGCAGCCGCTCGATCTGCTTGGGCGAAAGGATCGCCAAGTCCGCAATTTTTCCATCTTCGATTTCCTTAACTATTGTTGAGGCGGTTGCATAAAAAATTGTAATCTGGATTCCCGTGGAGCGTTCAAACTGCGGAACTAAATCATTTAGTGCTGGTCTCATTGCTTGCGGGGACAACACTTTCAACTCGGCAGTATGCGCAATATTGCCAGTCATCAGAGAACCGGTCACCAATACTGCTAACGCAGCGATAGATTGGCTCAACTTCTCCGATGCCCGTGACATAAGCGTCTTTGAAAGTTTACGCGTTGGCTGAGTGCTTCCGGATAGACTATGGACATAATATTTTGGCACAAACACGGGATAGCCTAACTCAGTCGGCGATTTCTTGCATTTCAAAACACACGTACGGCACGACGTAAGAGGTTATTTGAATTTTAGTTTATGACTTTATTTGGTTCAGGCATTATCATACCAGGGGGTAAAACCGGAAGAGGCCTTCATGAAGCTGAGATTGATTGCTGCCATCTTGGTAATCACCGCTGTGCCGGTGTGCGCACAGGCTCAAAAGCCTGACGCTGCGAAGGTGACCAACGCGGATGCGCAAAAGGTCCTCAAAATTATCAGCGGCGATAAAGCCAAGACCCAGACCTATTGCGATATCCTTAACCTCGGTGTCCAGATCGAGGAGGCTGACCAGAGCAAAGATGCCAAGAAAGCCGATGAGCTAATTCAGAAAATAGACGAATTGACAAAGAAACTTGGCCCCGAATATCTCGCGTTAGTGGACGGGCTTCAAGACGTCGATATGGAATCCGAAGATGGTCAGCAGATCGGGTTGGTGCTTGAGGCGCTCGACAGGTTGTGTGCGAAGTAGCAACGCGCTTGCCCCTTGGGAGCCTCGATAAGCGTTGCGTCGCCTTCATTGCCGATGTGGTTCACTTACTCGGGCTTCACGTTAAAGCTCTCGCGCTTGTCGTTCGGGCTGTCGCCGCTCACCAAGGGCCTCATGGGTGCTTCCTCATCCAGCTCCTTCCAACCGCCGTAGCGTAATAGCTCTGCACGAGGTCATGTGCTAAAACTCCTGATCTTAGCGCCTCAGCTGATCCGCTTCTTAAGTCCCTCGACCTAATTGTTGATAATCTTTCGACCTTCCGCGAAAGCGGCAGCCGGAGACGCGCATGGCTCTGTCGCTGCCAGGCTCAGGCCGTGCTCATCGTAAACCGTCACGATCAAGCCGTTTTGCCGCGTGAGGTCAAGGCGGTGGAAATTGTAGGTCTCTGATTTGAGGATCATCGCTCGCGCTCCCAACCCGTCAGCGGTTGCTTGGCGCGACACTATCGAACGGCCGCGCATCGACGCCGATGCGAAGCTGCCAGTTTGAGAATCCCAAGGGCGTTGTGGTTCGTCCAAGGGGTAAGCAGGCGCGGTGCTGCGTAGGGCGGTGCCGCTCTCCGCGGATCGGCGGCGGCCCTTGCCGCTGGAAGCGCTTAACTCCGCGTTAACGTTATTTGCCATTAATAAAAGGCACAGATTCTGCTTTCCGTTGAAGGGGGGTAATTATGAGCCGTTTTCGATCTTCCGCGCTCGCCGCTGCTGCTGTTTTCGGCTTTGCTTCGATGGCCAGCGCCGCCGACTTGCCGGTCAAAGCACCGGCTTATCGATTTGGGGCGCCCCTGTACAACTGGAACGGCTTCTATATCGGGCTCAACCTCGGTGGTAGTTGGGGGCATCAAGATCTTTTGATAGGCACTGTTAGCCCGGACGGGATCATCGGCGGCGGTCAGGTTGGCTATAATTGGCAAGTAGAGGAATGGGTATTGGGCCTCGAGGCTGATTTTCAGGCGTCAGGCCAAAAAGCTGACGGGTCTTTCTCTACCGCAGCGGGGATAGTTCCAGCCACCAGCACGACATTTACGGACAAGCTCAATTGGGTCGGTACCATTCGTGGTCGGATTGGCTACGCCATGGGCCCCGCTGGCAGCTGGCTTCCCTATGTGACGGGCGGCTGGGCCTGGGGCCATAGTGAGATCAGTGGAACAACGACTGACGGTGTTACGGCGGTGTCATTCAGCGAAACACAAAATTATTCCAGCGGCTGGACTGTGGGCGCCGGAGTGGAATGGGCATTCGCTGATTGTTGGACTGGGAAGTTCGAATATCTCTACATCGACTTAGGCGAGGGCCCCACGATAGCGAATCTCGTTAGCGGCAAAATGACAGACAACATTGTTCGCGCGGGTGTGAATTACAAATTCTGATTCCGTCCATTGTGGAAGGTCGCACTCGCCGCCTAATCAAAACATCTGATCGGATTTCGGAGAGACCGCCGCGAGGCGGTCTTTCTGTATGCGCTGTTGGTCGCGATTGGCGCTTAGCTGACATGAAGTGGCTCGTTTTATACACCGAAAATTTTGCTATAGCGCGCCTTAATCTCCTCGCTCTGCGCTTCCACCGCAACTGGATCGCTCTTCATCGTCTTGATTGCGCTGAGCGGCGGCCTGCCGGGACGGTCTTTGACCTTCTGATGGAAGGACCGGTGAGCATAATCGACGAAGATCTTCTGGCCCTCTGGGCTGAAAAGGAACTGCTGGAAGAGGCGTGCAGCGTTGGGATTGGGTGAGCTTTTGAAGATACCAGTCTCTACGATAATGATCGGCGTGCCTTCAGTCGCATACACCGGTTCCACTGGTCGCCCCGCGTCCTTGTATAAGGTAAGACTGTAATCGTTTCCGTCAGCTTGCACCGCGCGCTCGCCAGTCGAGATCTTGCGCGGCGGCTCAGCCGCCGACTGGAGTTGCAGGACCTTTTGCTGCGCCAGTTTCTCGAAATACTCCCAGCCAAGGTCGCGCGCGATCTGGTATGTAGCAGTGAGAATGGCGCCGCTATAGCCGGGGTGCCCCTTCGCGATCTTGCCTTTCCATTTTGGGTCGAGTAGGTCGGCGTAGCTCTTGGGCGCGTCCTCGGGCTTCACTAGATCGCTGTTGTAGCCGATCACCGAGAACCATGCACAAACAGTGGCGCTAGTGCCGTCGGCATGCACCTGTTCGCGCGGCAGGTGCATGGCCATATCCTCGGTGATGTAGGCGGCGATCCAGTCCCTGCGGTTCCAGTAGATGAAATGCGCGGGATCGGTGGTGCAGACCAAGTCGACCCCGTTGATGTGACTGTCCTGCTCCTGGCCGATGCGCTGAAAGATCCGCTCGGCGCCGGAGCGCTCCACACGTGCGGCAACACCCGGATATTGCGCCTCGAAGGTGCGCGCGAGCTTTTCCGAGATGTTCAGTTCTAGTGCGCTGTAAAATGCAATCTTTCCTTCCTTACGTGCAGCTTCCACCAGCGCCGGCGTGACCGCTGCCGGTTCCGGGCCCGTGGCATGCACCGGCTGTGCGAATACCGCGCCGGCTAGTCCGGCGGCAGAACCTTTCAACACTTCTCGTCTCGAGAACCTGCTCGACATGGGCAAACCTCCCTTGGTGCCCGCGTTTCACGCGGGTTATCTTGATTACCCAGTATATAGGGAAAGACATTCCGCAAGCGAGTGAACTCACAGCGCGAAAAGTCTGACGCGTTCAGGGTCATATTCAGAAACCTGCCGCGGGTATTACCAGCGCTCGTATGAAGTAGAATTTAGCTTTATTAGTAATCACATAGCTGCCTCAACGGCGCGAAATCCGCCATTAATCGCAAATTCGAACCTAGCCCGAATAAAGAAATTACCCCCAACGACAAGATGCGCTGCTGGGATAATGCCACCATATTCGACTCAGCCAGACGTTAAAAAATACTTGTGCAGTTGGGTAGGGCGCATCGCAAGTTACCTCCCAGGCCGCGGCCGCCGCACTCCCAATTTCCCTGTAACAGGGAAATTAACAGGGAATTCCGTCGAACCCGCTCGCTCTGTCAGATTTTGAATGCTGACACGCGAACAAATTCAAACATTTCCTCCGAAATTTCCTACGCATCAGAATAGGGAATTATTTTGGCGGAACAGGGAATTCTGGCGCAGGAACAGGGAATCTTAACAGCCAACCCGGAAATCATCCCTGGATGAGGTTTTCGGTACGCGCAGGGCTCGTCCAAACACGAGTTTACGTGTCGGTGCCGACAGTGAAGGGTAGCGTGCGGATGCGCTTGCTGGTTGCGGCGAAGAACGCGTTGCTGAGCGCAGGGCCAATAGGCGGCACGCCGGGTTCGCCAACACCGGTGGGACTTTCCGTCGAAGGCAAAATGTGGACTTCGACTTTCGGCATATCCTCGATGCGCAACACTTGGTAGTCATGAAAGTTTGATTGCTCGACCTCGCCCGCTTTCAAGGTGATCGCGCCATAGAGCACGGCGCCGAGACCGAAGCCGATGCCGCCCTCCATCTGCGCTTTGATTACGTCGGGGTTGACGGCGACGCCGCAATCGACGGCGCAGACGACGCGATCAACCTTGATCTTGCCGTCAGTCGCCACGCTGACCTCGGCAACCTGTGCGACATAAGTGCCGAAAGACTTGTGGACGGCGACGCCGCGGCCTTTGCCCGCCGGCAAAGGTCGGCCCCATCCCGCTTTTTCGGCCGCTAGGTTCAGCACGCCCAGATGCCGCGGCGCATCCCTGAGCAGCGCCTGCCGGAAGGCGACGGGATCCTTCCCCACCGCGTGGGCCACTTCGTCGAGGAACACCTCGGTGGCATAGGCCGTATGGGTGCTGCCGACGGAGCGCCACCACAGCACCGGCACACCTACCTTCGTAGTGTGCAGCTCAACCGCGAGATTGGGGATGGCATAAGGCAGTGTCGATGCGCCCTCGACCGAAGTTTCGTCGACACCCTTCTTGACCATCCCCGCGGCGAACGGCGTACCGTCGAGGATCGACTGACCGACAATCCGGTGTTGCCAAGCGACGAGATTGCCCTCGGCATCGAGCCCGGCCTCGATCGCGTGGAAATACATTGGGCGATAGCGGCCACCGCGAATGTCGTCCTCGCGCGTCCAGACCAACTTCACCGGCTTACCATTGGCGCCGAGCGCCTTGGCGACGCTCACCGCCTCGACGATGTAGTCGGAAGCCGCGTTGGCGCGTCGCCCAAAACTGCCTCCGGCGTAAAGCGTTTGGATCGTCACCTGCTCCGGCCTGAGCCCAGCGACCTTGGCTGCGTTCATCTGGTCAACGGTCTGAAACTGATCGCCAGCCCAGATCTCGCAGGCCTTGCCAGTAAGCCGCACCACACAGGTCAGCGGCTCCATCGGCGCGTGGGCAAGATAGGGAAATTTGAAGGACGCCTTGACCCGCCTGGCGGCGACGCCGAGCGCGCTATCCGCGTCACCGTCCTTGCGCGCGGTTACGCCCGAAGTCCTGGCAAGCTCTTCATAGGCGATCATCAGTTCAGGGGTACTGCGCTTCTCGGCAGTGCTGCTGTCCCATTCGATCTTGAGTACGTCGCGGCCCTGCTTCGCCGCCCAGAAGCTCTTGCCGACGACCGCGACGCCGGCCGGAACCTGCACGACCTCGATCACATCTGGGATCGCTTTCGCTGCGGCGGCGTCGACGAAGCGCACCGTCGCGCCGAACAATGGTGGCCGCTGAATCACGGTCGTAACCATCTCTGGCAAGTCGACATCGAGCGCAAATTGCGCGGTTCCGTCGGTCTTGGCCGGTGTGTCGAGCCGCGGCGCATATTGCCCGATCAGCCTGAAATCCTTCGGGTCCTTCACGGTCACGCTGGCTGGAACCGGTTGCATCGCAGCCTTACCGGCGAGCGCACCGAAATTGGCGCTCTTGCCCGAGACGGCATGTTTCAGGACGCCTCGCTCCACGGTAATTTCGGACGCCGGCACGTTCCAATCGGCGGCGGCTGCCGCAACAAGCATGGCGCGGGCGGTGGCACCGGCCCGACGCAGTTGCTCCCAGGAATTGGCAACAGCAGTACTACCGCCGGTGCCCTGGACCTGACCAAACAGCAAATTGTTGTAGCGGGTGGCATCCGCTGGCGCGGATTCGGCGCGCACCTGCGACCAATCCGCATCGAGCTCTTCGGCAACGATGGTGGCAAGCCCCGTATAGGTACCCTGCCCCATCTCGACATGCTTGATGATGACCGTCACCGTGTTGTCGGGAGCGAGACGCACGAAGGCATTGGGGGCCAGCACGTCCTTTGCTTGTGTGGCTGCGCGGGAACTGCCGGCCCAATGAAAGCCGATCGTCAATCCCGCCGTCGCGGCGGCCGCACTCTGTAGAAAGCGGCGGCGGTTAGGGCTAGTGGCGAGAGCGGTGGAACTTTTCATTTGTTCACCCTTCCATGATGCGGGCCGCCTCGTGGATGGCGGCTCGGATACGGACATAAGTAGCGCAGCGACAGATGTTGCCGTTCATGGCGCTGCTAATGTCGCTATCCCTCGGTTTGGGATTACCAGCCAGAAGCGCCGCCGCCGACATGATCTGGCCGGACTGGCAATACCCGCACTGGACGACATCGAGCTTGCGCCAAGCCGTCTGCACCGCACTTGCCACCTTGCTCGATAGCCCCTCGATCGTGACGACATTCCGGCCGTCGACGGCGGAAACTGGAGTCACGCAGGAGCGTATCGCCTGTCCTTCGATATGCACCGTGCACGCGCCACATTGTGCTACGCCGCAGCCGAACTTTGTGCCGGTAAGCCGCGCGACTTCGCGGATTGCCCAAAGCAAGGGCATATTCGGATCGACATCAAAGGTGATTGGCTTGTCGTTTAGCGTAAACGATACGGCCATTGATATCTCCAGATTACGATAGGATCGGCGTGCCGAATAGGACGGCATTATTGCAGCGCAGGATTATATAACGTCTCGGTTCCAAAAACTCCATCCATCAGATTCGTACCACGGAGCGGACGTGTTCTGCTGCGATTTGTTGAATCGATCTTTCAAGGAAACGGAGTCGCGTTTCGGCCAGGAGAGCGCGACCATGCCATTGCTTAATCTCGGCCTCGAGTTGGTTGATCCAATCTTCGGCGGCTCGATGCCGAAGTCGCATTCTTTTCGTTGCAAATTTGAGTACTCGAATGCAGCACCACCCCGCGAGTGCGCCTCCTGCTGCCATGCGGAGAATGTTCGAAGCTGGCAATCCACTCATGAAAAGTGCCATCGGGCCACTCCCGGCAAGGGCATCTTACCGGCTCATTGGTTCATTAACGTTGATCAGTGCCATAGGTTCCAAAATGGCAAAGCAAAACGCCCGCTGACGTTTCGTCGTCGGCAATATCCGCTGTCGATATCCTGCTTTCTATTATCGCGGCTATTATTACGCTCTCCTGTCTTGGTGAAACAAACGTCGGCGCCATGAATTAGCGATATCTGCGCTGGCAGTGGCACAAATTCAGGCTGCGGCGGAATAAGTTCGAAGCCACCGCGTCTCATCACCACTACGAGCAACAGACCAGCGCACGCGTTGACGACAATAATTATGGGTTGCGTGAAATCTAGGGTTCCAACCACTTCAATGAATGTTTACTATTTGCTTCAGTTCGAAAGGCATCCGGGGTATTCCGGTTAAAGTCAATTTGGTGCAATAGGTTGGAACGCCGAATGCTAACGCGCGCCGCAGTGGCCTGGAAGGCCGGAGACCCGCTCACCATCGAGATAATCGACATCGAAGGCCCGAAACCCGGCGAGGTGCTGATCGAGATTGTGGCTACCGGCATTTGCCACACCGACGCCTACACGCTGTCGGGCGCTGATCCGGAAGGCATTTTTCCGGCCGTCCTGGGCCACGAAGGCGCCGGCGTCGTACGCGAGGTCGGCGACGGCGTGGCAAGCGTGAAAGTGGGCGACCACGTCATCCCGCTCTACACGCCAGAATGCCGACAGTGCAAAACCTGTCTTTCTCGCAGATCAAATCTCTGCACCGCGATCCGCGCCACGCAAGGCAAGGGCTTGATGCCGGACGGCACCAGCCGCTTCCGCTGCGACGGAGATTCCATCTTCCACTACATGGGCTGCTCGACTTTTGCCAATTTCACCGTGCTTCCGGAGATCGCAGTGGCGAAAGTGCGCGAGGACGCGCCGTTCGACAAAATCTGCTACATCGGCTGCGGCGTCACCACCGGCATCGGCGCCGTCATCAATACTGCCAACGTGTGGCCCGGCGCCAATGTCGCGGTGTTCGGCCTCGGCGGCATTGGGCTCAACGTCATCCAGGGAGCGCGCATGGTCGGCGCCGACAAGATCGTCGGCATCGACACCAATCCGGCCAGGCGCGCCATGGCCGAGAAATTCGGTCTGACTCACTTCATAAACCCCGACGAGGTTGGCCGCGACAAGGTGGTGCAGGCGATCGTCGATCTCACCCAAGGTGGCGCCGATTTCTCATTCGAATGCATCGGCGATGTAAATGTGATGCGGCAGGCGTTGGAATGTTGCCATCGCGGCTGGGGCGAAAGCATTATCATCGGCGTCGCCGGTGCGGGACAAGAGATCGCGACACGGCCGTTCCAGCTCGTTACCGGCCGGGTCTGGCGCGGCACCGCTTTCGGCGGCGCCCGCGGACGCACCGACGTGCCGAAGATCGTGGACTGGTACATGGATGGCAAGATCAATATCGACGACCTGATCACTCACACCATGCCGCTTGACAAGATCAACGACGCCTTCGACCTGATGCACGAGGGCAAGTCGATCAGGTCAGTGGTAATCTACTGAGGTCAGGTGCTGAGGGCAGGCAGTTTTCCATAACCTGCCATTATGCGAATCTGACTTTGCCGCCCGCTCAAAGCCTCGCAAACTCAAGTTTTGTTTGCCGCAAGATTGGCTGAAATTGTTTGTATCACGGCAGCGATGGTTCATCCGATGGCAATTAGCGCAGAGCAACGCAAAGATTTTTCGTCATCCTCCCGCAAGTTGCCTTCGAACTGCACCATCTCTATCCCTGTGATCAAGGTATTTACTTAAGGCATCAGGAGGGTCATCTTGGCTAATCTTCAAGTTGTGGCTACATTTCAATTATTCAAATATCCACAAAGTAGAGGCTCTCGAGACGACATGGTTCGCGTTCTTCGCAATCTAGCACCGAAGCTGCAGCGCGGGCTGTGCCGCGCCTCCATCTCAGCAGTGCTGATCGCTGCATTCGGATCCGCCAATGCGCAGCAATATCCCGACCATCCCGTCCGCGTAATCAGCCCCTATCCGGCCGGCAGCGCATCGGACACCGTCACCCGTGTCGTGATGGAGCAGGTGTCGCAGCGTATCGGCCAACCGATGGTCATCGAAATGAGGCCGGGCGCGGGCGGCAGCATTGGGTTCGGTTTTGTATCCAAGGCCGCTCCGGACGGTTACACGGTCGCGACCAGCTCGTCGTCGATGGCGACCGAAAGCGTGCTGCACAAGACCCTGCCGTACGATCCAGTCAAAGATTTCGTTCACGTGGTACTGCTCGGGACGTCGCCGAACATTTTGGTTGCGTCCGCCAAGAGCGGGTTCAAGACCGTTGTTGATCTCGTTGCGGCCGCCAAGGCGAAGCCTGGCACATTGACGTTCGCATCGGCCGGCATCGGCTCCTCTTCGCATATGGCGGGCGAGCGGTTCCGTCTGGCCACCAAGATCGACGTGCGCCATGTTCCGTTCAAGGAAGGCGGGCTGGTGCAGGTGATGGCGGGCAATATCGACTTCTACTTTATCCCGTTGGCAGCAGCGGCCTCGGCGCTCAACAACGACAAGCTCGTCGTGCTGGCGGTCAGCTCGCCGAAGCGCGTAGCGCTCCTGCCGAACGTGCCGTCGGTCGCCGAGCTCGGCTACCCGGACGCTGTCTTCCGATTCTGGAACGGCATTTCGGCGCCGGCCAAAACACCGCGCGATGTTGTCAACAAACTACACGACGTCACTAACGAGGTCCTGAAGGAGCCGGCGCTGCAGGAAAAGCTTGCCAAACTTGGTGTTGAGCCAGCGCAGATGACTGTCGACGAATTCGGAAAATTCTTCCAAGATGATATGAACGCGACGATCAATCTCGCCAAGAGCGCCGGTATCAAGCCACTCGACTGATCCCCGTCTCGCGCCAGCCCACCAATCCGGTATGCCGTTCAGGCAAAGCGTAGTCATTTACAAAGTTTGGAACACTCACAATGGCTATCACTCCGCCCCGTATCGGTCCGCAGCCATGGGATGTCGTGCGCACCAAGCTCGACCAGTCGCTGCCGTTCGCAAACATGCGCGACACGCCCTATTACCGCGATGCGGTGTGGGAACAGTTCTCCAAGGCTGAATACGAACGCCGCTATCGCGCACTGCGCGACAAGATGCGCGAGCAGAAGCTCGACGTGGTGATCGTGCCAGGCGGTCCTAGTCATTGGAGCTTCGGCGGCGGTATGCTGTGGCTTACCGGCCACTGGGAATGGCACGCGCTGTCGAGCTACGTGCTGGTCCCGCGCGAAGGCGACCCCACGCTGATTTATTCCATGGGCGGCACGCACGCAGAAGCCGTTCGCCGGCAGGTCGAGGTTGCCGTCAAGGATGTCCGCCATAGCCGCAACGGCCGCTATGCCGACATCATGGTTGAGCGTATCCGCGAGCTGAGGCTCGAGCGCGGCCGAATCGGCCTGATGGAGATCGATCCACGACACGCGGACTATTTGCCAGTGAACCAATACAATGTACTGCGCGAAAATCTGCCGGACGCGGAGCTCATATTCACCCAAGGTTTCTTGCACGAGTTGCTTTCAATTCATAGCGGCGAGGAGCTCGACTGCGTCCGCAGGGCCGGGGTGCTGTGCCGGAATGCCATGGATGCGATGGTGGCGCGGGCTCGTCCCGGCGTTAAAGAGTACGAGCTACGCGCGGCGGCAGGCGCTGCCATCCTTGAAGGCGGCGGCGATATCGACTTCCTGATCATCGGCTCGACTCCGATGACGAACCCGTCGATGATTTTCGGAAACCCACGACCCTCTGGCCGCGTCCTGCAAAAAGGCGACATCATCAATATGGAACTAGCCGCCGGTTATCGCGGCTATACCGCACAGATCGGTTCGCCCATCTGCGTGGGCGAACCCACCGAAATGGTAAAAAAGTTCTGGAACGAAATTACACTGCCCGGCTACCGCCGCATAATTGCCGAGATAGCGCCGGGAAAGCAGGTGGAAGCCATGCGCACGGCGAGCAAATTCTTCCGGGATAACGGCTATCAGTCGCGGCCAACCCAATGCCATGGCATTGATCTCGTTACCGACAAGCCGCACGTTGTCGCCGAGCACGTCGCTGCGGAGAAGTTCGAACAGCTCTTGAAGCCCGGCATGGTGATCATGGCGGAACCCAATCCGATCACCCCGGACGGACTTTTCGGAATTTTCCTCGGCCATACTTTCATTGTCACCGACACCGGGCACGAGGTTGTTGACGACTTTCCGCTGGAGATCGCAGTCGCGAGGGACTGACGCCAGTCCACAAAGAAACACTCTAAATGTTCGTGTGCCCGAATGGGGTCATGAAGTAGGCATACCGACAAGTCCGCTTCGTGTTCGCCTTCTACACGCGACGCTCTCTATTTGTGGGAAACCGGACTTTGGCGTCAGAAACAAACTCGCCGAACTGAGCGCTTCCTCTCCAGAACACCATTGCAGAGAACAGCTAGCCCCCAAAAAACTCGCAAATTGCAGGCTGTTTGCTCACCTTCGGGAAATATCTTTAAATGCGAGACTGCGTGGTGGCGGACACAGTCTCCACCTAAAAACAGAAATACACGCGATATCAGTCAGTTATGAATCCGCTGCTGTTGGTGCCCGCAAATTTACCCGCAAGTCGGCGCCGGATTTCAGCGGTCAGAGACAATTGCCGGTGAAGTGTGCAATCCATTCATGGTCGACAGACAAACTTTCGCTTAAGCCCCCGTGTGGTGCTCACCCATTGATAGCAAGGTTCGTAGTAATATTCGTCAGCTGGTAGCGTGCCGTCGGTTAGCGAGTTTATTCCATAGGCGCGATAATGATCGCGATATGAATATCGAAGATAGTTGCCGGTGGTGATTGGCTCACCCGAGGCAAGGGCTGGTACCAACAACAAAAAAGTAATCGCTATCCATCTTTTCATAGCGAACGCATTCCCAAGGATCACCGAACGTTGTTTACTAAGTCGAACCAAATTATCATAGCCGCGATCTTCCCTCCTGTGAATTTAAGAAACGGCTAAGGGTGATTGACCGCTCCGAGAAAGGTAGGCCAGCTCGGCTGTATTCCATACGAATATAGCGTTTAAGCTATGAATTCGCATCGTCGCCCAATGTTGATTCAATCGGGATGTCCGTTGGATTCGTTCGTTGCGAATCTGGACGGTGCTGCCGACTTTTGCAACAAAATGTGCCACAAGCAGACATGCCGATACAGTATCTGGGGGACAGAGAAGTGCCAGTATCCCAGATGACCAAGGATCAGCGTGGACGCTAGCATTCGGCCGGTGTCCCTAAAGGCCACAAGGCGGTGTCCGCGCGACTTGGGCGTGCGGCTCGCTGTACTTCAGATTGAGACACTTTCGACAGTCCGCATGTTTCGGTACGATGCAAATAGTAGGTACCGGAAGATTCAGATTTGTTTGAAATGATCACCAGGACCAGCGGGTGAGCTATGATTAGTGAACCGCTGCCCGCAGAGCATGGACCTTGGAATCCGGGTTTGGAATCGCAGTTGCCGCGAGAGTATCTGCCACTCTCGACAATGCTCATGAGCGAGAACGTTTCGACCAGCATAACGACAGCGCATGAACTGAGCGACTACTGTGGTTTGCCTGTGCATGAACTTGTCGCGTTTCGCGCCGAGCGATTGATTGTCCATGAATTGCTCATTCACGTGACCACCAGTCTTGCTGTCCCAGACGGGAGGGACTACGAGGACTTGGGTCGAAACTTCCGTGAAATCACCACGACCATTCTCAATCGATATATTGCGCCCCATCAAACCGAATTAGCACAAGTTTTCGAGCAGTTGAGAAGCGCAGCTTGTGCCATGATCGAGCGGGAGCTTGCAAAGGCGTTCGCCGACCCTAGACCGGCAGTCGAAGCCGATGGAGTAAGTCGGTGGCGTAGACCATTCGCCTTTGGCAAGCCAAAAAAACGACCGGTCCAACCGCTGGAGACGGCCGCAGAGCGCGACCGGCGGATCGTTTCCGAATGGCGGGGAAAATCGGAAACGGCGGAC
>Ga0207761_1000219_pt1 | contig 19569 bp, 13 predicted proteins | sample LuqExpMetageno34_FD_187792 | JGI IMG/M metagenome (GOLD analysis project Ga0207761, IMG submission 187792) | Tropical forest soil microbial communities from Luquillo Experimental Forest, Puerto Rico - Sample 34 (SPAdes) | ecosystem: Environmental > Terrestrial > Soil > Tropical forest ... | reverse complement strand
TCACGTGCTGAATGCCGAGTTTGTGCAAGCCTACGAGCTCGAGACCGAGGAAGAACAGAATCTGCGCCGCCTGCTCGAAACACACTTTGCGCTAACCGACAGCCCGATCGCCATGCGCTTCCTTTCGATGCGCCCGCCACTCCCGTTTGTGCGCATTCAGCCGATCCATTTCCAGGGAACCGTTCCATCGGTATGGCGCGTGGTCCGTCTGGATCCTCCCGACTCCGTACCTGCGCCCGCTGCGTCGGTTCTTGGTATTGCCGCCGGCTCCGCGCCGCACTATGCCTGAGCCGCCGCCGAACTTAACTTTTTCCTTACCTAATTTTGGTTATACTCATACCCGTAAGCGAGAGCGAGGCGAGTCGAGGCTATGGACTTTGATCAGCTAACTACCTTTGTGCAGGTTGCTAAACTTAAGAGCTTTTCCAAAGCCGGTCAGAAAGTGTTCCGCTCGCAGTCGGCCGTCAGCGCGCAGATCCGTCAACTCGAGCAGGCGTATCACGCGAAGTTGCTGGACCGTTCGGCGAAGTCGGTTGAACTGACTCCTTCGGGACAAGTGCTGTTCGACTACGCGGAGAGATTGCTCCGGCTTCGCGATGAGTCGATGCAGATTGTCGCGGACCGCGGAAATGTAGTCCAGGGTCCGGTCACCTTTGGCGCGAATGAAGCCACTTGCCTGTATCTTCTTCCCGACATTCTTGCGGAATTCCAGCGCCGCTATCCGCTCGTGCATATCAGCATCTATCGCAATTTCAGCCACAAGATTCTCCAACGCCTCGAAGAGGGCTCGCTCGATCTCGGCATTGTCACGCTGCCTCTGAAGTCGCCGAATCTAAAGATGCACGTGATTAATCGCGACCGACTTCGTTTCATGGTCAGCGCCAAGAATCCGCTGGCGCAACGCAGTCATGTGACCCTCGACGAAATCGCCGCCGCGCCAATGATCTACCCTAAGACAGGTTACACGCGGCAGGTACTCGACAAGTTGTTCCGGCCGCATCGCTCACGGTTGCGCATCGCGATGGAACTTCCCAGCATCGGCATGATCAAGACCTTCGTCGCTGCCGACGTCGGCATTTCCATCATCAGCGAGAGCTTCGCGCGCGACCAGGTGAAGACCGGAGAAGTGAAACTGCTCAACGTGGAAGGGCTTGATTTGTGGCGCGAACTCGCGCTCGTTTATCGCCGCGACCGCAGCTTGCCTCGCGCGGTGCAATCGTTGATTGCCATGATCCGGGAAAGCCGCAAGCTGCAGGAATCCGCCGCTTCCTAGTTCCAGCAAATCCAAGTTCGTCTAAATTCAAGAATTGTCATCCCCAGCGAATCGAGGGATCTGCTTTTTGTCTGTTTTGGATTGTGTGCCAGGCGTGGACTACTTCACGTTGAAATCGACGCTGGCGATCGACCGCGCGATGACATTTTCCTGAATCTGAATCAGATCCGTATCCGCAAAGGTCATCCCCAGAATCGTCATGATGTCGCTGCCGTGCGAGACCACGCTGAGCGTGCCGGACCAGTCGTGTCCATCGGCCATGCCACGGTAGCGGTATTCAAACGCCGGCTGGCCGCCCACCACCGTCTTGCGTTGGGAGATCAGGCGGTAGTTGTCATACACCTCGTGCAGGCGCTTCTCCACGGCTGGAGCCGCGCTATCGAGCGAAGATTTCGTATCCTCACGTCCGACCACCAGCAGCGTGGACTCATTCGACGTGCCCATCGCGACGATCGCGTTCGGCAAAGCCTGGCCCGCGCCGTCGATGAGCTGCCAGCTCGGCGCCTTGTACATGCGGAAGCCGTACTCGTGATTCGTGTAGAGATTGCCCTGAATTTCTTCGCGGTCGGCGGGCTTTGGCGGGGGAGGCGGGGCTGAACCGGGGAGCAGGGTCGACTTAGGAGTTGCCACAGCGGTTTTGATGGCCGGCGCATTGGAGTCGGTGGCTGCCTTGGTCGCCACGGGAATTTCCGGTCGCGCCTTGGCGTTGGCGGCGATGGCGGCAGCCTTTTCCTTTTTCGCGGCGGACGCGTCGGGCTCCGTGGCCGGCTTTGGCTCGTTGCTGGCGCTGGTCTTCCCAGGCTGCTCAGGTTTGGAGGTGGTTGCCTGCCCGGGAGTGTCGGGAATGATGGATGCGATCTTGTCTTTCTCGACCAGAACATATCCAAAGTCGGTTTTGACTTTGAACATGTTGTCTTCGTACGCCACGATCACGCCGTAGAGCTTCTTGCCGTCCTTCAGGCGAATCTCATCCGCAAGGGCGGGGCTCATGCAGAGAGCCGCGGCGGCCAGCAGGCCAATACCGGATAGGAGAATGCGCCGACCGGGGACAATCATGGGGAAAGTATGGGACGGAGACCGCAGTGCCGCAAGACTTAGCGGAGGGGAAGTGTCGGTGCTGCCACCTGAGGGAATGGGCACATCCGGGCCGGTGGCGAAGTGTCGGGGTTATGTCTTCACGGGTGGCTCGACCGAAAGGACCCTGGGGCCCCAAGGGCGAACCACCCGTTCCCGTTTTCCTCTACCTAGCGGCACTATAGGCGAAGAAAAGGCGAATATCAACATATTTCTTCGATCTTCTTTCGCCCGATCGATCTATCTCTTGATCCGACGGATTTCTGCCAATTTCCGAGGGGTGCCACCCCCCTGATTCTGCTATCAAGGGGAAACAAAGGACTTACGCAGAAATGGACGCTAAGAAGGGGAAACAAAGGGGTTCGGAGCAGTGGGGCGAGTGAGTAGTGGCGAGCGGCGAACCGGAAGACGGAGGTGGAGCGAGTCGACAGTTAACAGTTTACCGTCAACAGCCGAAGAGGAAAGAGGCTGCCATTTTGGTGGATGGCGCTCCCGGGAGAGATTCAGTTGTCAAAGAGCGGCGGGCGGGAGCCCGGTGGTACGTCCCGCGGCCACATACTAAAGTGGTTATTTTACCATACAATAATAGAACATCAAAAGAAAAGGCGCGCTCTCAAGAGGATATCGGATAGCAGCTTTCAGATGTCGGGAAGACGAGAAGAGAACCCAAGACCCAGGTTCACAAATCGGACCTGGGCACTCGAAAGAGAAAAGCGCCGGCGAAAAACGACCCCACCCTTGCAGACCCCGCAAGGGTGGGCCACCCGAAACCTCTCTGCGACTTAAGGGTGCGCCAGCCGCCGCCTTGCGCGTCGCCTGGTCTAGGCAAGCCTGCGCCGGCGGACCGAGTCGGCGAGAATGTCTCCTATTGACAGTCTATAGGTCGGGGCTTATCATCCTATCGACTCTCGATAGGAGCATTCCTTGGCCACGGGCGAACCCACCACACTGTTGCAGGGCACGCTGGACCTGCTCATTCTGAAATCGCTGGCGACCGGCGAGATGCACGGCCTTGGCGTTTCCCGGCGTATCGAACAGATCACCGGCGGAACGTTTGTGGTGAAGCCGGGGTCGCTGTTTCCGGCGTTGCATCGCATGGAAGAGGAAGGGTGGATTTCGTCTTTTTGGGGCGATTCGGAAAACAATCGCCGGGCCAAATACTATCGGCTGACGAAGCCCGGCCGCCGCCAGCTCGAGGCGGAAACGAAGCGCTGGAGCCGGATTTCGCTTGCCATTGCCCGTGTCCTTGAAGCGTCGTAGAGAGGAGTCGCTATGCCGCTGTTTGCCAAAGGCCGCAGCTTTCTGCGCAACGTTTTTTCTTCGCGCCGGGTCGACGAGGATCTCGACGGCGAAGTTCGCGCGCATCTCGAGCTACTCACCGAGGAGAAGCTTCGCGCAGGTGTGCCGCGTGCTGAGGCGGAACGCGCCGCGCGGATGGAACTTGGCAGAGTTGAGCAGGTGACGGAACAGGTGCGCGACCAGCGGCTGGGCAATTGGCTTCAGTCTGTCTTGTCCGATTGCCGCTACGGAATCCGCCAGCTGCGCAAAAACCCTGCCTTCACCTCCGTTGCGGTTCTGGCCCTCGCGCTAGGCGTTGGCTTTTCTTCCATCGTTTTCAGCATTTTCTACAACGGGATCCTGCACCCATTTCCGTATCGCGATGCGGAACGCATCAAGGTAATCACGGTCGTCTCCGATGAAGACCCCCATTGGCGCAGGTCGGGTTACCGCCTTGACGAAGTGTTTGCCTTGCGCAAAGGGAACCACACTTTTGAAGACGTTGCGGGCACGACCAGTTGGGATGTTCTCTACACCAAGCAAGGGGTGAACGAGCCGATTCACGGCGTGGTTGTCACGCCCAACTTCATGGACTTCTGGGGCGTTCGCCCGTTGCTCGGCCGGGGATTCATTGACAACCGGCCGCGCACCATCATTGGTGTGATGCCGCCGCGCTTCTTCCTCTTCGGCGCCGATTTCTATACCACCATAGCGTGGAACCGCCCCGAGCCAACTGAAGAAGACGCGATGGCCAACAATCTCCCATTCTTCTTTTTCGCCAGTGGCATGCTGAAGAAAGGCGTGGCCCCGGCTACTGCCAACGCGGATTTGCTGGCGATTGCCCTGAATCTTGTGCCTCTGCATAAAGAGGACAAAGCCTTTCCTGAGAAGTTCCACATGGAGACGCCTGGCTTCGCGGAGGCCATCGTCGGCGATTTCACGAAGACCATGTACTTGCTGATTGGTTCGGTCGCACTGCTGCTTTTCATTTCCTCCAGCAATGTCGCCAGCCTATTGCTGGTCCACACCAGCTCGCGCGTGAAGGAGATCGCGCTGCGTTCAGCCCTTGGCGCCAGCCGTGCTCGCCTGGTGCGCCAGCTTTTCGTCGAAAGCGTCATTCTTGGCGTCATCGGATGCGTTGCGGGCGTGTTGCTGGCGTTCCTGGGGCTGCGCACTCTTACCATCGTTCCTGGAATCGAAGTGCCCGGTGAAGCGGACCTTGGCCTCAACTGGGCAGTTGTTTTGTTCGCGGTGGCAATTTCCTTCCTTACCACGCTTCTCTTCGGGCTCTCCCCTGCAATCTTTGCGGTGGGGAGAGATCTGCGCACCAATCTGCAAAGCGCCGGAGTCAACGCCAGCACCGCTCATCGCGGCACCAAAGTACGCGGCGCATTGGTCGTCGCACAGGTGGCCATCTCGCTCATCCTTCTCGTGTTTGCGGGGCTCATGATCCATAGTTTCGTTGCCATTACTCACTTTGATCCAGGGATCAAAACGGCCAACATGTTCGTCGCGGAAACCCATCTGCCCGGCCATCAGTATGATTCTACGGAAAGCAAACGTGCGTTCTTTAGTCAAGTGCTCACTCGAATTTCCGCGGTTCCGGGTGTCCTGCACGCGACTACCTCGTTGGGCTTCCCGGTCCTTTGGGGCCCCGGCAGCCAGGACGTGACTATCCCCGGCAAGGCGCACGACAAAAAATGGCGGACCAGTTTCGAGGCTGTCGACGAGAACTATTTCGCGACCTTGGGTTTGCCCCTGCTGCGTGGCGGCGGTCTCTCTTCGTCGGATGTGATCGCTGCCCACCGCGTCGCGGTGGTCAACAACACATTCGCTCAGCAGTATTTCCCCAACGATGATCCCATCGGTCATTCCGTGAAGCTGAACGTGCTCGACGAGATTCCTTCGACTCCCCACGACGCTTACTTTGAAATTGTCGGTATTGTTGCCGACTGCCGAAATTGGGGGTTCGACCGTCCGACTGCGCCGGAAGTTTTCATTCCCTACACGTTCAGCGGGTTCGGTGATCGAAACATTCTGGTTCGGACCGTCGCAAATGCCGGTGCGCTCACACACCCGGCGCGCCAGATCTTCAACGATGTCGATTCCAATGCCATCATCAACCGCCCAGACACCCTTGACAGCATGCTGGAGAGCCATACTTTCATGCGACCGCGTTTCCGGGTGTTCTCGTTCAGCGCGTGCGCGGGGATTGGATTGGGGCTGTCGTTGATTGGATTGTTTGGTGTGATGGCGTATTCGGTGACGCTGCAGACGCAGGAATTTGGGATTCGCATGGCGTTGGGAGCACTGACCGGGGACATTCTCGCGTTGGTTTTGCGCAAGGGACTGCTGCTGGTCGGTGGTGGCATCGTGCTTGGTCTCGGCGCTTCATTCTTCGCGGTGCGTGTCGTGAAATCGCAGCTATGGGGCGTTTCGGAGTTCGATCTCCGCGTGTTGTTGCTGGCGCCGCTGGCGCTGCTTGCTGCTGGTCTGCTGGCGTGCTATTTGCCGGCGCGGCGCGCTACGAAAGTCGATCCGCTGGTCGCCTTGCGTTACGAGTAGTGGGTTTGGAAACCGCGTCCGAGGATCAGGAGAAGAGAAAATCCGCACCCTTACAAAACGAAGGGTGCGGCACCCACGTTAAGAAGAAAACCCAAGACCCAGGTTCATAATTCGAACCTGGGGCACCCGCGGCTAGAGCTTGAGGGTCTGGTTGGTGCGGGCCGCTTCGTAGATGGCCATGATGATTTTCAGGTCGCGCAGGCCTTCTTCGCCGGGAGTCAGCGGCTCCTTGTTGTCCATGATGCATCCGGACATGTGATCCATCTCCGCGGCGAAGTGATCGACTTCGGGCAGTTCGCGTTCTTCGAAGACGGTGCCGTGCTGGACGCGCAGGCGCAGGCCGCTGTACCAGGTAGCGGGATCCAACTCCAACAGACCGGTGGTGCCGAGCACGCGGAAATGGCTCTGATGGTAGTAGCCGTAGCTGGAGCTGCAGTTGGCGAGCACACCGCTGGGGAAGCGCAACTGGAAATTGATGTTTTCCTCGACTTCTTTGAAGCGCGGGTCACCGGGCGTGCTGTACATCATGGCGTTCACTTCGGTGGGCTCCTCGCCGGAGAGATAGCGCGCAGCGTTTAAGGCATAGATGCCGATATCCATGAGCGACCCGCCGCCCGCAAGATCTTTTTTCAAGCGCCACTGGTCGGGATTTTCGATGCGCCAGCCGGCATTGGTGAGGATGGTTTGTGTGGGGCCGAGCTCCTGTGAATGGACGATGCGGATAGCTTCTTTGTTGTAGGGCTCGTAGCGGCAGCGATAGGCGATCATCAGTTTTCGGTTCGCCGCGCGGGCGGCGTCGATCATTTTCTGGCAATCGGCGGGAGTATTGGCCATGGGCTTTTCGCAGAGGACATGCTTGCCCGCTTGCAAGCCGCGGATGGTGTATTCGGCGTGCATACCGTTGGGGAGAACGATATAGATGACGTCGACTTCGGGGTCGTTTTTGATGGAATCGTAGTTTTCGTAGTTGTAGATGTGCCTCGGATCGACACCGTAACGCAACGCGAGTTTGTTGGCCTTGTCAGGGTGGCCGCTCACGAGGGCGGTCACCTTCGATTTCTCACACTTCGCGAATGCGGGAAGAATCTGATGGATGGACAGGCTGCCAAGGCCGACGACGGCCCATCCGAGCTTCTTGCCAGGAGGATCGGGAGCGACGGCCTGCGATTGCGCGGCCTTAAGGAATGGTGTAGTCGCGAGGTTTGCCGCCACGAGACCCTGGCCCATGCGGTTCAAAAACTTGCGGCGCGAGATTTCCTTCGCGGGGATTTCGGGAATCATGGCTGTCTCCGTTGCTTGTCGGCGCGTTGCTTGTGAATCTCATCCAGGCGCTTCTTCAAATATTCCTGATACTCCTTTTGCAGCGCGGGATCTTTCGGTGAACCGTAAATCTCGCTGGATTTGTATTTTCCTTCGGCGAACTTCTTTTTTGTCCACTCGTCGTGGATATGAATCTCGTCGGCGCGGTCCAGCAGTTCCTTGGCGAACTGCGGAGGAATGAAGTAGACGCCTTCGCGGTCGCCGACGACGAGGTCGCCGGGCATGACCGTGGTGCCGCCAATGCGCACCGGCACGTTGATCCCGGTCAGCATGACGCTTCCGATGGGAGTGGGGTCGGTGGCGCGGAAGTAGGCGGGCATGTCGATCTGCGAGATGCCCTCGAGGTCGCGGACGCTGCCGTCCACAACCAAGCCGCCACCGTGGGTTGCGACCATCGTGTAGTAAAACAGATTGTCTCCGACAATGGTGCCGTTCACTTTCTTGCCGAAGAGATCGACGACCAGGACATCGCCGGGCTGGAGCATGTCGATGGCGGTTTGGTTCATTAAAGGCGAGATTCCGCGAGCCTTGGCCTTGGCCTGCTGCACTTCATCAACGTCGGCGCGCAGGGGCATGAATTGAACGGTGAAGGCGCGGCCGACAAGGGTCTTGCCGGGGTGGGCGAGGAGGAAGCCGTCAACGAACTGATTGTTGTAGCCCTTTTCCTGCAAGGTGGCCCAGATGTCTTCGGAGGAGAGTTCCCGGGCGCGGTCGAGCAGGTCGTCGGGCACCTTTGGCCTGCCATCGGGCAGACGGTCGAACGGATTCTGTGCGGTGTAGTCGACCAACTCCTGCTTGGGGAACGATTGGAGCTGGGCTTCGGCGCGTGCAGCGAACGAAAGTGCGATGACGGCGGCGCACGAGGCGAGCAACTTGCGGGAAGAGTTCATTCGGTGTCCTCACTGGAAGAAATTCCGGCAATACAAATTCAAGCGTGATAATTTGAACCCCGAAGAGAGGAAAAGTCCATGAGGAAAGAAAGTTCGAACCTGTTGGGCCGGCGGGAACTGTTGAAGACTTCGGCGATTGCGTTGGGGAGCGGCCTGCTTGGGACGGAGAGCGCGGAGGGCTATCCAAAGGGTGTGAACACGAATTCCAGTCCATCCACGCTGAAGATCACGGATTTGAGGGTGGCGACGATCGCAAAGCCCGGCCCGAGCCCTTGCACGATCATTCGCATCGACACGAACCAAGGCGTGTACGGGCTTGGCGAAGTTCGGGATATGGCCAGCCCGACGTACGCGCTGTTCCTGAAAAGCCGCATCGTTGGCGAGGACCCGCTGCAATTGGACAAGATCTTTCGCAAGCTGAAGCAGTTTGGCGGGCCCGCGCGCCAGGGCGGAGGAGTGAGCGCGATTGAGATAGCGCTGTGGGACATCGCGGGGAAGACTTACAACGCGCCGGTTTACGCAATGCTGGGAGGGGGAAAATTCCGCGACAAGATTCGCGTGTATGCCGACACGGAGGAGTCGAAGGATCCAAAAGTTTATGGGCAGCGCATGAAAGAGCGCAAGGAGCAGATGGGAATCACATGGTTGAAGATGGACCTGGGAATTGAAATGGTAGCGGATACGCCCGGAACGGTGACGCATCCGTCGGAGTTGTCATCGTGGGAGGAGGGCCAACTGCCGCACCCGTTCGTGGCCATGGAAGTGACCGACAAGGGCATCCACATGCTGGAAGAGTATGTGGGGGCAGTGCGCGATGCGGTTGGGATGGAGATTCCACTGTCGATGGATCATTTGGGTCATCTGGGGGTGAAGTCCATCATTCGGCTGGGCAAAGCGTATGAGAAGTACAACTTGTCGTGGATGGAAGACGTGATTCCGTGGACGTATACAGATTTGTTGAAGCAAATCTCCGATGAAAGTCCGACACCGATTCTTACGGGAGAGGACATTTATCTGAAAGAGCCGTTCGAGGTGCTGTGCTCGCGGCATGCGGTCGGCAAAATTCATCCCGATCTCGCCACTTCGGGAGGAATCCTGGAGACACACAAAATCGGGGACATGGCCGAAGAGTATGGCGTGCCGATGGCGATGCACTTTGCGGGCACGCCGGTGAGTTGCATGGCGAATGTGCATTGCGCGGCGGCAACGCAAAATTTCCTGGCTCTGGAGAATCACTCGCTGGACGTGCCGTGGTGGTCGTCGATGACGCTGGAATACGTGAAGACGCCGGTGGTCAATCACGGTTGGATCGAGGTGCCGGACCGGCCGGGACTCGGCGTCACGTTGAATGAGGACGTGATTCGGCGGCACCTGGTGCCGGAAAGCGGCTACTTCGAGCCGACGCGCCAGTGGGACTCGGAACGCTCGTGGGACCGGGTTTGGAGCTGAAGAATCAACGGATTGGGTATGCCGGGCTCGTTTGTGACTAAAGTTACTTCGCTCTGTGACCTTGCCGGGTAGGGTGGAACTGCGTGCATCAATGGAAAGTTTGTGCCCGCAGGGCAGGTCACGATGAAGAAACTTTGGATAAGCTTTGCAATTGTCTTTTCTCTCTCCTTCGCGGTTCTGGGCTGGATCGGAACGCGCATCTATCAGCAAATGCCTCCAATACCGCGGAGCGTGGTGTCGACGGACGGAACGGTGCTACTGGCCGATGGGGATATTGGCAAAGGCCAGAACGTCTGGCAGGCATTGGGCGGGATGGAAGTTGGTTCGGTGTGGGGCCACGGGAGTTATGTCGCGCCGGACTGGACCGCGGATTGGTTGCATCGAGAAACCTCATTCGTGTTGGAGGAATGGGCTTCGCAGGAGTTCGGCGCGCGCTACAGCGCGCTGTCTGCTGAAAACCAAGCCAAACTGCGAGGACGGCTGGAAGAAATGTACCGGAAGAACGGCTATGATCCGGCCACGAATTCGATTGTGATCGAGCCGGTGCGCGCACGCGCGTTTGAGTCGTGCCTGCAGCACTACTCTTCGGTATTCATGGGCGGCGAAAAAGCGTACGCCATCCCCGCGAATAGTGTCGATACAGCAGAGCACATGCGTCAATTTGCCGGATTCATTTTCTGGAGTGCGTGGGCCGCCTCCGCGAATCGTCCCGGAGACAGTGTCAGCTACACGCACAACTGGCCGTACGAGCCTTTTGTTGGCAATCGTCCGACGGGCGAGAGCGTGCTGTGGACTGGCGTCAGCATCATCATGCTGCTCGCGGGCATTTGCGCGATGGTGTGGTGGTACGCGGCGGAAAAGAAAACCGAACCTGCTTACACGTTGCCGGCCACGGATCCTCTGGGGGTGTGGCAGGCCACGCCATCGCAGCGCGCCACGCTTAAATACTTTTGGGTGGTGTCCGCGCTGATTTTGGTGCAAATCTGCATGGGCGTGGTTACGGCGCACTATGGTGTTGAGGGCGACGGCTTCTACGGCATCAAACTGTCGCAGATCCTACCGTACAGCGTCACACGCACCTGGCACGTGCAGCTCGGAATATTTTGGATAGCGACAGCCTGGCTTGCAGCGGGGCTTTTCATCGGGCCGCTGGTCAGTAAGTTCGAGCCAAAACTGCAGAGCACTGGCGTTCATGTGTTATTCGGGGCGTTGCTGCTGATCGTAGCGGGCTCCATGACGGGCGAATGGTTGAGCGTTCATCACAAGCTGTCGGCCAGTGCATCCTTCTTTTGGGGCCACCAGGGCTACGAGTATGTGGATTTGGGCCGGGCCTGGCAGATCCTGCTGTTCGTGGGTTTATTGATCTGGCTGTTCCTGGTGGTGCGCGCCGTGCGTCCGGCGCTGAAGATGCCAGGTGAACACCGGCCTCTGCTCTGGCTGTTCGTGATGTCCGCGGCGGCGATCGGTCTCTTCTATGGCGCGGGGCTCACCTGGGGTCAACACACCCATCTTTCCATCGTTGAATACTGGCGCTGGTGGGTAGTGCATCTCTGGGTGGAGGGCTTCTTCGAAGTTTTTGCTACCACGGTAATCGCGTTCTTCTTCACTAGATTGGGTCTGATCCAGCCGGTCTTCGCGGCAAAGGCAGCATTGCTTTCGGCGACGATCTTTCTGGCCGGAGGAATCATCGGGACTTGTCATCACCTCTATTTTTCCGGGACACCAACGGTGGCGCTGGCCTTCGGATCGGTTTTCAGCGCGCTGGAGGTGGTGCCGCTGACCATGGTGGCCTACGGCGCGATCGACGATCTACGTCGCGGAAAACTGACGGCGTGGGCTGCGCGATACAAATGGCCCATCTATTTCTTTGTCGCGGTGGCTTTTTGGAACATGGTCGGAGCCGGACTATTCGGGTTCATGATCAATCCGCCGATCGCGCTCTATTTCATGCAGGGGCTAAACACAACCCCGCTGCATGGGCACGCAGCGCTTTTCGGAGTGTATGGGATGCTGGGCATCGGATTGATGCTCGTTTGTCTTAGGGCAATGAGTCCGGACGCGCGATGGAGAGAAAACTGGTTAAAGACCAGCTTCTGGTTGATGAACACGGGATTGTTCTCCATGTGTGTCGGCAGCCTGTTGCCCGTGGGGCTCATGCAGACGTGGGCCTCGGTCAATCACGGTTATTGGTACGCACGAAGCGCGGAATTTCTGGGTTCGCCAATCATGCAGACGTTCCGTTGGATGCGCCTGCCCGGCGACATGCTTTTCGCGCTTGGTTCGTTCATTCTGGTTGCGTTTGTGTTCACGCTGCCGTCGCGGAGAGTGCGGCGCGAATTAGTCAACGCAGAACCGCAGGCGGTGCCCGCGGGCGACTGAGACCTGCAGGTTGGCGCACGAGGCTGCCACGGGCGGAATTTACACTCTGTCCGGCGCGGCCTATGTGCCTTGGAACAGATTGCGGAAGGCGAAGAAGAGCAGGCCGGATAGCATCATGGCGGCGGGCAGGGTCAGGATCCAGGCCAGCGCCAGGTTGCGGACAGTGCTCATCTGCAAGCCGGAGTGGTTGGCTAGCATCGTGCCAGCCACGCCGGAAGACAAGACGTGGGTGGTGCTCACCGGCAAGCCCAGGCCATCGGCGGCGCCGATTGTCGCCATCGCTGTAATTTCGGCGGCGGCGCCTTGGGCGTAGGTCAAGTGGCTCTTGCCAATTTTCTCGCCGACGGTGACGACGATGCGCTTCCAGCCGACCATGGTGCCCAATCCAAGGGCCAGGGCTACGGCAACCTTCACCCAGAGCGGAATGAACCGGGTGGCCTTGTCAATGTGGCCCTTATAGTTCTTCAAGACGGCCGCGTCGGCGGCGGCGAATTTCGGCTTCTCGGACTTTTGCATCAGGCGCAATGCTTCGCTGACCAAATACATATCATTGCGGAAGTTGCGCACGTGTTCGCGGGGGACGCTGGCTAGTTCTTTGAATTGCGCCATTTCCGTGCCGATGTCGTTGATGAGAACCCGCAGGGCCAGCATGGTGTTGGGCTTGAATTCCTTGGTGCGGATGTAATCAGTCACATCATCGCGAGGATCACCGACCACGGCGGAGGACTCGACGTACTTGCCGACCGTGTCGGCGGCCATGTGAGAAACGGCAATGAAATCCTGTGACTGCCTTGCGGTGACGGCGTGGTTCAGGGCGTAGGTGGTGGGGACGGTGCCGATCAGAATGAGCATGATTAAGCCCATGCCTTTTTGGCCGTCGTTAGAACCGTGAAAGAAGCTGACACCCGTGCAGGTGAGAATCAGCAACCCACGAATCCACCACGGCGGCGGCTCATCACCCTTGGGAGCTTCGTAAAGAGCCTTGTCTTTGATGATGGCTTTGACGAGCATGAGCAGGAGAAACGCGAGGACGAAGCCGAAGATCGGGGAGAGCAGCAGGGATTTACCAATCTTGGCGGCCTGCGCCCAGTCGACGCCGCTGGTTCCGGATCTTGCACTCATCAACTGGTTGGCGATGCCCACGCCGATGATGGAGCCGATCAGGGTGTGCGAACTGGAAGCGGGCAAACCGAACCACCAGGTTCCCAGGTTCCAGAGGATCGCGGCGATGAGCAGCGCAAATACCATGGCGAAACCAGCGCTGCTGCCGACCTGGAGGATCAGTTCCACTGGTAGCAGAGAAACGATACCGAAGGCCACCGCTCCGGTGGAAGTAACCACACCCATGAAATTCCAGAAGCCGGACCAAACCACGGCAATATTGGGATCGAGAGAATGGGTATAGATGACCGTGGCGACGGCGTTCGCAGTGTCATGGAAGCCGTTAACGAACTCGAACCCCAAGGCCACGAGCAGCGCGGTACCCAACAGCAGGTAAGGCCAGGAAGACCCGAGCGATATATTTCCCAGATCGCGAGCGATACTGGTGCCGATGAAGACGAGACCGCCAATTAAAACGACACCGAATACGAGCATCCCAATTCGGCCCGGCCCTCGATTGAGTTTTTCGTGGATGGCACTCGACGGTGGCGGCGCGGCTGCAGTGGTGGCCATGATTTCAGGTCCTTAACAAAGCAAAAATAATCCCGGCAGCGCGCAGTGCGGACAGCACCGGACAGACCGAGGCCGGGAGGGATTCTTATACTCGACAGATTGTTAACGTTCGATTACGAAACTGTAAACGCTCAGAATACACGGCCGAGCTGGAAGAACCATTTATAGTGGCCGGTGTCCCCGGCCGAACCGCCGATAAATACAGGGCCGAAAGCGGTTTGCGCAATCAGGCCAAGAGCACCGTCCCCGGAAAGCTTGGGAGCGCCAAAGGGGTCACCGTACATTTTGCCGACTTCACCAAAACCAGTGAAATAGACGTTCTTTCCGACGAAGGGCGGAAGCGTGGCGATCCTGCGCAAGTAGCCGACGCGGCCGAGGAAATACTGATTGCCGAAGAGCTCGTTCAGGCCATAGGCGCTCAAGCGGTTTGGGCTGCCGAGGAAGAATGCCGGTGAGCCGTAGGCTTTGTATCCCAAGGTGGAACCTCCCGAAGCGGCGAAGTAAACGGAGTCGCGATGATGGAAAACCGGCTGGAAAAACTGGGTGGTCGCTTCGAAAGTGGGGAAAGGTTGAAAGGCACCGGCAAACGCGTCGTAGTAACGGAAGTCAGACTCAACATAGTAGCCGGCGGTGGGAATAATTGGGTCGTTGGTATGGTCCAAGATATAGCGCGCGCGCACCGCACCGACTCTGCCGCTGTAGGAACCAAAGTCGGGCGTGCCGAGGCGTAGAGTCGCGCTTTCGTAACCGATTTGATAACCGAAGCGGATTTCGCTGAAGCGGCTAATCGCATATCCGGCATCGATTCCGCCATAGGCCTGGTCGAGTCGGTAAATCGCTTTCGGGTTGTCATGGTTGTAGATCGAGAAAGTGGTTTGATTCGCGTTGATGAACGGGTCGAAGAACCATCTTCCGAGAGACTTAAAAGGACGATACAAATCGGAAGCAATTCCGTAGGTCGCGCCGAACTGAAAATCGGTACGCCATTCCGAGCGGAAACCCCAGACATCCATGAAGGTAATGCGGCCGCCCAAGGTGAAGCTCACATCTTCGGGTTGCGCGCCGTTAACCTGGAAGGCCGGCTGCAGCACGGGAGGAGCGTAGGTCTTCTCATGGATGCGGATGAGTAGGCCCTGACGGCCGTTTTCGTCGGTGATCAAATCATAGGTGACGCTGTCATAGCGCCCGACGCCGGTGAGACGAGTCAGTTGCTGCTCAAGATACTTTTGATCGATGGGTTTGCCCGCCAGATTAGCCAGGAACTTCTGGACGTTTTGGACGGCCTCTCCTTCGACGCCAACCACCTTCACAAATTGTGGTGTGCCGATCTTCGTAAGGACGCGCGATTGTTTGTCGGCGATATAGGCGGCCCACGCCGCGTCGTCCAGTTGATACGGTTTGAGAATGGCGGCCTTTTCTTCGGCGGCCTGGTAGCCAATTTTGATCAATTCGTCGGATTTCTCGTAGTCCATCGTGGTGTACTTCTGAACGTCGGCCTTAAGGAGAATGTCGGCTCCGGCCATGCCGCGAAGCTCGGTTTCTGCGATGACCAGTTCCACGGAGCGGCCGAGAATGCTAAAGGCTGATTGAATTTCCTTGGCGCTGGTCGCCGAGATCTGGAGGTGGATGGCGACGACCACATCCGCGCCCATCTTGCGAACGACATCAGTGGGGAGATTATCGACGAGGCCGCCATCGACGAAGATCTGATTATCGCGGCGTACTGGTGCAAAGACACCCGGAATGGACATGGTGGCACGCATGGCGTCGGAGAGTGAACCGTTGCGGAAGACGTACGCCTTGCCAGATACCAATTCGGTGGAAACACAGCGGAAGGGAATTGGCAGGTCATCGAAGGACTTAATGTCGGAGTAGGGCAGCGTTTCCTTGTCGATCAGCAGATTCACCTGATGCCCGGTATTAAGTCCGGGCGGGAGCGTCGGGCCGAGCTTGAGACCGATGACGATAGAGTTTGGAATCTGCCGCGCGTCTTCCTTGCGGCGGAAGGAGAGATCTTCATAGGGCGTTTCCCCACCGAGGAGGAGAGGCCAATCGGCATTCTTCAGGATTTCATGGATGTTGTCGGCGGATTTGCCGCTGGCGTAGAGGCCGCCAACGAGGCCGCCCATGCTTGTGCCCGCAAGATAGTCGATCGGGATGTGATGATCCTCAAACCACTTCAGCACACCAATATGCGCTTCACCGAGAGCGCCGCCGCCTTCGAGGGCCACGCCGATGGTAGGCCGATTCTTGCTGGGAAGCTTGCGTTCCGGCACGGGGGCGACAGCGCTGGAAGGGGAGGGAGGGACGGGCTGGTCCTGAGCGAAAGCCGGAAGTGGCGCCGTACACAGCAACAGAAGAAGCAGGGAACGGGCAGTCATATTGAAGTCCTTCGGAAACTTGGGGGCGAGTCCCAAGCAAATCCGTTTGAATTGTTGCGCAACGGGCGGAAAACTGCTGCCATTCTACGACACTCGCAGTCGAATGGGATGGTCAGGAGTGAGGCGCGGACGGAGCGCCGTCACGGAATCGGCCGTTCGGCAGTAGTTGGCCACCCGGCAATCGTTGCCCGTCGTTCGACAATCTCGGCAACCGTTGCCGGGTGACCTGTTTCTCGGCCTTGTACGCAATCTCTCCGCTTCGGCTAAACGACTGGCTCACTGACAGATCCCGGCAATGAATCCTCTCTAATCTGGCGATGCCCTTGCTCTGTTTTGTGAAGGAGATGGTTATGGACAGTGGCTTCTATTCCGCTTACACCGGATTTGCTTCGCGGCTCGATGCGCTCGATCTACTGGCCAACAATCTTGCGAATGCGAATACGCCTGGCTACAAGGCGCAGTTCGCCTTCTACCGCTCATTGCCCGTATGGCTACAGGCATCCTTGACCACGCCTTTGAATCAGGCGGTGAACCGATACGGAATCCTAGGCGGATCGCGGGTAGACTTTTCGGAAAGCAACCTCGAGACAACCAGTAATCCCACCGACCTCGGACTCGAAGGCGGCGGCTTTTTCACGGTACAGGCCAAAGCCGGTTTGCGATTCACGCGCAATGGGAACTTTCAGCTGAATGCGAAACACCAGTTGACCACGCAGCAAGGTGATTTGGTGCTCGGCGAGGCGGGACCGATCGTGCTGCCTTCCGGCCAAATCACGGTCAGCCAGGATGGCACCGTCAGCGTCGACGGCGGACTGGTGGCGAAATTGAAGATCACCGAATTCCCGGACGGCACGCAACTGACTCCGGAGGGTAGCTCGTATTTTGTCGCGCCGGACGGAGCCGGAAAAGTGGCGGCCGATCCGCGCGTTCGCCAGGGTGCGCTCGAAACCTCCAACACCAATCCGGCGCAGGCGGCTGTCGCGCTCATTGATTTGCAGCGCACCGCGCAAATGATGGAGAAAGCACTCTCGATTTTTCACAACGAGTGCAACAAAACCGCGGCGCAGGATTTGCCGCGCGTGTAAGACAAGAACTGCAGCGACATCATGTATGTCGTCGACGTGTATATCAACTACCTGCGGCGGAAGATCGATTCCGGCGCAGCCCACCCGTTGATCCGCACGATCCGCGGTGTGGGCTATCAGATCGGCGGCAACCACGTGTCTGGGTAATGGGATAGATGCCTACGGCAATTTATCGCCAACCGGTCAACTGCCAAGAAAAGTCACTCTACAGATTTGGTGTAACCCGAGCGAGTCGTCGCACTCGAGCCTGGCGTGGCTGTTACCCGAAGCGTGTGGAATTCTTGGGATTGGTTGCTGCCAGCAGGCGAATAGGCGAGAGTGTAATCGTGCCGTGCTTGCTCCGTCATGCGCGTTAACGTCAGTTCCATCGTGTAACTGGAAGTCGCGTAGAAAACCCCGCCACCGGTTGTGGAGGTGTAGTCGGTCAACTCGGAGACCTTTCGTTTTGATTTTCCAGAGTTCGCCACCAACGCATAGACGGAGATATTGTCTTGAAGCAGGATGTCGCGCACGGCCTGGTGAGAATGATGATTGAGCTTCGGTTCGTTTAAACCATCGGTAAGGACCAGAATAATCCTGCGGCGGTCGCTGGGCCGTTGCTGAAGAAGTTGTGCCGAAGAGTAAAGCGCGTCGTCAAGCGCCTTGCTGGGTCTGGAACCGGCGTAGGTTGGGGCAGCAGGTCTGGGCGGTCCTGTGGTCGAAACAGGATCGGTGACCAACGGCTGCGGGACGTAGGGACGAGAGGGTTGTGCCTCCGACTGCGCAGCCTTCAAAGCTGCAATCAGCTTGAATGAATCACTGGTGAACTCGTCTCCGGGATAGAAAAGCATGTCAAATCGGCAGACCATCGCCTCGTCTTGGTCAGCGATGTCCCCGATGATGGAACCCACACTTCTCGCCATTTGGGTTCCTTCCTTCCATTTAAGGTCGTCATCGACAAGAACTAGCAGCGAAAGAGGAAGACTTTCATCAGTGAAGGAGAGAATATTTTGTTCGATGTTGTCGTCGAAAACGTGGAAGTCCTCCTTCACCAAACCGGACACCAGGCGGCCACTGCCATCTTTCACCGTAACCGTCAGAACGACGATATTGGACTCGACGCGAATTTTCTGGCGCAGTTCTCGCGTTTGCTTGGATTCCTGTGCGAAACCAGCACAGCAAAAAAAACTCATAAACAATAGACCGCCTATGCTTTTCTTTTGGGTCATGTTTGCACAAGGTTTTGACGGGGCGTGAATGAGACGCCGCGAGACAGAACTAGGTTGTGCTTGATCAATGGGCAAACTAGAAGTCATGCCCAGGGCACATGGCCGGGGTTTTGGGGCATCGCAACGGAGGCAAAAAAATCAAAGGGCGCCCCGGGTTACCGGGACGCCCTCGAAGAAGCAGGGTTAGAAAAAGTTTTACCGCAGGCCCGTGCCGCCGGAGCTTGCGCTCTTGGCATTCGGGTCCAGGCTCAACAACCCTTCTGTCGCCGACACCGCCACGATCGAACCGTCGCGGCGCGTCCGGATCAGCGGGAAGTAGCCTTGGGATAGCGGATCATCCATTCTCTGCCACGACTTGCCGCCATCGAACGAGGCGACCAGGCCGTGCTTTTGCAGAGCGGCGACGAATGCGGTGCCGTTTCCGGCCACAGACTGGAACGAAAGTTCACGAACCTCTTCGCGATTCCAGGTCTTGCCCGCGTCCTTGGAGCCGTACAGGCCCATGTTCGTGGTGATGAAGATGGTCGACTCGTCAATCTGATGCAGTCGCAAGTTGCCGGCCGAAGCGAACGAGAGCTCCTGGGGTTCCCAGGTTTCACCCTTGTCCGAGGAGAACAGCAAATTCTTCTCGGCGATCGCCCATACATTTCCATTGCTGGAAACTTCCACGGATTGCGACGGCTTGCGGGTTAGAGGATCTTTCCCCGCGGATTTCCAGGTTGCGCCCTTGTCCTTGGAAACGAGCACGCCACCGGTAGTCGCGGCATACCACGCATCGGAGCCAAAGGACATGTCGTTGACGAGGAAAGCAGTCAAGACCGGAGCCGCCTGCTTGGTGACAGTGGTCGTCTTGCTAGTCGTAGGCTTTTTGCCTTTCGTCGTGGTGGACTTCGCGGCGACAGTGGTGGTCACCGGATCGGCAACGTACATACCCGCGCGAACCCACTTCTTAGTGGTCTCGTCATACTTGGACCAGCCGCCCTTCGAAAGCGA
>Ga0207761_1000218_pt1 | contig 19638 bp, 15 predicted proteins | sample LuqExpMetageno34_FD_187792 | JGI IMG/M metagenome (GOLD analysis project Ga0207761, IMG submission 187792) | Tropical forest soil microbial communities from Luquillo Experimental Forest, Puerto Rico - Sample 34 (SPAdes) | ecosystem: Environmental > Terrestrial > Soil > Tropical forest ... | reverse complement strand
ATGCGGCGAAATTACGCATTGGGGTTCGCAAGACGGCGGAGAAATTCGAAGCGCATGCATGGGTAGAACACGAAGGCGCAGCGCTCAACCAAGCAGAAGAGATGCATCGGCACTATGCCGCGTTTGAAAGCGCATTCGTCGAACAGGGCGGTGAGGGCGAATGAGCGGTTTTTATTGCCATCGTTCGAAATGATGGGAATGAGGTTGAGGAAAGATTCCTCGGATGGCCGAGCCGACTTATGGGCCGAACTTTGAACCAACCAGGATCTACTGCTGCTTGCCGGGGACCGCTCCGCGAGAATCGCCCGCCGGGCCCGAAGAAAAATCAGATCAGATATTGGTACGGAAAGAACTGTGATGGTCCTGATGTTTCGCCGGAGCCGGTAGTTCCACCGTCAGAGTGAGCGCACTCTTGTTGCGCAGGACACCCAGTTTCACGGTTTTCTGGTCCTTATTCGCGACGATCTTTTCGCGTAATTCGCCAATCGTACGGATGCGATCGCCGTTCAGGCTGGTGATGACGTCGCCCACCTTAAGGCCGGCTTTGGCCGCGGGCGAATCCTCGAAAACACCACGGACGAGAATGCCCTCTCCGTCTGGAGCGCCGAAGAAGTAGCCGAATTCACCATCGAGATTCTCTGCGTCAATGCCGAGGCGTGGCTGGCCAAGGAATGAAACCGCAAAATCGCCAAGGCCCGAGAAGGAGGGCATGGGAGCCACTTCGGGCATATGAAAAGCGAAAGTGCCAGGACGATCCGAGAAGGAGAACTGATGTTGGTCTGACTTGCCGATGGTCACGCTGAGCGTCTGGGAACGGCCATCGCGCCAGACCGTCAACTGGGCAGTGCGCCCAGCAGGGATTTCGCGAATCATGCGGCGAAACTGCTCGGTGCCTTCCACACGCTGGCCGTTGATTTCGGTCACAACGTCATTCTCTTTCAATCCAGCCTTGGCGGCCGGGCTCTCTGCAACGACCTTACCCAGAAGGGCGCCACGCTCGGCCGGGAGCTTGAGCTCCTTGACCTTTTCAGCGGTCACCTCGGTAACGCCGACCCCGAGCCAGCTACTGCCGGGTCCTACAACAACCTGCATGTCGTCGTCATCCACGATCGAAGCCAGCGCGGAATCAAGCCCAACAACGTGCTGGCCTTGATCTTCGTCCTGGATGCAGTCGAAAACTTGGACGGGGGCTTCCTCTTCACACGGGGGCAGCACTTCGACTTCAGCTTTGGGAGCCTGCACCTTGCTTTGCGGGCTAGCGGAAGGCCGCTGACCCTGCCTAATCGCCGAGGTTCCCGGAAGCGCAATCAGAGTAAAGCCGAGCGCACTTGCACCTATCGTTGCAAAAACCTGTTTGCTGTTCATAGCCTTGTTCGTCTCCTTATAGAAGTTAGACGAACGAGAACGCTAAACAGTTGAACGCAAGGCAACGACACGTATAACCCCATTTACCGTGCCGAGATGAATCGGTGCTCCGCCGCGCCCCAGTTTGCCGTAAAGCGTCCGGGGCTGCGCAGAACCGCGCATCACGACGGGCAACTCCGTCGAGAAGCTGCCATTCATGCAACGAGCTTCCAAGTCGGCCGGCAGATCTGGAGGAATAGCGAGGAGAACGGAACCGTTGGTGGTTTCGGCAAAAGCCCCACGGATATCGGTCGGGTGTTTAAGTTCCAGGTAAACGTTGCCGTTGGTGGTGTGGGCGTGGACGTTCCCGCTGCTTTCATAGACTTCGATGTTGCCGTTGACGGTATGGAGTTCGCCGATCGACTCGGAGCTGCTCACGCGGAGGGTTCCGTTAACGGTGTTGACATGGTTCAGCTGAACGCGGCGCGGCACGTGAATTACATAGTCCACCGCGACCTCCACGCCTTCTTCCTGCGGATAACGCGTGGACACGGAGACCGCGTCGGGGCGCGAATCAATGTCGATCGAGACCCTGTCGAGGGCCGACTCCTTGTCGGGAGTCGTTTTAACGGCGTGAATCTCAACCTCGTCTTTGTCCCAGCCTTCGATGCGAACCGTGCCGTTCACATTGTTAAGTTCGAACGAACCGTCGGCGCGGAGCGGGAAAGTCCGCGTGATTTCGCGGGTGACCCCGGAATACGCCGGAGCAGCCAGCAGGCAGGCAAATAGAAGTCCCAGGGCCGACGGACGAGATGCGGAGCGAGACAGCATACATCCTCCTTCGCAGCGAAAGACTCGAACAATTCCCCGTGGCAATCAACCAGCTCAGGCCCCCAAGGGAGCACAACTCCCCTCCTCAGTGAGTAAAACTAAAACTCACCGTGGAGATCACTTCTACGTTCTTTCCTTCAATTTGCTCCGGAGTCGCCCGCCACTGCTGCACGGCCGCGGTAGCCGCATCGACGAGAGCGGGTTCACCCTCCAAGACTTTTTCAACGGTCAAACTGCCATCCGCCTTCAATCGCACCTGCAAGCGCACCCTGCCCTGAATCCCGGCGCGCATTGCCAGTTGAGGGTAGCTCGGTGAAGGAGAAAACACCCAACGTTTCTTGAAATCTTTCTCGTCCTCGTGGATGCCGCCGTAAATTTCGATTTCGATCATGTGCTTGATTTCGTTAAACCAATCCTCTTTCGACTCGTTCGAAGAGGGCACCATGTGCGGCAGCGAAGCGGATGGCTGGGGGCGGGAGTTACCATCCGCAGGACTGACGTCGCTCAATTTCTGAGCGAGCCGCTGCTTCTGCTCATCCAAGAGAGACTGCCGGAGCGAAGCTTCTTCGTCCAGATACTTCAGGCGGATCTTGCCAGCGGCTGTATGTAGCCTTAGAACGGCGCCACCGCCGTTGAGGTTGCCCGCAGCATGGGAGGGACCAACGGCATGAGCTTGAATATTCAAGGGCAAGGCGGGATCAACTTCAATGCGGTTCGGGCCTCCGTTCTCGACCGTAGCATCGACCGTAAGAGCCAGATCGCGAGGTAGAAAGACCACAATATCGCCCGTGCGCGAAGAAAGCTGAGATGGGCCGGGTAACCGGACCGGTTTGTGGGAGCCGCGCGCATCCGGAGTAATCCACGCGGTGATGGTGCCCTCCCCGGTTTCGGCGCGGACCGTGTTGGCTACCCGCGTGAGGCAGATGCTTCCTCCACTGCTCTCGACTTCCATTGGTCCCGCAACATACATGACGCGAATCCCGCCGCCGGCGGTTTGCGCATGGACCGAACCGTGCACTTCTCCGAAATCAATCTGGCCGCCACCGGTGCGAACTGCCACGAAGCCGCCGGCTTCCCCGACCGCAATGTTGCCGCCATCAGTTTCCAGGCGGGCCGTGCCTTTGATTTGAGAGGCACGGACGTGACCGCCGCCGGTGCGAAGCTTTGCGTTGCCTGAGATGATGCCGGCCTGAATGTGGCCGCCCGCGGTGTAGGCATCGACGTCGCCGGCGACATCCAGCAAAAAAATATGACCGCCTTGCGTTTCGATTTTCGCAGCCGGCAAATCACCAGGGTTTGCCTGCATGCCGGGTGATCCAATGCGGCCAGCACGGATATTGCCGCCCTGAGTTACCAGCGTGACGCGGCCGGCCAAGTCTCCTGTTTCAATGTCGCCACCGCCGGTATTGATGTCGACGCTGAAGTTGTAGGGCACTGTGACCACAAATTGCACCCAGAACTGGATGCTGCGGCCTGGAGGCATGTGGGCCACGGCCGGGGCGTGAAGATTTGGAAGTGCGCCGGTGAGAAAAACGCCCTCCATCGTTTCGCGCGTTGTCAAAGAGTATTTCTCAAGCACTTTTTGCGCCAGTGGCTCTGCCGCTTCCGTTTCGATGTGGACACTGTAGCGCAATACGGGAGGGGCGCTCAGAGGCAGAGTGTCAATGCGTACCGAGCCCAAATCGGCGTTGACGTGAAGAGTCATGCCGTTGCTGACGCGTAATTCGCCGTTGCGATCCACCGAAGCGTGAGGCGGCGTCATGTTTTCCGCCTCCAGGGTCATGGGAAGAAGAAGCAGGAAAGGCACCAGGAAAAACACAGCTCGGCCACGGTAAGCGTTAGGCGCGTGCGCGCGAGAAGAAGCCGGACTGTCGGAAACGCCGTGCATAACAAAGACCAAAACTCGCTCAGGACCTGGAAACCTATTGTTCGTTGCGTGCGTTGATTTCGCGCAAGGCCGCAGCACTTCTCAGACGGACGTAGCGGCTCGGATCATTGCTCTGAAGATCTTCAAGCGTGCGGATAACGTTCCTTAGAGACTCGTCAGCGGGAATCTGACCGGCAGCCGCCGGGGGCAAATGGCCGACCTGGACCATGGGAGGCGCAGGTTCCGAAACGGTGAAAATTTCCACAGATTGGTTGTCCAGCGAACGCACCAGCAGGTTCACGGCTTCAACCCGAACACCCGGGTTGGAGTCGTGTTTGAGCGCATCGAGCAAAGTCTCACGCACGTCATGTTCAGACGTGGAATCGCGAAGCGCCTCGAGGGCCTTCAGGCGCACTGCGGGATTCTGGTCCTTGCGCGCGGCAGCCAAAAAAGCAGCGCGGACCTGGAAATCGGCAGCGCGGGCCTTCAGAGCGTCCAGGCAATCCAGGCGAACGCCGGAATCAAAGCGCTCACCGTTTTTTACAACATAAGTCAGGACGCTGCGCACATCGCTATCATCGAGGCTCCCACTCAGTTCGACGGGTTGCTCGGCGCTCATTTGTACACGGACGTTTTGGGAGCCACTACCGGCGGCAGGCGCGAAGTTGATACCGGCGACTTCCATTTTAGAGAGTTGATCTTCGGTGAACCGTGGGTTGGGACGAACGTTGACGGGTTCAATCGCGGCAATATCGCTCGAAGGGGAGAGCCATTGGGTGGACTGCACGCCGGCGGCAAGCCCAAGGAGAACGAGGGTCGCTGCACTCCAGGCCGGGTGCAGCACCATCCATCGGCGCATCCAGCCAAACCCGGCAACGCGATCCTTTACCGGTGGCCGCACAAGGTCATCGAGCCGTTCGGCAAGTTCGCTGCGACACTGCGAGAGGAGAAGTCCGGAGGGATCGAGCAAGTCGCCCGCAGAAGGCTGGTCGCCGAGGGCGCCTTGAAATTCACGCTCTTCGGACAGTTGAGCCCGGCATTCATCGCAGACCGCGAGATGTTTTTCGACCTGAGCGCGTTCTTCTTCGGTCAGCTCGTCGCAGACATAGAAGACCAGAAGCGGAGCGATTTCTGCACAGGATGTGGTTTCGGCGGAGGGATTCATCGCAGTTCCCCCAATTCATTGCGGAGCTTTCGAGTGGCACGGAAGAGGGAATTTTTCACCGTCTCTTCGCTGGTGCCAAGAGCGTCGCCAATGGCGCGCAGTTTCAAGCCCTGATAGTGCTTCATTTCGAAAACGATGCGCTCGCGCGGTGAGAGGCGCTCCATGGCGCTCGCGAGGCGCCGCTTGATTTCCTGGCCGAGCAGGTGGCGCTCTGGATCAAGCGTAGGCCGTTGCTCGCGCTGACGTTCGAAAAAGTCTGTCCCCGCCTCTTCCTGCTGCGTGGCGTGAAGTTCCGGCGCCTGGTCTTCCGGTCGAGCTTGGCGGCGGCGGAGATGATCGAGACAAACGTTGGTGACGATGCGATACAGCCAGGTGTAGAAGCTGCACTCAAAACGAAAACGGTGCAAGTTGCGGTAGACCTTAAGAAATGCTTCTTGATAGACGTCGCGGGCATCTTCGGTGCGCTTCATGAGATTCAAAGCCAGCCGAAGCACGTCGCGATCATAGCGGTGAACCAATTCCTCGAAAGCGGCGCGGTTCCCGGCTTGGGCTTCGCGCACAAGCGCACTGTCATCGGAGTTGGTAAGGGAAATCACCGTTGCCAACGCCGAACCAGGGTTGCTCGCGTGACCAGTTTCATTCGCCAAAGCCAAGGTACAGCGGGGTAATGGCATTTTCGCTTTCTCTTCGCAGTTTCCGGTCTATTTCACTGTACCAAAAAAGGTTGTGGAAGCTGCGCCGACGGTAGAGGACCGCACCGTGCTCCCTACCTCAAGCGCGTTAGACGCTAAATTGGCCCATCCGTGAGCACACGCACCAAGCCACGATGGCCAAGACCGGGCCCCTCCAGGATTGGATGCAGGGGCCTGCTCCAAGGCATATAGCGGCATCAAGCCCGCGAACTCCTTTCCGCCCCAAATCGCCAGGCCAGCAGTGGCCACGCCAGCAGGGCGGCTAGCGTCACCAGAATGATATACCCGTTGGCTCGATAAAAGAGATCGGGTTGTGACAGAAATTCGGCGGCTGCGCTCAGAAGACCGACTGTTACAACCACGAGGAACCACCCCAGCATGTTGAATCGCGCCACGTGGCGGATTCCGAAGACGACAACAGCCATCCCAACCAGCAGGGCCAGAAATTGCTTGAGAAAATCGGCGGGCGAGCCCCAATCTGAAATGAATGCGGCGGGGATCGCAAAAAAAAGGAGAAGGCGCAACCAACGGACACGCAATTCGGCGCCGAGGAAGGCGCTAGCCAAGGCGAGTGTTCCGGCGGCAAAGAGCGCACGTAGAATCGCACTGGCAAAGGCGCCGATGCCCGGAAAAATGGCATCGAAGTGATCACCAAAGCTCGAGGGCAGCGCGCGATGAAGCGTGGGCCACGCGCGCGCGAGGGCTTCGAGGATGTGTTTCAGGGCAATCAGTAGGGAAGCGCCGCCGATTCCAATCCAAAAGGCATCGCGATAGTAGTGCTTTGGCATACCAAGCCAGGTAGGAACGCGGTCTTCGCCGAAAGCCCGCACCGAGAAATACCAAGCCAGGCCGAAAAGCAGCGCCAACCCGCCGAATGCTACTGCGCCAAACAGGACATAACGGACAGCCAAACCGGCGTAGTAGATCTTCAAGGGGTATGCGGTCGGATAGAGGCTCAGGTCCCTGCGGAAATTGCTTCCGGTGAGAAGGTCGAGAGCCAGCGCCGCGAAGCCAACGCTGCTCCACAAGAGAATGCGGCGCCACGGGACGTTGGCAGCAGGCGAAGTGCGGAAACTCCGGAAGTAAAATACCAGGACGGCTACCAAGAGACCGATACTGAGAAGCAGTCTTGTTACAAAAAATAGAGTGCGCGGCAAAGTGCCTTCGTCCTGCTTGCGCGCGAACTCTTCGGGAATCTTGATGTAAGAGCGATAGTCGGCTGGTTCGTCGCCGAGCACTTTCATCTCCACGCGAGCATAGGCGTGGTCGGCGGCGTCCTTGAAGGCGGGATTTTCCGGGTCCAGGGGGGCGTTCTGCTGCCAGGTCAGTGTGTGGTCCGTCCGGTTGGGGCGCTTTTCCGAGTCCGATACGACCAATTTCCAGTTGCTGAGGTCAACGTGCTTTTCGTCGGTCAGATAGTGTTCAGCGATGGCGACAGCTTGTTCTTTCGAAAGGGACGCGCCCTTTGCCGCTTCCGGCGGGGTGTGCCAGAACGAATGGAGCGAACCGTCGGGCCTCAGAACAATCGCAAACTCCTCCGGTTGTGAATCGCGGAAATAGCGAACACGCCACAACGCTCCGGGAACGCTGGTGGCATAAATCTGGTTGATGTCCGAGACGGACATCCGCCGCCGGAGATACTCATTGGCCAAGGGATTGGTGGTATCCACGAATTGCGTGGCTTTGCGGAAGGTGGCGGGATCAAGCGAATGCTCGCGCATGATCACGTCGGCACGCGCTTCGGCGGAGCGCGGGTCGGTCGTCAGATGGAGATAGTCGCCGATATGTTGGGTGGTGATGCGCCAGGCCAAGAAGCCGCCTAAGACCACGCAAAGGGCAAGAAAGCCGACCGTTCCCGGACTGAGCGCATCGTACCGTCGGGTGGAGAGTCGAGAATCGATGGGTGTGGCATGCCGGGCGATGCTGACTTCTACCTTCTCCTCCGAGTTCAACAGGTCGTCGACCGGCTCGAACCGTCCCCGCAGAAGGTAGGAAATGCCGGAAACTCCCAGAGGCGCGACCGCCGCCAGCCCGACGACGATGCCCGAGATCTTGAAGTACAGATTGTCTGAGCGGATCAGCAACATGCCGACAAGCGAAGCGTCCACGGTGTAATGCCAGATCAGGGTTGCGACAATTCCCCAGCGGAGCATTACGAGTCCCGCGACAATGCCGATCAATCCCACTTCGATGCCACGAATGTAGCCGGGCTCTTGCGGATAATTGCTGTGCAGGAAACTCCACATGAACGCCGGCAGGATGACGGCTACGATACGGGAACGCGTCACCTTCTTGAGGAAAGGAATCGCAAACAGGCGGAAGAGAAATTCTTCGGAGGTTGCTGCCATCACGCCGATCGCGACACCAGCGATCCACGGGAACGAAGTGTTCACCACATCCGAGTAGTTCAGGTCCTGTGGCGCCCATACCCCTAAGCGACTACCCAACATATAAAAGGCCACGATGAAACCGATGTGCGCCGACGCCAAGGAGAGTCCGACGACCGAGGAGCAGAAAAATTCCTTTGAACGTAAACCTCGGACGGTGAAAGCCCTGTAGAGCTGAAGCCGCTCAGGCTGTGCTTCACGATATAAGGCCTCGCCGCCGGGAAGAACGAGGCTCACCGTGAGAGCCGTGCCGAACGCCCCGAGCAGGATTAGTACGAACCGCTGTATGACGAAACTGCTGTAGGAATCGTGTGTGTCATAGCTGGCACGCAACAGGTCCCATTGATTGAGTTCCATTAACGCAAACAGAAGAGCCACGAGCAGGCCTAGATTTAGCGCCGCATTCCAGGTGACTTTTCCCTGCCGGGTGAGTGAAATGCCGATCCAAAGCGCCGCGCCCATTATCAAGATGTATGGGATCGTGGCCATACCGGTATACAACTCGTTGGTCGAGCGAAGATGCTTGAAGTCGCGGGTCCACGCGTCCGGGACCTGCAGAAACTCCTCGCTGCTTCCAACCCGATCTCCCTCGAGCGCGGCCACCAGGCGGTGAGGCGCTTCTTTCGCGCGGAAGCCTTTGCGTTCCCAGGTAAAAGACCAATCCATGCGATTCGCGCGGGCGGTGGAATTCGATTCTTCGGGAAGTAATCGCCACTGGCCCAGGTCGTCGCCCATCTTTGTCTGCAGGAAATTTTCTGCAACCGAGAGAGCCTGTTCGCGTTCCAGCGATTTTGCCGCTCGAGCTTCCTCAATCTTGTGGTCGTAACCTACAACCTTGCCGGCAGGGCTGAGCCGCACTCTGAATTCCTCTTCTTGTTGCGGGCGGAAAAAGCGCACTTCCCAATACCAGATGTTGAGTTGGCCCGACATGAGGCGGTTGGCCTGTTCGAGGCCCAATTCGCGTTCAAGGTAGGTTTTCGCGTCTTCGTCGACGTCGAAAACGATGGTGGATCGGTAGCCGGCGATGTTTTCGCCCAGGCCTTCGACAAACTGCTTCGCATGTTGCTCGGCGGCGGAACGGGAGATCTTGAAATCCACCGAGGCTTCCGGGAATGCGCGGAAATAATACCGTTGTGCGAAGAAGGCGCCGAAAAGCCCGCAGGCGATCCACAGCAGCAGAACGCGTTTGTCCGAGCTGGTTAGCCGAGCATCCGCCAAAGATACCTCCTGCCTGGCCGGAATCCTCAGACGCCCACTCTATCGATACGTGCGGCCGTGACGCAAGTTTCACGAAAGGCGGCGCTTACCCGGGGATGGTATAAGGGTAGAGATGAGTGTAAGCCTGCAGACCGAAGTCCGGATGGTGAAGGGGGTGGGGCCGCAGCGCGCCGAGGTGCTGGCCGAGAGAGGCATCTGCACGCTGGAAGATTTGCTGAATTACCTGCCGTTCCGTTACGAGGACCGTATCCATTTCTCGAAAATCAGGGATGTGCAGCCAAACGGAACCTACACACTGCGAGCGCGCGTAATGAGCGGGCAAGCGGTGCGCGGAATGTACGGCCGCGACGCCATCTACCACCTGCTGGTTCAGGACGACACCGGTTCTCTGCCTTGCAAGTTTTTTCACGGCGGATATCTCGAAGGGCGGTTGAAACCCGGACAGCAAGTCATCCTGCATGGGAAAGTGGAAGTGGATAAGCTGCGTCCGGCGCGGCGCGAAATGGTGAATCCGCAACTGGAAGTTTTGAACAGCGAAGAGATCGATTCGACCGAAATGGGGCGCATCGTCCCGGTGTATGAGGCGGTGGGAACATTCGGGACGAGGCAGATTCGCCGGGCGGTCTATGCGGCATTGCAGAACCTTGGGCCGCAGATTCCTGACCCCTTGCCGGCGGAGCTTTTAGCCAGGTTGCGCTACCCGTCCAGGCGTGAAGCTTTAATCGCCGCCCATTTTCCGCCGCATGAGGAATCCCTCGCAGCGCTGAATCTGTTCCGCTCGCCCGCGCAACAGCGGCTGATTTTCGAGGAGTTTTTTCTGTACCAGTTGAGTCTCGCTCTCAAGCGAAAAGAGACGCGAAAGGAAAACGCGTTTGCCTTCCGGGTTCGCGAAGAAAAGGTGCGGGAAGCTCTCAAGAGAATTTTGCCGTTTAAGCCCACGGGGGCCCAAAAGCGCGTGCTTGCCGAAATTGCCGGGGACCTTGAAAAGCCGGCGCCGATGAACCGCTTGTTGCAGGGAGACGTCGGCAGTGGGAAAACGATCGTGGCCTTGCAAGCCGCGGTCATCGCGATCGAAAACGGCTGCCAGAGCGCGTTGATGGCACCGACGGAAATTCTCGCCGTGCAGCACTATTTGTCGGCCAAGAGGGTTCTTGCGCCTGGTGGATACAAGGTCGAAGTGCTGATCAGTGGCCTAAAGCCGGCGGAGAAAGCCGCTGCGCGGGAACGAATCCGGCGCGGCGAAGCTCAATTGGTGATCGGGACACACGCGCTCATCGAGGAACAGGTGGAATTTCATCGACTCGGTTTCGTGGCGATTGACGAGCAACATCGCTTCGGGGTGCTGCAGCGGAAGAAGCTAATGGACAAAGCGGCCAGTCACGGACACGCACCGCATGTTCTGGTGCTGACGGCTACGCCGATCCCTCGGACGCTTTCTCTGACGCTGTACGGTGATCTGGACGTTTCGGTTCTTGATGAACTTCCGCCGGGACGTACTCCGATTGAGACACGAATGACGAAGCAATCGCATCTGCCGGGGGTGTGGGAATTTCTGCGCCGGGAAGTAGCGGCCGGCCATCAGGGCTATGTTGTCTATCCCGTGATTGAGGAATCGAAACTCGAACTGAAAGCAGCGATGGAGGAATATGAAAGGCTTTCGAAAAATGTTTTTCCGGCGCTGAAAGTGGGATTGCTGCACGGGCGCTTGCCGAGTGAAGAGAAGGAAGACGTGATGCAAAGGTTTCGGCGGAATGAAGTGCAGATTCTCGTGACCACGACCGTGGTGGAAGTTGGCGTGGACGTTCCAAATGCAACGGTGATGGTGATTGAGCACGCCGAGCGCTTTGGACTTGCGCAGCTGCACCAGTTGCGGGGGCGTATCGGCCGTGGCACACAGAAGTCGCACTGCATTCTGATAGCGCCTTACCGGATGAGCGACGACGGGCGGGCGCGACTCGAAACCATGGTGCGCACGTCGAACGGTTTCGAGATTGCCGAGACGGACCTGCAATTGAGAGGTCCGGGGGAGTTTTTTGGCACGCGACAGTCGGGCGAACTTGGCTTTCACTTGGCAAGCCCTCTGCGCGACGGTGAATTGCTGGAATCGGCGCGTAAGGAAGCGTTTTTGCTCGTCGAGGACCCGGCGAAGGAGGAAGCCCTGCAGCGGACGTTGCGTCTTTTGTCGGGAGAATGGCAGCGGCGGTACCATCTGGCGCGCGTGGGCTAGGCTGCAAAACTAAACGCATGCGCGTGATTGCGGGAAAATTTCGGAGCCGCCAACTGAAGAGCTTGAGAGGGACGGCGCTGCGGCCGACCAGCGACCGGCTTCGCGAGACCCTCTTCAATGTGATCGCCGATCGTGTCGAGGGCTCACGCTTTCTGGATGTGTTTGCCGGCACGGGGGCAGTAGGAATCGAGGCGCTCAGCCGGGGGGCCAGGGAGGTGCTGTTCATCGAGAATCACCGACCGGCCGCCGCTTTGATTGAAAAAAACCTGGAATCACTAGGACTGCGAGCGGAGGCGCGTGTCGTGGCACTCGATGCCTTGCACGGCTTAGAGCGGCTAGCGGCGGAGGCCGCGGCGCAACCCAAAGACTATGACATCGTGTTTCTTGACCCGCCCTACGCTGCGGCAGAGGACTATCGACGGGTCCTGGCGTTTCTGGGAGCCAGCTCGCTTCTGAGCGAGGGTAGCCTGGTGATTGCCGAGCACCAACGCAAGTTTGAGTTACCAGAAAGGGCCGGCAAACTCGAACGAATGCGTGTCCTTCGGCAGGGTGACGCCGCGTTAAGCTTCTATCGTTGTACAATAAGAAGTTAGCAGACGGGGCTACGGCTGAGAAAACCTGAAAGCCCACCTTGTTCATCTTATTGTCCATTGACTTTAACCGTGCTTCCCTACCCGCCGGGAAGTGATTCGAAGCGCGATATAATCAAGGGCCGATGTCTAAAAGATTCCAGGTCGATGCGTTCGATTTGCTCGGGCAAAAAGAGCCGTTCCCGATCGCCATGCACCTGCCCGGCAAGGTGCAGTTAAAGCTCGAGATCGCCTGGAACAGTTTTCACCAGAACTTTTTCAGCGGCATACCGGTCTTTTTTCAAAGGGCGCGTATGCCGAAAGACGCACCCAAGGCGAGAATTTTTCGAGGTTGCCGCGTTGAGGGAAGGATCCCGCGCAAGGCGATCCTGGCAGCCGGACTCTGGCACGTCGCGATTTTTGTAATGCCCTGGCCGCAATTGCCTGCCGCGCAGAAGCACGACAATCCATTCGAAAACACGGTACTAACCTGGTCCGGACCGATTGAGGATCTGCCGCTTGTCAACATTCCCAAGACTAAGCCAAAGGCCGTGGCAAAGGGGGAAGTAAATGAAGCGCCTCCCGCGAAGGGTGCGGACGCGTATCACCCGCGACAAAACATTTTCACCGACCCGGTTCACCCGACCCATCCGCGGCAAACGCTCGTGAATCCTGCGGCCGCTCCGGAAGCGCCGAAGATTCTTCCGACGCTTCCGAACATCGTGCAGCTAGCCGACACACCGGGTCCGGCACGCCCGCGCCTCGAAATCAGTCAGCAAACACTGGCGAAACTAAGACCGCACGAAGTAAGGCGCAAAGCCACAACCGACGCCCCCAATCCCGATTTGCCGAATCTGGAACAACGACCGGCGGAAATAAGTCTCGCGGCTGCGGCCACGCCCGCAAAGCCGATGCTAGAAATCAACGCAGGCTCGGCCCCGCGTTTGGCGGAGAAAACACAGGAAGGTGAGGTCGTACCGCCTCCGGAAGTAGCGGCAACCAACCCCGGAACTGCCGGCGGACCCACGAACACTTTAATAGCCCTCTCGGCTGCACCCGCGCCTCCCGCCCCGGTGGTCGCGGTGCCTCAGGGAAATCTGGCTGCGCGTGTTTCCATCTCGCCGGAAGGAAGACAGCCAGGTACGCCTGGCGGAACGGGCACGGCTCCGAGTGGAGCAACCGTCGCGTCGAACGCCGGAAGTGATTTGGGTGGTGGGGGCAGAAGCGATATCGGGATAAGCATCAGCGGTGGAAATCCCCGACCGAAGGCCAGTATTTCTGGGCTCGGCGACGGCCGGAATCTCAGCCTTTCGAAATCGGTTGCGGCAGCGAAGCGGCCGGACGCCAATGCCGCCGTCGAGGATTTGCCGGACCGGACAGGCCCGCCGGATTTTGCCGCGCTTCCGCCCGGGGCGAAGCCGGAGTCGATTTTCTCTTCGCGACGCGTGTACCAGATGAACGTAAACATGCCGAATCTGAACAGCGTCACGGGAAGCTGGATCATTCGTTTTTCCGAATTGCATCTGGCGGGTGCCAGGCGCGACCCGGGAAACGTGAGCGCGCCCGTTCCCGTGCTAAAGGTTGATCCCAAGTATCCGCAGATGCTTATCGAGGAACACGTCGAGGGCGAAGTGATTCTGTACGGAGTGATTCGCCCCGATGGGACCGTGGACAGCATCCAGTTGGTGAAAGGCATTGACGAGCAGCTCGACGCAAATTCCATTACCGCGTTCAGTCAGTGGAAGTTCGAACCGGCAACCCGCGAGGGGCAGCCAGTTCCCCTCGAAGCGATTGTTCACATTCCATTCCGTGGCCCCGGCCGACCGTAGAGCATTCCTCGATTCAAGCCCGAGACGATGAGGCGTCGTGATATGCGGCCCCGGTTGCCGGCGAAGCCCCGTAGCCAGCCTCCTGAAGCCTTACGAGAGTGTAGAGCGTGTGATTTACAGGCGTCGGCACACCGAGCTCAGCTCCGAGCTTGGCCACATAACCGTTCAACGAGTCAATTTCGGTCAGTTTCCCGCGCTCCATATCCTGCGCCGTTGAGGAGCGCATGCCGCTCATCTGCTGCGCGATTTTGAGAGTGCCCGCCAGAGCAGCTTTGGGGTCTTCGAGTCCGGGAGGGCGAATACCTTTTGCGTGGGCGACTTCCAGTACTTCGTATACCGCTGCCTCGACCAGGCGTTTGGCCTCTTCACTCGCAAGGATTCCCCCATAGGTAACGCGACCGAGTCCGGAAAGGGCGTTCAGGCCGCAATTCCAAATCAGCTTGGTCCAGAGTTCTGCTTCAATGTTATCGGAGATGCGACAGGGAATGTTCGCCGAGACGAAGAATCCAGCCAACCACTCCGTTTTTTCATTTTTCGGGCCGAGCACCAGATCACCGCGACCAAAATGTTTTATCCGCCCGGGCGCGGGTACAGCCGCCGCAACATACACGACCGAAGAGAGAGCCTCGAGGCCGGAGGCGGCGCGAATCTCCTCGGCATTGTTAACACCGTTTTGCAAGCTGATGACGGTCGCTTGTGGTGAAAGAATTGTGGACAATTGCCTCGCGACGCTGGCGGTATCGCGCGTCTTTACGCACAAAAGGACCACGTCCGCGCCTGCCGCCGCAGAGAGTTCCGACGATACTTCGGGATGTACGGTCTCCTGAAACTGGACCGCGTCAAGATAAAGGCCCGACTTCTTTACGGCCTCGGCGAACGACGGCCGGCCGATCAATACCACGGACTTACGCTCACGAGCGAGAAGGCCGCCGAAATAACCACCAACGGCGCCGGCTCCTACGACCGCAACCCTTGGGTTGGCTGTTTTGACGCTCATCGATTCCTCGTCGCGAAAAAATCCCTTCCCATTCGATGATCCGAACAGAAGGTGCGATTCACCCGCAAACGGCTAACTAGAAATGATTGCGCAGTTCCCGAAAAGTCGGCAGAATGACGAGCTTACTCGGTCCGGCGAGCACCGGTTCGTGCTCGAGTTGCCAGGTGTTCACGTGCGGGATGTAAACCGCATTCAGCCCCGCCTGCATGGCGGGATTGATATCGCTGCGCGGGCTGTTCCCAATCATCCAGCCGTGGGCTTTCACGATTTTATGTTTGTTCACGAGGTGGCCATAGGTTCCGGCGTCTTTCTCAGCGACGATTTCGATGGCCTCGAAGAAGCCCTGCAGGCCTGAGCGCTCGACCTTCGCGGCTTGCTCGGCGGGTTCGCCCTTGGTGAAAAGAATCAGGCGGTGCCGGGAAGTGAGGTAAGCCAGAGTCTCGGGAACTCCATCGAGGATTTTAGGCGGCGTGCGTTCCAGGGCCACAACGCGATTGTGAATTTCAGCCAGGATCTCGCGGCGGGCCATCTGGTCGGCCAGCTTCATATAGGTTTCTTCCAAAGACCTGCCGAAACTTCGGACGCCATAGCCGTATTGGCGGATGTTCTTGCGTTCGGTTTCATTCAGGATGTGACGAATGTAGGCGCGGCTGTAACCACTCGGCTCCACGAGGCTGATAAAATCTTCGATCACCTTCTCGAAGAAAACATTGTTTTCCCAGAGAGTATCGTCGGCATCAATCAGCAGGGTTTTGCGTCTCATAGTCCTCGGAAAACAAGCGTTTTCAGGTGCGTCCTCGCCCGTGGAGGCATTCGGGGCCGCATCAGTGTAACCGCCCAAGGATGGGTTCGAGGATCCCGCGAGATGCCCCTGGAACCAGCATGCTCAAGGCGCGGCTCAGCGGCGCGTTCATCCTGGCTCCTGCCTAGGCGCTCTTGCGCTCGCCGGTGGCAAGCTTTTCGAGGATGGCCCGCGCGATCTTCTGCAAATCGCCGAAACGCGTAAGGTACTCCTGAAACTCATGATTGAGCAGTTGCGCGTCCCGTGGCCCGAGCTGATTTCTCAAGATCATGTCGCGGAGCTTGACCGGGTGAGGCAGAAGTGCGTCTTCCTGAAGCTCTTCGAGAGCTTGGCTTGGATTGTAGTGATACATGCGGCTTCCCCCACGAGTCGTGCGCCATCAAGGGCTTCTCGACTCCTCCCTCATATTGTACGCAAAATACGAAGAAGCGAGCCGGCGAATGGGGGGAAGCTCCGATGGCTCAATCAGGCAGCGCTGGCGCGCACCGGCACGAACTCGTAGCGTTCGATCCTGGCCGCGACTCCCATCTTGCCATTCTCGGTGGACTCCACGCGGACAACTCGCCCGTGACAGCGGATGTTCACGTCGCCTGCAGAAATCATTTGTTGCGGTAGCGTCAAAATAAAATCAATTTCGCTGCCGTTTTCGAATCGCGCGTCCGAAAGAAAGTACAGCCCTCGGTAGCTGACATCCCGGGTGTGTGCTTTCAGTTCGGGACTGCTAGCTTCATGCGCAAGCACTCGAACCGGCAGGGTCATCGTAAAGCGCCTTGCTTCACGCCGATCGGACAAATCGCCCATGAAGGGGCCCCCTGGTTTGATCTGAATTGAATGCAAAGTAACATTCGCGCACGCAAACTGCAATCCGAAATTGCGGAAATTCAGCACTAGTACTGAAAATGAGCGTAGTGGGCCGTATAGAACTAGTTGTCGAGTTGGCCGAGGCAGTGGAGGATGTGCGCGAGGGGAGCGATTCGGGTACACTTTGTCGGACTTTTCCGCTCTGTTTATGCTTGTTCGTCACGATTCTCGCAATTTATTCCTTCCGGGACCTGCCGGCCGTCTTGAAGCCATTCTCTGGACGCCAACACGTCCGGGCTCGCCACCGCTGGCTGCCGTACTTTGTCATCCCCACCCCGTGTTCGGCGGCACGATGCACAACAAAGTTGTCTATCAGGCCGCGAAATCGATGGATGCGCTTGGCGTCCCCGTGCTGCGCTTCAATTTTCGTGGAGCGGGGTTGAGCGCGGGGTCACATGACCACGGAAAGGGAGAGCAAGGCGACGTGCAAGCGGCCATTGATTTTCTGGCGGCCGAGTTCGCGAAGGCGGAGCTGCTCGTGGCGGGCTTCAGTTTTGGGAGTTGGGTGGGACTACGAGTGGGTTGCGGGGATGATCGCGTGGTTGAACTCATTGGAATGGGAATTCCTGTGAATAATTCAGACTTTTCTTATCTATCCCGATGCGCCAAGCCCAAATTGATTGTGCAGGGCACCGGCGACGAACACGGCGCGTGGGAGCGTGTCGAACAGGTATTGGCGATAACACCGGGGAATAATCGGGTTGCCTTCGTGCATGGCGCGGACCACTTTTTCTCAGGCCGCTTGGGCGAACTGGACCGTGCGATCACCGAGTGGCTCGCGGAGCATCACCCCGACTTGCACAGTATTATTTAGACGCTTTCGCCACGAGAAAAGAGTTTGCCCAATTGCTCGAGACTTGCCGGCGGTACCGTCACGAGTTTCGCGTTTGCATCAACGTGGGCGGTGCGTGACATACCGACAAGTGCAGTGGTGATTCCCGGAGCGGAACGCGCGAATTGCAGCGCTCGTTCGGCATCGTTGTCGAGACCGAAAGCCTCGGCGACAAAGAGGGGGAGATTCTGTGCCACCTGCCCCTGAAGCAGGGAGGCGCTGGCCACGAGCGTGATGCCGAGTTCGCTAGCGGCCTCCATGACGGTTTTTTCACTCCCGCCGATGTTTTGGTTGCCCAATGTCAGCGCTTCAGTCATTGCCAGATTAAAGGGCAGTTGCACAAAACGGAAGCGGTGCTTTTCGCCGGCGATTTCCTTCGCGATCGCCGCAAGTTCCGAGAGTTGCATGGCGTCCGGTGCCGATTTTGCCTGGCGAAAACCGTTCCAGGTTGCCATCCCGTAGAACTGAATCTGTCCGCGAGCGGCAGCCGATTCCAGGAACAAAAAGGCTTCCTTGACGCGCTTCAAGAAGTCCTGTTTAGAGATCTCGGTCAGCTGTGTCTCCGCATTGTGCAAGTAGTAGACGTCGATGCAATCGACACCGAGATTTCTGGTGCTGCGGGCAAGCTGGTTCTGCAGATAGGCCGGAGTTATGCAGTGGCAACCGGCCGCGATGTCTTTCGCGGTGAAAACACCCTTCTGGATGTATTCCTCGAAAAAGTACCGGTTAGGATCGGAAGGCATTGCGCCATCTGGCGTAAGGTAGCCGGCTTTCGTACAGATCACGATTTCGTCGCGCGTAAAGCCCTTGTGAGCGAGCACCTTCAGAGCGGTACCAACGGTGCGCTCGCTGCGTTGGAGCCGGTAATTAATCGCTGTGTCGATCACATTGATGCCTGATTCCACGGCGGCGACGAGCGCAGCGGCGTAACCCGCATCGGTGCTGTCGTTCGGCTGGCCGAGGTACGTGCCGATTCCTACGGAGGAAAGTAGCAATCCCTGGGCTTCACGGTAATGTCCCCCGGCGGCATGCTCGCGGAATTTCTCCGCATATTCTTTCGTGCCCTCTAAGGTTGCTCCCCGGCTCATTTCGTTTCCTCGCTTTTGGGCGCTGCATCTGAAACCCTGGCTTCGTTTGTTTCCGCTTTCTTCCCCGACAACAAGCGCGAACAGGCTCGCAGAATCCGGCGGTAAGGCCAATCTTTTTCCCGGAAGAAGATTTCCCCCTCGCGTGGGTTGCTGAAAAACCATCGCGCGACGAGTGAGAGATTTTCGCCAAGCTCGGCCGCACTTTGTTTTGTGCTGGCAACCAGAAGAGGCGCGGCGTTCATCACCTCTTCGAGATAATCTCTCACGGTCTCTTCGGCGGAGCGAGGCTGGCTGGTGTCGCCAAAGCGAAGGTACGACGGTTCCGCCAGGCGTCCGCCGCGAACAGCATACATCGCGACAGTCTGTTCCTCGGGCGTACGTTGCAGGATCACGGCATTCAGGTCCTGGATTCGCCGCGCCAGTTCCTGACGGCCCCGTAGCACGTCATCGAGCTTCTCGAGCTTTTTGTGGATGGCGGCGGCGCGTTCAAAATCGAGTTGGTTGCTGGCGTGCTCGCGGTCCTGTTCGAATGCGGTGCGCAACGAGCCGCCGCTGGTCTCCAGAAACGCGATGAGGCGGTCGACTTCGACGTCGTATTCTTCCTTTGTACAGCCGGCAAAGCACGGCGCGAGGCACATCTTCATTTCCGAGTAGATGCACCCGGGATAAGCCGGATCACGGCGAATCTTGATCTGGCAGCGCCGGATTTTGAATAAGTCGAGAAAACCGGAAGCGAACATGTCGGCCGCGCGGCGCGATGCGAACGGCCCGAAATAGAATCCGGACGGACCGATGCGGCGCGTGGTGTAGCAACGCGGATACTCGTTTGCGAGGCTCACCTTGAGCACAGCCGGCGGCCGCAGCCGCGTCCGCTCGCGATACGTCCCCGGCCAAAGCCGCCGCGCGTGCTGCCAGTGCAGAAAACTCAA
>Ga0207761_1000216_pt1 | contig 19643 bp, 16 predicted proteins | sample LuqExpMetageno34_FD_187792 | JGI IMG/M metagenome (GOLD analysis project Ga0207761, IMG submission 187792) | Tropical forest soil microbial communities from Luquillo Experimental Forest, Puerto Rico - Sample 34 (SPAdes) | ecosystem: Environmental > Terrestrial > Soil > Tropical forest ... | reverse complement strand
CACTCGCGCATCGCCGTCATCCCGGCAGCAGCGTTTCCTGGCTCGACACCATCTTCCATCCCTGTTGCCCGTAAACGTACACGTGCGTCACTCGGGACTGTCGCGAAAACGCCCTCTCTCCTTGCGTTCCTCGCGCACTCCACAAGCACGTCACCACCGCCGTGTCCTGAAACATCCGCACTCTGATGTCTGAGGCCACGAAAGACGAATACTTGATCCCAGACTTCTCCATGCCTCCAATCCAGCCCGCCTTATCCATCACTTGCCCCGTCGGCAGAATCCCCTGAAAATCATCGCCATAAACCCTCCGGAAAATCGTCCCTGTGTTCCATTGCTGCGCCCGTGCCATCTCCTTCTCGAGCGAGATCAACTCCTGTTGCTTTTCGTCCTGCTCTTTGGCCCACTGGCGCATCTCCTCCGGCGACATGGGCGGGCACGGCGCCAGCGGCGTCTGCTGTTGCGCCAGCCCGGGGTGCACTGACGACAGCACCGCCACTACAATGATCAGCGCCACTAGCTTTTTCATGGTCTACACCTCAATACTCGGTCCGCTTGCCATCTGGAATTCTCTCCCGTTCCTCCGTTACTTGCTACACGCGGCGGCCCGTTTGACGCCATCTACTAAACACGAATCCCCCCGTTTGGCCCCGTCCCAACACTCTGATAAAGTTTGTCTTTCCAGTGGAGACCGCACCTATGCCGATTGCCAAGGACCTTCTCGACATTCTCGTCTGCGTCGTATGCAAAAAGCCCGTTCACCTTCTTGACGACGGTTCTGGTTTGAAATGCGACGTCTGCAAACGCGTCTATCCTGTTCGCGACGAAATTCCCGTGATGTTGCTCGAAGAAGCTAAGATTTCCAACGACTGATTGCCTTTTTCCTCCGATGAAGACCGCCAAATCCTCAGACGTTGCCAAATTCAAACGCCTGCTCCCCCGCCTTCGGAAAGTCCGCATTGGCGTCCTCGGCGACCTCATGCTCGACCGCTATCTCTGGGGCACTGCCAACCGCTTGTCGCCGGAGGCCGCCGTTGCTGTTGTCGACTATGTCTCACAGACCAGTTGTCCTGGCGGGGCAGGCAACGTCGCGGCAAATCTGGCCGCCCTCGGCGCCCGTGTCCAGGCCTTCGGCGTGATTGGTGGAAGGAAGCGAACCGCAAAAAGAGCGCTTGACGACGAAGCAGGTGCCGATTTGCGTGCCTGCCTCCGGAACGCGGGCATCGGCGATGCCGGTGTCTTAGCTGATTTCCACCGCATTACCACCGTCAAGACCCGCATCATCGCTCGTCATCAACAGATCGTTCGCATCGACCACGAGCGCCGCGACCCGCTTTCTCCGGAATCCGAAGAAACGCTCTACCGTCTCCTCGTCGCATCCCTCAAAACTCTCGACGCCCTTATACTCTCCGATTACGACAAAGGCTCGCTCACCGATTCCTTCGCCGAACGCGTTCTCCACGCCTGCCATCAATTCAAAGTACCGGTCTTCGTCAAGCCGAAGACCTCGCGGCTCTTTGCCTATCATGGCGCGCGCGCCATCGTCTGCAACGCCAAAGAAGCGGGTTTCTACGTTACACGTTCGCTATCGAGCGAACAGTCCGTTGAGGAAGCTGGCCGCGCGCTTCTCCCTCACTTCGGTTGCGCCGCCGTCGTCATCACCCGAGGAGAGCAGGGAATGAGCATCTTCGAAGAATCCTCGCCGCGCCATCTCCACATTCCCGCCACGAGCTTTGAAGTGACTTATGCCCGCGTCGGCCAGCCCGGCATCGAACGCGGCTCCACGGGCCGGCAGGTTTTCGACGTTACCGGCGCCGGTGACACCGTCCTCAGCATCCTCTCTCTCGCCGTCGCCGCTGGCGCATCCTTGCCCGACGCTGCCTTCCTCGCCAACACCGCTGCTGGCGTAGTCGTCGGCAAACTCGGCACCGCCACCGTCACCGTCGCTGAATTATCCGCCGCCCTCGACGACCTTCACCCGTAGCGTAGCCCGCCTTTGCGAGCGCGAGGCGCGAGCCTGTAGTGGCGGGTTTTCAGACCCGCGCTTTTTTGATCAACCGAAAAGGGAGTGCCGAGTGAGGTAATCTAGGCGAGGAAGGATCTCAACCGCCGCGCCTTGGCGAAGAAATTGATCCGCTTTCTCGAACCCTTCTACGGTGGGAAGCTGAAACTCTTATCGTCCGGCGAGATCCACAACCTCACCCATTTCGACTTGTGGACTTTTTCTTCGTCCGAGGCTTGGGGCATCGGCGAATATGGGCTCACCAGGATTTCTACCTCGACGGAGTTGCTCTTGTTCGGCGCTCTTGCGGCCACGATCTTGTAGCTCTTCACCGGCCCGTAATATCCGGCTGGTCCCCAATCCGCTACGAAATCGCTCATCCGGTAACTCTGCGTCGGCTTCCACAGCGTATATGCCTTATTCGTGTCCCCCGCCACCAGGGCGTCGAAAAACTCCCCTGCCAACCTTTTCTCGGGATAATACCGGAACGTAAACCAGAGCACCGCCACCAGCGCGAACACCAAGGCAACAATCGTAAAAGTCCACACGCGCGATTTGTGACTGGCAACTGGCGGCGGATCGAGTAGTGTCATCGTGCCTTCCGAATCAAGCGCTCGCCGGCATTCCTCTTCGTGCGCACCGGCAGAAAAACTCTATCAGGAGAAATTCCCGCGAGCAAACTTCTCCACTATTTTTGACGCCGTCCCCGCCCCAAATGTTTCCATCGCTATGGTTTTGCCCGGGCCGGGCTCCGTTTTTTGGAACGGTCGCGAGAATCGAACCGAAAGCACCGCTTGTAGGGGTCCAGCACTGCCTGGATCCCATGTCCACAAGATCTCAGGAGCACGCCAGCTCTGACATCCAACCTGAAGGTTGGGTCGTTACGACGGCTGCGGACAATCTAATTCGTCAACGCCCCGCCCGATCCTTCCGGTAGCTCAATCGCATACTTCGTACGCGCTTTCTCGCGATGGATCTCGAACGCCAGCTCAATCAGCTGATCAATCAACTCTCGAAACGGAATCCCGCTCGCTTCCCACAACTTCGGGTACATGCTGATCGATGTGAACCCCGGAATTGTATTCACCTCGTTCAAAAACAGCTTCCCGGCCTTCTTTTCCAAAAAGAAATCCACACGGGCCATCCCGCTCAATTCCAAAGTCCGAAATGCCCTCACCGCCAGTTCCTGAATCTTGGTCACCTGCGCCGGTTTCAACTCCGCCGGAATCACCAACTGTGTTCCTTCTTCCAGATACTTCGCCGTGTAGTCGTAAAACTCGCGGTGCGGCACGATCTCGCCTGGCACGGACGCCTTCGGTTCGAAGTTCCCCAATACCGATACTTCAATCTCCCGCGCCACCACCGCCTTCTCCACCAGAATCTTCATCCCGTATTCGCAGGCCAGATCCAGTGCCGCTGCCAGTTCCTCCGCGCTGTGTACCTTCGTCATTCCCACCGACGACCCCAACGTCGCCGGTTTCACGAAGACCGGATACTCAAAACTCTTCTCAATCTCTTCCTTCACCGCCGCTGGCTCTTTCTCCCACTTCCACCGGTGCACCGTCACCCACGGCACCACCGGGATTCCCGCCTCCTGGCACAACCGCTTCGCCACATCTTTGTCCATCCCCACCGCCGACCCCAACACCCCCGCGCCTACGAACGGCAGCCCAGCTAGATCCAGCATGCCCTGAATCGTTCCGTCTTCGCCAAAAGTCCCGTGCATCACCGGAAAAATCACGTCCAGCCGTTGCGCCCCCGCGCCGCGATCCAGCGGTACCAGCGCCGCTTCCGTCGGGTCCGCCGCCAGCATCACCCGCCGTCCGCCCTTCAGAACATCTGGCAGCATCTTTACCGCGCCTTCTCCGACCAGCCAGTGGCCGTCCTTCGTAATTCCGATCGGCACCGGCTCGTACTTGTCCGGGTCCATTCCCCGGATCACCGACGCCGCCGACACCAGCGACACTTCATGCTCTCCCGAGCGTCCTCCGAACAGCACTCCTACACGCAATCTCTTCTTCTTGTCTGGGGTCACTTTCCGTTCCTGTCGAGCTGGGCCGCTCTTGTTCTGTACGCTTTCTTTTATACGGCATAACCCATGGGCAAGGGGAGGCCGACTCCCTGCCGCGTTTCCCAGCCTGCAACCAACTCTGATGTACCAGTAAACGAATCTCCGCGCCCTCTGCCAATCTCCACGAACTCTGCGTTAATTCTTTCTCCCCACCGTAGATGCCTTCTTCTCGGAATTCCTCATGACCGGGCCCCCTGTGGAAAATAGCTTGGTTTTTCGGGCGGACTTTGCTAACTAATTGGCCGCGAGTTTGATCTAAATTCCAAAGGTCTTCCCGCGTCTTTCTCTGATTCACGCATTTGGGACTTATCCTGCGCTGCTCGCCGGCGCTTGGGCCATTGCTAAGAAGGTTTTCCGAAGGAGCCTTACTCGATGAAACGGTGTGTCTTTTTGCTTTTTGCCAGTGCTTTCCTGCTTCCCCTCGCACTCCAATCCCAAACGGTCGATGAAATCATCGCCAAAAACGCCCAGGCCCGCGGCGGCATTGAAAAACTTCATGCCATCAAAAGCGTCCGGATTACGGCGCGCCTCTCCCAAGGCAGTTTCCGCGCCACCTACGTCCAGGAAAACAAGCGCGGCGACAAGGTCCGCGAGGAAACTATCATCCAGGGTATGGCCCAAATCCAGGCCTACGACGGCAAGGGGGCCTGGCAAATCAATCCCTTTGGCGGCCGCAAAGATCCCGAACTCATGTCCGCCGACGACACCAAGCAACTGATTCTCGATTCCGACCTCGAAGGCTTTTTGGTCGACTACAGAGACAAGGGCCACAAGGCAGAACTCGTCGGCCACGACTCTGTCGAGGGCACTGACTGCTACAAGATCAAGGTCACTCTCAAAGACGGCGACGTGCGCTATTACTATCTCGACGTCGACTCCTATCTCGAAATCAAAATCGAAACTCAGTCCACCGTTCGCGGAGCCGTGGTCTACACCGACACCATGCTCGGCGACTACGAACAGGTTGATGGCGTCTATTTCCCGTTCTCCATCGAAGCGGGCGAGACCAATAGTCCCTCCGATCAGCACATCCGCCTCACCGTCGAGAAGATCGAAATTAATCCGAACCTCGATGACAGCCGCTTTTCCGTGCCCGCCGCTCCCGCAAAGCCGGTCGCCGCTGCCAAGTAACTTCCATCGCGAAATGACTCAAGCCAATTTCATGATCACGACTGAGGGGAAAATCATGTCAAAGACTGTTGTCGCTCGTTTTTCTGCTTCTCTGTTTCTTGTTTTCGCTCTCACTGCGCCGCGTACCCTCGCACAAGAAGCCAAATTTGATTCCGACACTATCTCCGGTCTCGGCGCTCGCAATATTGGTTCCGCCACCATGAGCGGCCGGGTCGCCGCGGTAGCTGCCGTCAAAGAAAATGGCCGCCTCACCGTTTACATTGGCGCGGCCAGCGGCGGCGTGTGGAAGTCCGTCAACGGTGGCACCACCTATAAACCGATGTTTGACAAGCAGCCTGTGCAGTCCATCGGCGCCATCGCTATCGATCCGCAAGCTCCAAAGACAATCTGGGTCGGCACCGGTGAATCCTGGACACGCAATAGCGTCTCCATTGGCGACGGGATATACGTTTCGAAAGATGCGGGCGAAAACTGGACCAACATGGGCCTCAAAAATTCCGAGCGTATCACCAAAATTATTGTCGACCCCAAAGACTCCAACACCGTTTACGCCTGCGTTCCCGGCAAGCTTTGGAGCGACAGCGACGACCGCGGCGTTTATAAAACCACCGATGGCGGCAAGACCTGGAACAGGGTTCTCAAAGGTTCCAACCTCTCCACCGGCTGCTCCATGATTTCCATGAATCCACAAAATCCCAAGGTGCTTTTCGCCGGCATGTGGGATTTCCGCCGCAAGGGTTGGACCTTCCGCTCTGGCGGCGAGAACGCCACCGCCACCAGCGGCAGCGGCTTCTTCATGTCCACCGACGGTGGCGCCACCTGGAACGATCTCGATGAAAAGTCCGCCAAGGGCCTTCCACCCAAGCCCTGGGGGCGTGTCGCCGTCACGACTGCGCCCTCCAACCCTGACGTCGTCTACGTGCTAATCGAATCTCCCCACAGCGCCCTCTACTACTCCAAGGACGGCGGCAAAACCTGGGAAGAACGCGACCGCAGCAACTGGATGGTCTGGCGCCCCTTCTACTTCGCGAATCTCATCGTCGATCCCAAGAATGAAAGCAAAGTTTACAAGCCCGACCTGACGCTCATCATGAGCGACGATGGCGGCAAGAGCTTCTCCGGAGTGGGCAACGGGGCTCACGGCGACTGGCACGATATCTGGATCGATCCCGACAACACCGACCGCCTCATCGGCGGCGACGATGGCGGCGTCTGGTATTCCTACGATGGCGCGAACACCTGGTGGAAAGCCAACAACTTGCCCATTTCGCAGTTCTATCACGTCAGCGTCGACATGGCCGATCCCTACCAGGTTTACGGCGGCCTGCAGGACAACAGCTCTTGGGCGGGCGATACGCAATATCCCGGTGGCATCACCAACGGCCGTTGGGAAAATCTCTTCGGCGGTGATGGTTTCTGGGCCTTTTCCGATAGCGGCGATCCCAATTATGCCTATGCGGAAGCGCAAGGCGGCGAAGTCGCCCGCGTAAACCGTCGCACTTTAGAGAAGCGCCTCATCAAGCCCCAGCCAGGCTATGGCGATCCTAAACTTCGCTTCAACTGGAACACGCCCATCCACATGAGTCCCAACGAAAAAGGCACTATCTACATCGGCGCGCAATACCTCTTCCGCTCGCGCGATCACGGACAGACCTGGGACAAAATCTCGCCCGATCTCACCACCAACGATCCCGAGAAGCAGAAACAGGAAGAATCCGGCGGCGTCACCGTCGACAACTCCTCCGCCGAAACTCATACCACGGTCTACTCCATCAGCGAATCACCCAAAGATGGCAACACTATCTGGGTCGGAACTGACGACGGCAATCTCCAACTCACCCGCGACGGCGGCAAGACCTGGAACAACATGGTCGGCAACGTTCCCAATCTCCCCAAGTTCTCCTGGGTTTCCTGGGTTGAAGCCAGTCTCTACGATCCCGCCACTGCCTACGCCGCTTTCGATCGCCATACCTTTGGCGACATGGCTCCTTACCTCTTCAAGACCACCGACTACGGCAAGACCTGGACGCCCGTTGTTTCCGCCGATTCTGGCATGGTCGGCTATGCCCACGTCATCAAGGAAGACACCGTTGTGCCGGATCTGCTTTTCGCCGGTACCGAGCTTGGTCTCTGGGTTTCTCCCGATGGCGGCAAGCACTGGGCGCAGTATAAGGGACACCAATTCCCGTGCGCCGCGGTCCGCGACATTGTCGTTCATCCGCGCACCTCTGACCTCGTCGTCGCTACGCATGGGCGTGGCATCTGGATCGTCGACGACATCACCCCGCTTCGCAATCTCACGCCGAAAGTCCTCGCCTCCGAAGCGGGTTTCCTCCCCGGCGTTCCCACGCAGCAGCGCATCAACACTTTCGGCGGCTGGGCGGAAGGCAGCGCCTCGTTCAGCGGGCCTAACTCGCCGAACGCCGCGGTCATCAACTACTACCAGCAGAAGCGCCACATCTTCGGCCGCATGAAGCTGGAGATTCTCGACGCTGACGGCAAGCTCGTCGACACCTTGCCTTCCAACAATCGTCGCGGTATCAGTCGCGTCGATTGGCCGATGCAGCTCAAGGCGCCGCACGTTCCGCCGGCTGCCACCGCGGCGTTTGAAGCCTCGGAAGGTCCCCGCGTACTGCCCGGAAATTACACGGTGAAGCTCACACGCGGTAAGGACAGCTACACCGAGACCATAACCGTTGGCCCCGATTCCCGCGCCAAGTTCAGTCTTGACGATCGTAAGGCCCAGTTCGCCGCCGTTATGCGCCTCTACGACCTCCTCGGTGACATGAGCTACGACGTCGACCGCATCAATGGCGTCCGCGTGGCTCTGTTGCAGGATTCCGAGAAGGTCGGAAAAGACGCCGCGCTCGCCAAGCATTTGCAGGAACTCGCCGGCAAAGTGGACGACATCCGCCGCAAAATCGTCGCCACCAAGGAAGGCGGCGCCATCACCGGGGAAGAGCGCATTCGCGAGAAGTCATCACAACTTTACGGCGCGCTCAACTTGTACGAGGGCCGCCCCGGCGATTACCAACTCGCCCGCATCGACTCTCTCAAGAAAGAACTGGGCGATGTCGAAGCCGAGTTTGACGCCTTCGCAGCGAAGGAACTTCCGGCGGTCAACAAATCGCTCGCAAAGTCCAAGCTTCCTGCGATTCAGCCGCTAACCCGCAAGGATTGGGACGCCGCCAACTCCGAATCCGACGCCGCTCCCAAATCCGGCGCCAACGCCTTCTTCGAGCGCGACTAGCCCGGGAACGCCAACCGCCGTGTTGGCGTTTTCCGACCTTGCGCGTCGCGCCACCGTGCAGCATAGCTTTAGCCTGTGCGGTTTTACTCTTGCTGATGTGGCGCTGGCCTTCATGCCAACTCTTGCGGCTATAGTGACCGCCTTCTGAGGCGGTCCGCGGAATTTGGCGCAACGGAACAACCTCGCCGGCTTGTCGGGCAACAGCTCTGCTTGTCCTGAGCCCCAGGTCCGCGCTAACCAAAACTCTTGTCATCCCGAGGGGCGCCGTTTGCGACGAAGGATCTCAACCGTTGAATCTTGCCTGGATGCTTGTTCGTGGGCCTGTTCGCCAACAATCACGTCTTAGCCAAATACTCTCCCAAGACCTGTGCGCAGGCCTCGATAAACGCCTGCTCCGTTGCCGTGAATGTGTCCGCGAAATAGCTTTCGATGTCCAACTCCGCCGCCAGTTTTTTGTTCACGAAAATCGGCACCACAATCTCGGACTTCACCATAGACGATCCCGCCAGGTATCGCGGATCCTTCGTCACATCCTGCACTACAACCACCTTTCCGCTGGTTGCCGCAGCGCCGCACAACCCCGTCTGCAACGAAAAACGTTGGTTCGGCGTAAAGCTTCCCGCAAACGGACCGACCACCAAATAATTCCTGTCCTTCGGATCAACCAGGTAGAAACCCACCCAGTTATACCGCGGGTGCTTTTCATGCAGTCGCTTCCCCATGTAGTCCATCAACGCATCGGCGCTCGGGGCGCTTTGCGCGAATTTCTGGAATTCCTGCAGTAATTCCCGTTGTGCTGGTGTCATGCCCGGATTCCCTCGGCGGTTCTAAGTGGAGCGATGCGTTTCTGTGGATGGTTTCAGTCTACTGGAAGCCTGGGCTCGCAAAAGTCTTCGATCCAGCCTGGGTCTTAAGAATTACCCACGAACATTGCAAACGCTCTGGCGATTTGCCCTGCCACGTCGGCGCCTGATTTTCGAAGCGCCAGGTCGTGCCCCGCGCCATCGACGGCCAGCAACTCATGCCTCCCGCGTATCAGTTTCAACGAGGCGCTCATCTCCGCGATCGACCCGAATGGATCCCGTGTTCCATGCGCGAAAAATGCCGGCACTGACAATTCACTGAAATGCTTCGTCCGCAATTCCATTGGCTTCTTCGGCGGATGCAACGGATACGACAGCAACAGCAACCCTGCCGCCACGCCCGGCTCTTCCGCAGCGAGCATCGACGCTTGCCGCCCGCCGTACGAATGCCCGCCGAGGAACAATCGCCCTCGAATTTTAGCCTTAAGCAAGTCGGCGGCGCGGCGAATCCCCGTGCGATCCTTTTCCGCAGCACCTGGTCGCGGCGGTCCGGTAGGTCGTTCCACGCGAAAGGGAAGGTCGAACCGCAGCACCGTGAATCCCATAGCGGCCAGCGCTTCGGTCACGCCAATCAGCAACTTCGCCTGGCAATTCGAGCCGGCCCCGTGCGCCAACACCACGCCATCGCCATTGGCCTGCTCTGGCGCCTCCAGGAATCCCTGAATGGCTGGTTCGGCGCTTTCCTCAACAAACCGCGTAGCCATGTTCGTAAAGTTAGCAGAACTCACTGCATTTCCTTCAGCGCCGGCTCTCGCACCAGCGTTGCCAGCGGCGGCCATTTGCGCGCCCTGACCAAGGACGACACCGTCAAGTTCTTAAAGGCAGGACCGGGCGACCGTCTGCGCCCGTTGATAATCCGCTTCTAACACCGAGACTTGCCACGACGTTTTTTTCTCACCCTTCAGTAATCGTCTTCCACCTAAGTTGAGGATGTGCGCCGCCCCGGTATCAGCGCCGCACTTGGCTCGATTGGGGATGTTTGCATTATGCAAAGCCGCCACCAGTGCCTCAAATTTGTCCCGGCTTGGCCCTTCCCACAGAAGAACTACTCTCTCAGCCTGTGCCTCACTGGAACTGCCGACGAGTAACGCTGAGCAATGACAGCATCGAGCAAAACCCGCACGGTACTCTGCCTTGCAAATCGGGCAATAAGGCATATAGCGTCTCCGCAGGCTGGATTTTAGCACTAACCCCGCGCCGAGACGAGAGCGCTTCCTTTTGCCAAGACCGCAGGTTGGCGCACGATTTCGAAGGTGAAGAACGAACATCCTAAACGAGCATTACATCTGGCGAGCCATTAAGCAGGCAGAGGGTATAGCCGGCGGGATTGACGAACAGCGGGCTGAAACCCCTAATTGAGCATTCTGCACCTGGATAGTGTGCTAGCTGCGACACCGCCCAACCGTCTTACAAAATCTTCTTTCCCAGCCCCGACAACGCCAACTCCACCGCGAGTAACGCCGTCCGGTTGTGCTCGTCGATTACCGGATTGATCTCCACAATCTCCATCGATACCATCGCTTCGCTGTCCGCTATCATTTCCATCGCCAGGTGCGCTTCACGATAGGTCACCCCACCTCGCACTGGCGTCCCCACCCCCGGAGCATCGCTCGGGTCAACAAAATCCATATCCAGGCTCACTGCGATTCCGTCGGTATCGTCCATCGCGTACTTCAAAGCGTCCGACATCACTTCTCGCATCCCGCGCTCATCGATCTCCCGCATCGTGAACGCCTTCACGCCGAGCTTCTTGATGAATTTTTTCTCGTGCGAGTCCAAATCGCGCACACCCACCAGAACAACATTCTGCGGCTCAATCTTCGGCTTGAACCCGAACAGGTCGTACAACTCCTCGGTGCCGTACCCCATAATCCCGGAAAGCGGCATTCCATGGACGTTTCCCGACGGCGAAGTCTCTGGAGTATTCATATCGCTGTGCGCATCCAGCCAGATGCACCCGATGTTTTTCTTCTCTTTGCGAAAATGCGCCGCCACTCCGCTGATCGATCCCGCTGCGATCGAATGGTCCCCGCCCAGCACCAGCGGCAGATAGCCTTCGCCTAACGATTTCTGCACCGCTTCGCCCAAATCCCTGCAGGCGTCGGCGATCTCCTCGATGTACTTGGCGCGCTTCTCGCCATACGGCATCTCTTCCGGCTGCTTCACCGAAATGTTGCCAAAGTCCTCCACATGGTGTCCCAGCTGCTTGATCCGCGCCTGCAATCCCGCCACGCGCACCGCCGACGGCCCCATATCCACGCCTCGGCGGCTCGCCCCCAAATCCATCGGTACGCCAATAATCCGTATCTTCTGTGCCATACGATTCCTTACGCCCTGCGATGGTCATCTTCCAAAGTTGGCGCTCGCACAATCATTCCGAGCCTCTACTCAACTGTCATTCCGAACGAAGTGAGGAATCTCTCTTCGCACCAAACGACAGCAATAAACTCTCGAATTTAACGTGCTGCGATGAGGAACTACTGAATCAACTACCCAGCCTTAAGGATACACGCGGTAAATCATTCGCGGGAAGGGAATCACCTCCCGGATGTGCTCGGTGCCGCAAATCCAGCCCACGGTGCGCTCCAAACCCAGCCCAAATCCCGCGTGGGGCACACTTCCATAGCGTCGCAGGTCCAGATACCACTGGAACGCGTCCTCCGGTAAGTTATGCTCCTTCAGTCGCTTAACCAGTAGGTCGTAGTCGTGGATGCGCTGGCTCCCCCCGATGATCTCCCCAGCCCCCTCCGGCGCCAGCATGTCAAACGACAGTGCCAGGTCCGGCCTGTCCGCGTCCGGTTGCATGTAAAACGCTTTGATTGCGGTCGGGTAGTGGTGCACCATCACCGGGCGGTCGAAGCTGTTCGAGATCACCGTCTCCTCGTCTCCGCCGAAATCGTCGCCAAACTTCGCTGGCTTTCCGTTCTTCGCCAGAATCTCGATTGCTTCCTCGTACGTCACCCGCGGGAACGGCGGCTTGATGTTCTCCAGCTTCTTGATGTCCCGCTTCAGCATCTCCAGCTCGCGCGAACGGTTCTTCACCACTCCCTGCACGATCGCGCTCACCAGGCCCTCGCCCAAATCCATCATGTCGTACAGCGTCGCGTACGCGGCCTCCGGCTCCAGCATCCAGAACTCCGTCAGGTGCCTCCGTGTCTTCGATTTCTCTGCCCGGAAGGTCGGCCCAAAGGTGTACACCTTACCCAGTGCCATCGCCGTTGCTTCGATGTACAGCTGCCCGCTCTGCGTCAGGTACGCTTTCTGATCGTCGATGTAGTTCACTTCGAACAGCGTCGACGTGCCCTCGCACGCCGCCGGCGTAAACATCGGCGCGTCGGTCAGGACATATCCCTGGCCGTCCATGTACTCGCGCGCCGCGCGCACCGCCTCCGCGCGAATCCTCAGGATCGCCGCCTGCCGCGGCGTGCGGATCCACAAATGCCGCTGGTCCAGCAGAAAGTCTACGCCGTGTTCTTTCAGCTGAATTGGAAACGGCGTGTCCTCTGGCACCTTCTGTACGATCTCAATCTTCGTGATGCCAATTTCGTACCCGCCCGGCGCGCGCTGCTCCGCCCGGATCTTCCCCGTGACGATGACGCTCGACTCTTGCGTCAGCCCCTTCAACCGCTCAAACGCTTCGGGGGATTCCTTCAGCGAGCACACGCCCTGAATAATTCCTGTTCCATCGCGAAAAATAGGGAAGAGCAGTTTTCCCGACTCCCGCAAGTTGTAGAGCCAGCCCCGAATCGTCGCTTCCTGCCCGTCGTGCTGCCCCGCTTGTTCAATCGTGATAGTCGTCATATGGGTTCTTCAGTGTCACCACAAACCAACAGTTTAACAAAGAACCGGGTGTGACAGTGTTGAGTGACCAAATCTTATGCAGCGTCGCGGCGCCTTCAAAATCATTCACAGGCACGCACATTTTTCCACAGAAGTTGCACTTACTCCGGCCTGTCCCGCTCGCTACACTTGCTCGCGAAATTTCCAGCCCTCGGGAGAATTCCAAATGTTGTTTGCAACCGTTTCGCGCGGAAAAAACCTCGGAGCTCGTTTGCTCCCGCATCGTTTCCAGGACAATCGCTACCACGTTCACCTTGGCAAGGAAGGGCCGTACATTCCCGTCTCCGACGACCGGGAAATCCCTTCCTACTTGGCTAACGGCTACTCTCTGAAAATGAGCAGCCCCGAGGCACGCACTCCTGTGCTTGTCCGCCCGCAATCCATTCAGGGCTGGAGTCCCAACTCCAAAGAAATTTTCTTCCCGATCTTCCGCGAGCCCTTCTTCCCGGTTCTCTAGCGGTCGCACCTAGGTGGACTTTAGCTCTTCAATCGCGAAGCGCCTCCCAATCGTCTGGATCGCTCGCTGGGAAATGATGTCTCCTAGGATTTTGATCGACCCCTTCATTGACCCAATCATCGCTTTGCGATCAGTCACTCGTGATGGTGGGACTCTGTCTGCCAGTGGTTTTCCGCGACGTGTGACGCGCAGCGGTCGGCGCGTCCGCCCCACCTCTTCCAACAGCTCCACGCACTTGGCCTTGAACTTGGAAATCGCAATTTGTTTCACGGTTTTTTGTCTACAGACCAACTTATAGATCAGAGTCTAGTCTTGCCAGTCTTCTTCCAGCCGGTCCAGCGCTTTTGCCGCCGCTGTCAGTTGTTCCACCATCCCTGGCGCATCCGGCCCTGTCTTCTCTTTCAACTCGACGGTCAGCGGCACGTCGCCACCGGGAATTGTCTTCAGTGTTTTCACCGCCTTCGCCCAATCAATCGTCCCGTCGTACGGCGGCAGATGCTCATCCTTCTCCCCGTGGTTGTCGTGGATGTGCGTGCTCGCCACCAAATCCTTCAGCGGCTCCAGGCTCCGCGCGATTCGCCCCGCTTCGTCGCCATCCGTCAGATGCGCATGCCCAATATCAAAATTGAAGCGTAGCCCCGTCAGCCGCGTTTCATCGACAAACGACCTCAGGTACGCCGGCTCGCCCATTTCGCTCGTGGTATTCTCCAGGCAAAGCGTCACTCCCACATGCCTCGCGTGCAGCATCAAATGCTCCAGCGTACTGAACGCCGCATCTCTCTTTCGCGGATCCGCCGCTTCCCGCGAGCCGCCCATGTGCAAAATCATCCTCGGGAACGGCAAATCCTCCGCCACATCGATCACCCGCTTCAACTCATCCATCGCTTCAATCCGCCGCACCCGCTCCACTTCCGTCACTGACAGAGGCACCCCGCCCTCGCGATTCACGCTCATATCCCGGCTCGTCGGTGCATGCAACGAATTCAGTTGCAGTTGGTTGTCCGCCAGCGCGTGGGCAATCGCCTGCACTTCCGCTTTTGTCGCGTAATCGAAGTGGCTGCGCGTCGCGAAAATCTCCACGGCCTCAAATCCGCCGTCGCGCACCTGCTTCAGCAATTCGCGCGTCAGCTTCTTCGAAACGAATAGATAGGTAGACAGGATTCGTTGCATAAGTGACTAGTTTAACGTGTGGGCACTGTCCCGCGCGGGCGCCGCGCAGTGCGCTTCACAGTTTTGGTTACTACCGCCTCACTGCGCTTGCAGGCGTGACTTTTCGCCGCCCGCCTTCCTAATACCCCACTGCCGACCCTTCATCCCGCGGGTCCGCTGCGCCACAACGCTCATTCGTCCTGGCGTCAATTCCGATCGCGTTCACCAGCCCGATGTGGCCCTTTCGCTTGACAGGATACCCGCGCGCCTTCATCTGCCCTTCCATCTCCGGAGAGAACAACCGCTCCATCAGAATCTGATCCGGCAACCATTGGTGATGAAACCGTGGCGCATTGATCGCTGCCTGCGCTTCCATCCCCAGCGTTATCCAGTTGATTACCGTCAATAATGTCGCCGAAATGATGGTCGGCCCGCCCGGTGACCCGGTCACAAAACTCAGTTGTCCGTCCCGCAACACGATCGTTGGTGTCATCGAACTCAACGGTCGTTTCCCTGGCGCAATTGTGTTTCCCTCCGATTGGATTAGCCCAAACAGGGCATTCGGGACTCCCGGCTGCGTCGTGAAATCATCCATCTCGTCATTCATCAGGAAGCCCGCCGACGAAGTCACGTGCGACCCGTAGCTATCGTTCAGCGTCGTCGTGCTCGCCACCGCATTCCCCGCCGCGTCCACCACAGAGAAATGCGTCGTGTGTGGTCCCTCGCCCAAGCTGATAATTGTGTTTGGTGCCACGCTCGCGCTTACACCCGATGTGCATACGTGGGGATTACCCGCTTTTATGTCCGCGCTCGAACTCGCTTGCAGTGGATGGATCGTCGCGAGCAATTCCTGTGCGTAACAAGGACTCGTCAGTCCCGCTACTGGAACATTCGAATAGTCCGGGTCGGCCAGATACGCCGCCCGGTCCGCAAACACTCGCCGCATCACTTCTGCCACCATATGCACGCTTTGGGGATCATCCCAACCCTTTAGTGGCACTCCCTGCAACATATTCAGCGCCTCGATTACTGCCACTCCTCCCGAACTCGGCGGCGGCGACGAAATCACTTCCCAGCGCGTGCCGGTTGAACTGTAGCTCGCGTGCAGCACTTCCCGAATCTTCGGTTGGTACTTCGCCAAATCTTCCAGCGTGATCAACCCGCCCATCGCCGCCATATCGCTCGCCAGCATCTTCGCCGTCTCGCCACGATAAAACTCGTCCGGCCCATTCTTCGCAATTCGTTTGAGCGTCGCCGCCAGTTCCGGCTGCCGCAGCATATCTCCGACGTGATAGAACTTGCCGTCGTTGAGGAAAACATGGCTGCTCATCGAAAACCGCTGCAAGTCCTTACGTTCCTCTGCAAACTCCCGCACCAGTTTCTCGGTAACGGGAATCCCATCCTCGGCGTAGCGAATCGCCGGCGCCATCACCTCCGCCAGTTTCATCGTTCCATGTGTTCGCAACGCCAGCGCCAGCCCCGCAACCGTCCCCGGTACCGCCACCGACTTGTAGCCAATCGTTGCCGCCTCATTATCGAGTTTTCCGTCAGGCTTGATATACATCTCCCGCGTCGCTTTCCCCGGCGCCGTTTCCCGATAATCGAAGAAGTTGGTCTTTCCGTCCGCCATTCTCACCAGCATGAATCCGCCGCCGCCGATGTTTCCCGCCGCCGGTTCCACCACCGCCAGTGCGAACGCCGTAGCCACCGCAGCGTCCACGGCATTTCCGCCGCGCTTCAAGATCGCCACTCCCGCCTCCGACGCCAATCGCTCGTCCGTGGCTACCATTCCATGTGCCCCGCGCACCGCCTCTCGCGGCCATTCCTTGGGGATCTCCGGTCGGTCGCGAAACTCGTGCGCAACCTGGCCAAAAACGCTGATCGGCGCAACCGCCACAACAAACAGCGCGACATTTCTTAGATTTTTCATTGGCATGATAGGAATCCGACACTATGTGATTCGTGTTCGTCGCGTCAAGTTGTGCGGCTTCGAACCTTGAACCTTGTACTTTTCACTTTATACGGTTTCGCTCTTTGACTATGCTTCCCACCAATTCCCCAAAAGGAGCCCCACTCGACCATGCGTTCCCACCGCATCCCATTGTATGCAGTTTTTTTCGCCTTCCTGCTCACCGCGTTACCACTCCTAGCCCAGCAATCGCAGACCGGCGCCCTTCCCACCGATCTCGACGACTATGTCGCCCGTTCCATGAAGACCTTCGAGGTTCCCGGCATGTCCGTAGCTATCGTCAAAGACGGCAAGGTCGTCTTCTCGAAGGGCTACGGCGTACGCAAACTCGGCGAGCCAACTCCCGTCGACGAGAACACTCTATTTGGCATCGGTTCCAACACCAAAGCCTTCACCGCCGCAGCTCTCGCCACTCTCGTCGACGCCGGCAAAATCGCCTGGGACGACCCCGTCTACGAGCGCCTCAAAGGCTTCGAGATGTACGACCCTTACGTCTCCAAGGAGATGCGTATCCGCGATCTGCTTTGCCATCGCAGTGGTCTCGGCCTCGGCGAAGGCGACCTCATGTTCTGGCCACACACCACCTTTGCCCGCGACGAAATCGTCTACCGCCTCCGCTTCCTCAAGCCCGCCACCAGTTTCCGCACCACCTATGCCTACAACAATCTCATGTTCCTCACCGCCGGCCAGGTTGTCGCTGAGGTCTCCGGCCAATCCTGGGATGACTACATCCGCGAGAAAATTTTCCTTCCTCTCGGCATGAATAACTCCAACACCAGCAACTCTCTTTTCAACGCGGCCGGCAACTGGGCCTATCCTCACTCCAAAGTCGATGGCAAGCTTCAGGTCATTCCATTCGAAAATCTCGACAATGCCGGGCCTGCCGGCTCCATCAACTCTTCCATCGCCGATATGTCCAAGTGGGTGCTTCTCCAGCTCAATCGCGGCAAAATTCCCGGCAGCGAAACCCACCTCTTTAGCGAACAGGCCTCCCGCACCATGTGGGCGCAGCAAATGGTGGTTCCCGTCAGCAACCTGCCCGACGAATTGAAAAACCTGCAGGCACATTTCGCCGGTTACGGCATGGGCTGGGGCTTGCGCGATTACAAGGGCCGTAAATTGGTGGGTCATACGGGTGGTGTCGCAGGCTTTGTCACGCGCGTGATGCTCGTCCCGGAAGAGAATCTCGGCGTGGTCATCCTCACGAATGCCGAAGAAACCACCGCCTTCGACTCCGTCCTTTTTCACATCCTCGATTCCTATTTCGGCGGCTCCACCATCGATTACATTGCCGCATTCAAAGCGCACGATGACAAAAACAAGAAGGAAGCTGACGAAACCATCGCCAAAGCCTCGCAGTCCCGCGCCGCCGACTCCAAACCTGCCCTTCCGTTGGAAAAATACGCCGGCGACTATTCCGATCCCTGGTATGGCAAGGTCAACATCAAGCAGGAGAACAACGGCCTCGTCCTCAACTTCGAGCGCACGCCCAAAGCGATCGCAGACCTTCAGCACTGGCAGTACGACACCTTCAAAGCCCACTGGCGCGACCGCACCGTTGAAGACGCCTTCCTCACCTTCGCTCTCAACCCCGACGGCTCCATCCACCACTTCACCATGGTCGCCGTCTCACCACTCGCGGACTTCAGTTTCGACTACCAGGACCTCTACTTCACGCCAGTCCCCAAAAAGTAAGGGCGCAGCACTGCTGCGCTCCGTGTCCGCAAGGCTCCGGCGGCGCAGCCATTCTTAGCTGTGCTCCTGCCGTTATTCGCACAGATCTCTCGCGAAGTATTAAGAACTGCTGTCATCCTGAGGAGCGTTCTTTGCGACGAAGGATCTCAACCACTGTGTCTTGACTGGAATTACGCGGGTGGGTGCAAGGGCCTGCCTGATCCCGCTTCTACTCGTCCAAAAACTCCACGTTTGCCGGCCCCGGCAACAATCCCGCCGTTGTGCCCCGCTCAATCAACTCCCGCACGGCTTTCTTCCCTTTTTCGCCGTACCCCAGCGTGAATTTGTTCACATACATGCCCACAAACTTATCCGCCAACTCCGTATCCATGTCCCGCGCGAACTGCATCGCATAATTCAACGCTTCTTCGCGATGCTCCAAGCCGTACGACACGCTGTCGCGAATTGTCCGCGCGATTAACCGGGCCAAATCCGCTCCTAGCGCCCGCCTCACCGCGTTTCCGCCGAGCGGCAGCGGTAGCCCCGTCAACTCCTGCCACCACACGCCCAGATCCACCACACGGTACAGGCCCAGTTGCGGAAAAAACAGCTGGCCCTCATGAATCAGCAGTCCCGCATCCACCAAACCATTCTTTACCGCCTCGATGATCTTGTCGAACGGCATCACCACCGCTTCGAAATCCGGCTCGTACAGCTTCAGCGACAAGTACGCCGACGTCTTCAGCCCCGGCACGCCAATCCGCTTGCCCTTCATTTCTGCGGGCTTCATCGCGTGCGTCGCCACTACGATCGGCCCGTACCCCTCGCCGAAACTCGCGCCGCAATCCAGCAGCACGTATTTGTCCCTCAGTGACGGATACGCCGCGAAGCTCACCGCCGTCACGTCGTATGTCTCGGTTAGCGCCGCTTCGTTCAGCGACTGGATGTCCGACAAAATATGCGTGTATTTGTATCCCGGTGTGGCCAGCTTGTGCGTGGCCAGCGCGTAAAACATGAAGGCGTCGTCGGAATCCGGCGAGTGCGCGAGCTTGATCTCGCGCGCCTCTCTCTCGGGTTGGGAAGCCACCTGTCTAGCGGGCATCGGTTCCAGAAATCCTTCGCCCTGGCCTTTGTGCAGAGACAAGTACGCCCTCTTGTGGCTCGGGGACACTGCTGGAAGAGGTCGAGCGACGTCGGGACGTGCGTGGCACTAGGCCGGGCTGAGTTCTTTCAGGCAAAA
>Ga0207761_1000214_pt1 | contig 19715 bp, 19 predicted proteins | sample LuqExpMetageno34_FD_187792 | JGI IMG/M metagenome (GOLD analysis project Ga0207761, IMG submission 187792) | Tropical forest soil microbial communities from Luquillo Experimental Forest, Puerto Rico - Sample 34 (SPAdes) | ecosystem: Environmental > Terrestrial > Soil > Tropical forest ... | reverse complement strand
GCGGCCGCCGTTCTCGTGCGAGTCGGGCAATTGCGCCACCTGCATGGCCTTCTTGAAGGAGGGGGCGGCCCGCATGCGCGTCAATAACGCGCTCACACCCGAGGAGATCGAAGAGGGGTGGATCCTCACCTGTCAGGGCCTGCCCACCGGCGAGACGGTGACGGTCGAGTACGAAGCGATGTGATGCTGCCGGGCCGGCGGTGGCGAGACCACCGGCCCGGCTCGGTCAGCCCGGGGGAGTTGGGGGGATGGGCCGGGCTGGCGAAGCAGACCCGCCCGGGCCCCGATGCTCAGGGCCCGGGCTCGGAGAGGAGCTCGAGGTAGGCCGCGCCAGAGTCGGGGACGCGGGGCTGGCCCCAGCACTCGACCGGGAAGGACACGGCGATCATGGAGTAGAGCAGGTGCAAGAGGTTGGTGGCGTCCTCGGGCATGGCGTCGAGCGGGAACTGGTCGCAGTAGGTCATGGCGGCGTCGGCGCGCGGCGTGACGGCGTCGTAGAAGGCCTGCATCTCGTCCATGGTGCTGGCCAGGCGCTCGGCGAAGCGCTCGGACTCGGTGGCCAGGCACCACTTGGCCGCAAAGGGCTCGAGGTCGGAGAACTCGGGCGGCAGCATCGAGCCGGTGTTCTGTCCCATCGTCGTCATACCTCCGCGTGCTCGCGCTGCTTCTTGTACTCGTCCACCCAGTCGGCCGTCACCTTGTGGAGGTGGCGACAGAGGACCTCTTGGTCGTTGAGCGGGAAGCGCTCGAGGACACGGGACTCGAGCATCGACTGCGTCGCCTCGAGCGTGTTGGCGTCCTGCAGCCCGTACTCCTTGAACGACGCCGCCGCCAGCTCGTGCGCCACGCGCTCGCGTGCGGTCGTGGCCGGCACGAAGTAGAGCGTCCCCTCGAAGATGTGGGTGTTGTGCGACGTCGGCCAGTAGTGGTACGTGAGGTACCAGCTCTGGCCCCAGACCAGGATCGTGAAGTTCGGGAAGAGCTGCCACGAGTCGAGGCCCCACGGGTCGCAGCCGGCGGGGTTGATGCCCGCCGCCTTCTGGTCGTAGTCGAGGTCGGGGGCGTCCCATTGGCCGAAGAGACCGCTGCGGGTGAGGATCTCCATCGGCTTGAGCATGTTCTCGGGCAGCGTCCACGGGTGGATGCCGGCGGTGCTCACCAAGCGGTGCGGGCCGGCGAGCGTGTAGGCCGGCGCTTCGAAGCCCGCCTGCTGCGCGGCCATCGACCAGTCCGGTGGCGTCTGCTTCGCGTGCAGCACGGGTGCGTGGTAGAACTCCTGGAAGGCGTCCATGTAGATCTTCCAGTTGCTCTTGACCTCGGCGCGGTAGTACCAGCGCTCGGTCAGCTTCTCGAAGGGGTAGCTCTCCAGCCTGGCCAACTCCGGCGTGAGGTAGTCGCGCAGGTTCTGCTCGGGCTCCTTGGCGAGGTTCACGAAGATGAAGCCCGCCCACACCTCGCAGTGCACCGGGACGAGCCCGAAGGACTCCTTGTCGAGGTCGAAGAACTCCTGCTCCTGCTGGACGAAGTTGAGCGAGCCGTCGAGGTCGTAGCGCCAGCCGTGGTACTTGCAGACGAATTGGCGGCAGACGCCGCTCGTCTCCTCCTGTGGGTAGTCGTTCCACACGAGCTTGTTCCCGCGGTGCCGACAGACGTTGTGGAAGGCCCGCACGCCGCCTTCCTTGTCGCGCACGACGATGACCGAGGTGCGCGCCACGACGAGCTCCTTGGTGAAGTAGCTGCCGGTGCGCGGCAACTGCTCGACCCGGCCCACGTTCAGCCAGGTCCGCTTGAAGACGGCCTCGCGCTCGAGCTCGTAGAACTCGGGGGAGATGGAGTCCTCGTAGGAGATGGGCTCGGTGCCGAGCTGGAAGTGCTCGGTCCAGCTGCCCTCTTCTGGCTTGGGCCAACGTGCCATCTGGGTCCTCTCGTCGCGCCGGTCTGACTGCGCTCATGATAGCACGGCTCTCAGCTAGTGAGAAGGCCGTTTCCGCTCAGGACGATCCCGGTTCGTCCTCCCCCACGAGGCCCCCGGCCAGGGAGGCCTTGTGCAGCGTGTTGGCGGCCAGTCGCATGTGGGCGGCGTCGACCAGCCGGCCGTCCCGCCCGATGGCCCCGATCCCCCCGGCCTCCGCCTCCCGGTAGACGCGCACCGCCTCGCTCGCCTCAGCCACCTCCTCGGGGGTGGGCGAGAAGACCTCGTTGGCGATGGGCACCTGGCCGGGGTGGATGGCCCACTTTCCGTCGAAGCCGAGTGCGCTGGCCGCCAGCGCGGCACGCCGGTAGCCCTCGGGGTCCTGATACGCAGGGTACGGCGCGTCGACGGCGTCGACCAGGCCGGCGCGGGCGGCCGTCAGGACCTGCGCCCGCGCAAAGTGCCAGAAGTCGCCGGGATAGGCGACGAGCGGATCGAAGTTGCCGTCGACGCGGGCGTGCAGCGACGCCGAGAGGTCGCCGGCCCCGAAGATGAGTGCCTCCAGGCGCTCGCTCGACCGCGCGATCTCCAACGCATTGGCGAGTCCCTCGGCGTCCTCGATCAGCACCTCGAGCCCGATCGGCCGCTCGAGGCCGAGCTTCGCCTCGAGCTGGGTCAGCAGCACGTCGACCCACCAGACGTCTCGGGCGCGGCGGACCTTGGGGACGATCACGACGTCGAGCGCGTCGCGCGCCCCAGTGACGACTTCGACGATGTCGCCGTGGCACCAGGGCGTGTCGATCCCGTTGATCCGCACGGCGCGCACGGTGCGACCCCAGTCGAGGCCCGTCAGCGCGGCCACGGCGGTCGCCCGGGCCGACTCCTTGACGGCCGGCGCGCAGGCGTCCTCGAGATCGAGGAAGACGAGGTCGGCACCGGCCGACGGCGCCCTCTCGCACATGCGCTCGCTGCTGGCCGGTGTGGCCAGTTCGGAACGGCGGGCTCGCGGTGCGCGCACGGTGCCTCCTGTCTCGTCGCTGTCGGTCCCGAGTCTTTCGGTCGCGGTCAGATGGTGCCGGCCGCCCGCAGCGCCTCGAGGCGGTCGGCACTCACACCGAGGAGGCCACCGTAGACCTCGTCGTTGTCGGCGCCGAGGGCGCGTCCGAGGAAGTCGATCCGGCCCGGTGTGTCGCTCAGCACCGCCACCGGTGCCTGGACCGTCATGGCGCCGAGGTCGGGATCGTCTACGGCCACGAACGTGCCTCGGGCCCGCAGGTGCTCGTCGCGCAGGAGCTGTTCGGCGTCGTACACCGGCGCCGCCGCCACCTCGGCCCGCTCGAGCTCGGCCATGACCTCGGCCAGCCGTCGCACGCGGATCCACTCGGCGACGAGGGCGTCGATCTCGGTCGCACGCGCCTGGCGTCGCACGGGGTCGGCGTAGTCGGGGTCCTCGGCCAGCTCCGGGCGGCCGATGACGCGATAGACGCGCAGCGCGATGTTCTGCGACGCGCTCGAGATGGCGACCCACTTGCCGTCGGCGGTCTGGTACGCGTTGCGCGGCGCGCTGGCCGGGAGCATGTTGCCGACCCGGCCGGGCGCGACGCCGAGATGGCTGTACGACAGCGTCGACGTCTCGATCAGACGCGCCAGTGGCTCGATCAGATTGACGTCGACCAGCTGCCCCCCGGCACCGTGCACGTCGCGGTGGTAGAGCGCCATCATCACGGCCGCCGCCGCGGCCTGGGCGGCCACGCCGTCGGCCAGGAAGAAGGGCGGCAGCGTCGGGGGGCCATCGGGCTGCCCCGTGACGTGGGCGAAGCCGCTCATGGCCTCGGCCAAGGTGCCGAAGCTGGGCCGGTCGCTCTTGGGGCCGCCCCCGCCGTAGCCGCTGACGTGCAGCACGACGAGCCGGGGATGGGCCTCGTGTAGGGCGTCGAAGTCGAGGCCCCACTTGGCGAGCGCGCTCGGGCGGTTGTTGAGCACGACCACGTCGCTCTCGTCGAGCAGCCGGTGGAACAGCTCCTGGCCCTCGCCGACGTGTAGGTCCAGCGTGACGCAGCGTTTGTTGCGGCCCATGCTCTTCCAGAAGAGCCCGACCCCGTCCTTCTGCGCCCCCCACGTGCGCAGCGGGTCACCGGCGCCGGGCTGCTCGACCTTGATCACCTCCGCGCCGAACTCGCCCAGCACCGTGGCGACCATCGGCCCCGCGGCCAACGTGGCGGCGTCGACGACCCGCAGGCCGTGCAGCGGGAGGTCGGGCGGCTCAGCCACGCGCCGCGGCAGCCGGGCGCTCGAGCCCGAGGTGCTCGCGCAACGTCGAGCCGGTGTAGTGGTCGCGGAAGAGGCCGCGCTTTTGCAACTCGGGCACCACCATGCGGACCACGTCCTCATAGGCACCGGGAGAATGCGTGGCGGCGATGACGAAGCCGTCGCAGGCCCCACCGTCGAACCACGCCTCCATCTGGTCGGCGATGTCCGGCCCGGTTCCGACGAAGCGCGGCCCTTGCAACAGGGTGGCGCGGTGGCCGGCCAGGTCGCCCAGGGTGACCGTGTCCGTGCCGATGTGGGTCTTGATGTTCTGCACCAGCCCGCGGATGCCCGAGACCGATTCGATGAGCTCGTCCGTGATGGGCGCGCTGAGGGAGAGGCCCGAGAAGTCGTAGTTCATCAGCTCCGAGAGGAGCGTCAAGGACGCCATGGGATCGACCAGGTCGTTGAGGAACAGCTGCTCGCGCTCCTCGGCGTGGGCCTTCGATTCCCCGACGACCGTGTAGGCCATCGGCAGCATCCGGACCGACCCGGGGTCGCGGCCGCGCTCGCCGAGCTTCTCCTTCTGGTCCTGGTAGTGCGAACGGGCGACCTCGATCCCCGGGTCGCCGGTGAAGATGAGCTCGGCCCACCTCGCCGCGAACTCGCGGCCGCGGCCCGACGAACCGGCCTGGAGCAGCACCGGCCGCCCCTGCGGGCAGCGGGGCACGGTGAGCGGGCCGCGCACGGAGAACCATGCGCCCTCGTAGTCCAGCTCGTGCACCTTGTCCGGGTCGGCGAAGAGTGGGGTCTCGCGGTCGAGCACCAGCGCGTCGTCCTCCCACGTGTCCCACAAGCCGGTGGTCGCCTCGAGGAACTCGTCGGCGCGGTCGTAGCGAACGTCGTGCGGGATGGCCTCCTTGAGGCCATAGTTCTGGGCCTCGCTGTCGTTGACCGACGTCACGACGTTCCAGGCGGCCCGGCCGCCGGAGATGTGGTCGAGCGTGGCGAAGGTGCGCGCGACGTGGAAGGGCGTGTAGTAGGTCGTCGAGTAGGTGGCGCCCAGACCGATGCGCTCGGTCACCGCCGCGCAGATCCCGAGGACGACGCTCAGGTCGAGCTTGACCGGACGGGCACCGGTGCGCACCGCCTCGCCCACCGAGCCGCCGTAGATGCCTGGCATGGCGAGGCGGTCGTCGAAGAACATCAAGTCGAAACAGCCCTGCTCGAGGGTTCGAGCCAACTTCTCGTAGTAGCCAGCGGTCAGGAAGCCGTGCTCGGTGGCCGGGTGGCGCCACGACCCGGCGTACACGGTGGCGTTGCCGGCCTGCATGAAGCCGACCAGCGCCATCTGTCGTTTCGCGTTCTTGGCCATGCCACGTCCCCTTACTGCTCAATTGCGACCTCTCGAGGGTAGTATGTAATATTTCAGATATCAAACTGATCAGCACCACCGTCCGGGCCCAGGCGGCCAACGAGCTGCGCGACCGCATCCTCACGGGCCGACTGCAGCCGGGGCACCGACTCGACCTCGACGAGCTCACCGCCGAGTTCGGCATCAGCCGGACCCCCATCCGCGAGGCCCTCCTCGAACTGTCCTACGAGGGCCTCGTTGCCATCACGCCGCGCAGCGGGATGGCCGTCGTCGGCATCACGCCCGAGGACGCCGTCGACAACTTCGCCATCCTTGCCACGCTGGCGGGCAAGGCGGCCGAGATGGCCACGGCGCGCATCACGCAGACCGAGCTGACCGAGCTCCAGGTGCTGGCCGGCGCCATCGACGGTTCCGACGACGTCGTGCGGGCGAACCGGCACTTCCACCGCGCCATCAACCAGGCGGCGCGCTCGCCGCGGATGCTGACCTACCTGCGCCAGGCGGTGCGCGTCGTGCCGGGCAACTACTTCGAGCTCTTCCCCGAGCAGGAGAAGCGAAGCCGCCGCGAGCATGCCGCTCTGCTCGACGCGATGGAGCGCGGCGACGGCACGGCGGCCCGTTCGATCATGGAGGACCACGTGCTGACGGCGGGCGAGGCACTCGGCGGGTGGCTCGCTGACATGGCGGCGCAGCCGACCTGAGGTCCCTGGACCGTTTCCGCCGCAGGGTGTCTGCGAAGATGACTCGATGCGGTCACCCGAGGGCGCGCCGGCGTGGCTCGATGCCTTCACGGCCGAGGAGCGACCGGACCTGTGGCAGCTGGCCCGTACCGAGCGGACTTTCGAACCACTCTGGCCCGAGTACAACCAACACGGCACCCACGCGGCCGAGTACTTCGGGGCGCTCGTCCCGCGCTTTGCGCACCTGCAGGCGCTGTTCGTCGATCGTCGCAGCGGCGACCTGGTCGCCCGTGCCCGAACGATCCCGTTCCATTGGGACGGGACGCTCGACGATCTCCCGAGCGGGATCGACGCGCTGGGTCTTCAGGCCGTGGCGGAGTCGCGCCCACCCACGGCACTCTCGGCGTTGGCGGCCGAGGTGCGAACCGAGTACCAGCGACAAGGGCTGAGCGCATTCGTGCTCACGGCGATGGCGGCGATGGCGGGACGGGCAGGCCTCGCTCCGCTGGTCGCCCCCGTCCGGCCCAGCTGGAAGGACCGCTTCCCTCTGCACCCGATCGCCGCCTATGGCTCATGGACGCGCCAGGACGGACTCCCCTTCGATCCGTGGATCAGGCTGCACGTCCGACTGGGGGCCCGGATCCTGCGGCCCGAGCCCTTCTCGATGGAGATCGCCGGGCCACTCTCGGACTGGGAGGACTGGACCGGGCTGCGCGTGCACCACGACGGCAGCTATGTCTTCCGCGACGGGCTGGCGCCGCTGCGGGCCACCGGCAGCGTCGGTGAGTACTGGGAGCCCAACGTCTGGATGCTGCACACGGTCCCGACCCAGAACACCTAGGCCGGACCCGCAACCGCAGCGGCGACGGCGCCTATCCGAAGGTCAACGAGCGTGCGTTCTCGACCATGATCTTGCGTTGGTCGTCCAACGAGAAGGACTCGACGTTCTCGAAGAAGTCGCGTGGGTGGGCCAGGCCCTCGGCGTGCGGCCAGTCCGAACCGAACAGGATCCGCTCGACCGGCAGGTAACGCGCCAGGTCCTCGACGTTGTCCTCGACGAAGGGCGCCACCCAACAGTGCTCGACGAACTGCTCGACCGGGTCGGTCGCGAACAGGCCGGGGTTCTGGCCGTTGAGCATGTGCAGGGTGTGCAAGCAGCGTGGCACCCAGTCCGCGCCGTTCTCGATGTAGGCCATGCGGAGACCGGGGAAGCGCTCGAAGAGCTTGTGTGCCACTAAGACAGTGGCGAAGTCCTCGATCAGCCGGTGCTTCATGAGCTGGGCCACCAACGAGGCCGACTGGACCGCCGACGCGTCCGGACGACGCTCCCCTTCCGGTGCCGCGGCGACGCCCCAGGTCCGTGCGATGTCCGACGCGACGTCCGTGTAGCCGTCCTCGAACCCGGCGTGGGTGGTCACGACGATCCCTGCCTCTTGGACCCGCGCCCAGAACGGATCGAACGCCGGGTCGGCCGGAGACCGCGTGCCCCCCGGGGTGAACACGGGCCCGTTGCGGATCGTGATCACGCGTGCGCCCCGACCCAAGCACCACTCGAGCTCGTGGACGGCGAGGTCGAGGTCGGAGAGGGTGAGGAACGGCACGGCGAAGATGCGGTCCTGGTACGCGAAGCCCCAGTCGTCGTCGAGCCAGCGGTTGAACGCGCGGAGCACCTCGATCGACGCCTCGATATCGGGCTGCATCGGGCCCTCCATGCAGACGCCCTGTGAGGGGAAGAGCCACGCCGCCTCCACACCCTGAGCATCCATGCAGGCGAGGCGCGCATCATGGTCGAACCATTCGGGATGCGCTGCCGGGTCCTCGCAGGCCAGCTCGTCACCCACGCGCTCCTTGCTGCTCTTCCCGGCGAAGTACTCGTAGAGCGCGCCCGGCCTCGGGCGAGGGTGGACGTCCCCCGGTCCGGGGATGATCGGGTGAGCCCGTTCCCCGAAGAAGTAGTAGGGCTTGCCGTTCATCTCCCGCAAGACCACGCCGCGGTCGGCGAACTTCGGGTCGCGGTATCGGGTGAACGCGTCGCTGACCTCCCAGTAGTGGTTGTCGGCGTCGAAGAGCGGCCCGATCTCCGATTCGGTCGTGCGCATGAATCGCCTCCTCAGTCCGTGCCGTGGCGCAGCAGCTTGCCCGGCGTCTCCCCGGTGCACTCCCCGTCGACGAAGGTCGTCACGCCATTCACGACGATCCGGTCGTAGCCGACCGCCCTCTGGATCAGGCGCCACTCGCCGGCGGGGTAGTCCCACACGCGCTCCTGCGGCGTGCTGTCGATCACGTCGGGGTCGTAGACGACGACGTCCGCCGGCGCGCCCTCGGCCAAGAAGCCCCGGCCCTTGAGGCCCGCCGCCACCGCCGGGTAGTACGAAAGGCGCCAGTGCGCCTCTTCGAGCGACATGATCTCGTGCTCGCGCACCCAATAGCCGAGGAGCTCGGTGGGATAGCGCGCCGTGGTCACGAACTTCGTGTGGGCACCGCCGTCGCTCACCCCTGGCAGCGCCACCGGAGAGGTCGCGATCTCCTTCATCGCGTCGGGCGGCGTCTCGAGCATCTTCGTGGCGAAGCCGACCCGGAGCTGCCCGGCCACGGCCACATCCAAGAATGCGTCGATCTCGTGCTTGCCCTCCCGGGCCGCCACTTCGCCGACCGTGAAACCCTCGTAGGTCTCCTTCAACTCCTGGGCGTTCGGAACGTCGCTCGAGATCCAATGGATCTTGATCTCCGTCAGGTCGTACCCGGCGCCGAAGAGCCCGCCACGCTCCTCGTGGACCTCTTTCATGGCGGCGCGTCGAACCGGGTCGGCGAACTTGACCGCCTTCTCTTCGACGGTGCCGAGGCAGGCTTCTTTCCAGCACGGGATCGTGTCGGCGAGGTTGTAGTCCTCGAGGGTGAATTCCGAGACGAAGTTTGTGGTGAGCGCCTGGGCGAAGACCCGGAGGCCCTCCTCCTCGTTGAGGTAGGCCAGCTGCTTGAGGGCGTCGCGGTGGCTGTACCTCGCGCCGCCGTGCTGGTTGAGCGCGCCGTCGGCCAGGAGCGCGTTCCAGATGATGGGCCGACCGCTGGCGCGTGCCATCAGTGCGGCCGTCTCCAGTGTGCCGGTCAGCTGCGCCGTCCCGCGGCCGAGCGATCCCATCGCCCGCGAGAAGGCGATCACCTCTTCCTCGGTCATGCAGTCGGTCACCATCGGGGTGCCGTCGAAGTCGAGCTGGACGTTGCCCACCTCACCGGAAACCTGCGCACTGAAGCCGCAGCCGCCGGCCTCCATCCCCTCGACGAGCAGCCCGCACATCTCGTCGAGCTGCTCGGCGGTCACCCGGTACGCCTTGGCGTTGTCCACGCCCGCCACGTAGGCGTACAGCGGCGCGAGCGGGACGAAGGACATCACGTTCACGCCCTTCGGCGTGCGGTCGACGCTGTCGAGGAACTCCGGGTACGTCACCCAGTCCCATGGCATCCCGACGCGCATCGTCTTGAGCGGAACCGCCTCGTTGCGCGACACGGTGAGCATGGCGCGGTCACGGTCGTCGGGTCGACACGGGGCGAAGCCGAACCCGCAGTTACCGATGACGACGCTGGTCACGCCGTGCCAGCCCGACATGGTGCACCACGGGTCCCAGAACACTTGGCTGTCGTAGTGCGTGTGCAGGTCGACGAAGCCCGGCGCCACCACCTTGCCCGAGGCGTCGACCACTTCACGCCCGTCGGCCTCGTCCACCCGGCCCATCGCCACGACGCGGCCGTCGGCGATGCCGAGGTCGGCCCTGTAGCGAGGCGTACGCAGGCCGTCGATGACGGTCCCGCCCTTGATGACCAGATCGAGCTGTGCCATGCCCTTCCTTCCCGCACGCGGCCGTTCCCGACGTGCGCCTCGCGGCGCTCCCCGGAACCCTACTTACTTGTTAGGCGTTCAGCAAGTAAGATCGTGCCCATGAGTCTGCCGGAGCGCCAGAGCCAGGCCGAGCGCCGGAGCCGGTCGGAGGACGCGCTCTTGGATGCCACGGCGGAGCTCGTGGCCGAACGCGGCGTCCACGGCGCCTCGCTGGCCAGCATCGGAGGCCGGGCGGGGGTGAGCCGAGGACTGCCGACCCACCATTTCGGGTCCAAAGACGTGCTGCTCGCCCGCCTGGCGGACCGAGCACAGAGTGGGATCGGCCAGGAGATACAGGCCGACCGAACGCGGGCGGCGCGGAGCAGGCGCCTTTCGGCGCTCGACGAAGTGCTCTTGACCGTCGACACCTACCTCGAGATGTTCGAAGACCCCGCGCCCGACCAGCGCGCCCTGCTCGTCATGTGGGGCTCCACCTTTCCCTCCGGTGCGTCCGTGGACGGCATCGCGGACGCCGAGCGGCGGAGTTACCAGGGCCTCTCCCAACTCATCGTCTCGGGTCAAGCGGACGGATCGGTGCGCCCCGACGTCGACCCGGTCGCGACCGCAGTCCTCCTGCACGGACTCATGCGCGGGCTCGCCGCGCTGAAGCTGACGGACAGCGGCCTCACCGACATGCGCGGCGTTCGCCAGGCCTGCCACCAGTGGATCGTCTCGTCCTTAGCCCCGGAGCGGGCGACCGCGAACCACGGCTGATGGACTCCGTCGACGGGACGACGGCCGTTCTCACCGGAGCGGGCAGTGGCATCGGCCGAGCCACCGCCCACGCGCTCGCTCGCCGAGGTTCGACGGTCGTCGTCAGCGACCTCAATGCCGAACGAGCCCGAGGCGTGGCGGAGGAGATCACGGCCCTCGGGGGCCGGGCCGAAGGGGTCCGATGCGACGTGTCGCTCCAAGACGATCTCACGGCCTTGGCCGGGCTGGTCGCCCGCAACCACGGACGCGCCGACATCGTCATGAGCAACGTCGGGGTGATCGCCAAGGGCGACCCCCTCGAGATCCCGATGGACGCCTGGTCGTCGATCATCGACATCAACCTTCTGGGCACCGTTCGGGTGCTTCGAGCCTTTCTCCCCAGCCTCCTCGATCAAGGGTCCGGCCACGTGGTGACCACCGGTTCGACCGCCGGCCTGTTTCCGTACGCGTACGACAGGCTGCCCTACGTCGCCACGAAGGCCGCGGTCGTCGCCCTCAGCGAGGCCCTCGCCCTCTACGCGCGCCCTCGCGGCATCGGCGTCACCTGCTTCTGTCCCGCCGGTGTCATGACGAACATCGTCGAGCAGATCCGCGAGTACGGGCCATCGACACCCGTGCAGCCGCCGCAGATCCCCGTCATCAGTGCCGAGGAGGCCGGTGAGCTCGTCGTCCAAGGGATCCTCGAAGACCGGCTCTTGGTCTTGACGGACCCGACCGCCGAATCGATGATCCGTGACCATGCGGCAGACCGGGAGGGATTCCTGGCCTCACAGATCAAATGGCTGGAGGGAACCTCGTGACAACCGATGAACGGTGGGAGCGTGGCGCCAAGGAGTTCTCGCAGGTCACCGGGCTGCCGGCCCCGGCTCGGGGTGACGACTACATGGCCGATGTCGTCATCGACCAGGTCTTCGCCGAGGTCTGGACCCGGCCGGGCTTGACCCGCAAGGAACGCCGCTGGATCTCCATCACCTGCGCGTGCATGACCGGAGCGACCGTCGCGATGGAGGCGCACTTCGGTGGTGCGCTGCGCTCCGGTGATATGTCCATCGACGAACTGCGCGAGTTCGTGGTCCATTTCGCTGCGTATGCGGGGCACCCACGGGCGACGGCGGCGCGAGCCGCTCTGGACGAGTCGTGGGGCGTGGTGCGCGAGCAGTAGCCGGGAGCCCTGCACTCGGTTTGCTCGTCGATCACAGGCCCCGCTGATGAGCTCACGGACCACGGTCTCAGCGGGGTGCTCGTGTCCGTCGAACGCGTCCGGTGCATACTTCGGCAATGCGGACACGGCGCATCGTCACGACAGCCGCCCGCAACGAACGACGTCTCCCTACGCAGAGACCCGGCATGCGTGCGCGAGGAGGGGCCGGGTACATCCATGATCGCTGACATTTACAAGCCGGAGTTGTGGAACAGCTTCTTCATCATGGTGGGTGGTGGCGTTGCTGCGTTGACCGGTCTGGTCTTCGTCGCCCTCTCGATTGCGCTGTCCTTGAACCTCGAGGACATGACCGAAGATGCAACGCACAAGTATCGATCGATCAACACATTGGCAGGGTTGACTGCGATCTTTGTGACGTGTGGTCTGGTGCTGATGCCGGATCAAAGCCACAGAGTGATCGGCCTCGAGCTCCTCGTGCTCAGTTTCGCCGGAGCGGTCATTTTCCTCTTCGGCTTTCGTCAGGCCTTCAAGTTCGGGTCGCAGCCGAGCAAGCAACGATTGGTGATCGGAAGCGGACTCTACGTTGCCGAGCTCATAGGAGCTCTGGTCTTAATTTCGGGCTCAATCTCGGGACTCTATGTGGCCGCGGTTGCAATCGTCGTGAACGTGGCCTTCATGATTTCGGCAGCATGGTTGCTCGTGGTGAGCGTGTACAGCGCAAGAAGGCAGAGGTAGAGATCCCGCTGAACCTCCGTTGTCGCCGGGCGCCATTGACTGCATGCGAGCACCGGCGCGGCGGCTCAGCCGTCTTTGGCTTCCCGCTTCAGCATGCGGTCGATGTTGGACCGCAGTTCCGGCGACGTGAAGGAGCGGTCCTCGGCGCTGAGGGCGAAGTCCAGGGCGGCCAGCACCGCTCGTTCCATTTGGATGTTGACGACACGCTTGGTGTCCTCGACCGCGCCCTTCGGCAGCGCAGCGATGCGGTGCGCGCAGGCCATGGCCTGCTCCATCACCTCGCCGTCGGGACACACGTGGTTCACCAGGCCGATCTCCGCCGCTCGGCGCGCCGGGATGCGATCGCCTGTCAGCGCGTACTCCTTCGCCAGCTGGAGGCTGGTCAACAGCGGCCACACGACCGGGCCGCCGTCCGCCGCCACCAGGCCGAGGACGACGTGGGGATCGGCCAGGTGGGCACTCTCGGCCATGAAGACGATGTCGGACAGCGCCACCAGGCTGCAGCCGAGACCGACGGCCGGGCCGTTGACCGCTGCCACGACCGGCACCCGGCACCCGACCATGCCGGTCACGATCTGCCGCCCGTGCATCAGGGTCAGCGCCCGCAACGCCTTGTCCTTGGACAGGTCGTCGATGTAGCGGAAGTCACCGCCGGCAGAGAAGGCGCGCCCGGCTCCGGTCAGCACGGCCACTCGTGCCTCGTCGTCCGCGTCGAGCTCTGGCCAGAGCGCAGCCAGACCGGCGTGCAGGACGTGGTTGGTCGCGTTGAGGGCCTCCGGCCGGTTCAGCGTGATGACGCGGATCGGGCCGTCGGCCTCGATCAGGATCTCGTCGGGAAGGTCGTAGGTCATGCGGTTGGCATCTCCAGGATTCGGGCGGCGATGAGGTTGCGCTGGATCTGTGACGTTCCGCCCATGACGCTCTGCGCGCGGCTGTAGAGGTAGACGCGCAGCCAGGTGTCGTCCTGGACCGCGGCAGGTGCGATGCCTCCGATGGCGAGGGCGGCGTGTCCCACGCTCTGTTCGGTCCAGGTCATTAAGAGCTTGTCGACGGAGCCCTCGGGCCCATGGGTGATCCCGTCGAGGCGGTCCGAGAGGCGCCGGCTGACGTGGCAGCGCAACATCTCCGCCTCCACCATGGCCCAGGCCAGATCGCGCCGTTGCTCCGCCCCGAAGTCCGCCGGTCGCCCGCGTACGATCTGCGCCAGCTCCTTGACCAGCTTCCCGTAGCGGCCCACGTAGCCCAACTCGCCGGGCTCGCGCTCGTGGCTAACGATGGTCATGGCCAGCCGCCAGCCTTCGCCGGGTTCACCGATCATGTTCGCCGCGTCGACGCGGGCGCCGTCGAAGATGACCTCGCCGAACTCGCGCGTGATCCCGTTGATCATCGTGAGCGGCCGCTGCTCGATGGCAGCTTGTCGCATCGGCACGACGAAGGCCGAGATGCCCCGGTGCTTGGGCGCGTCGGGGTGGGTGCGCGCCAGGACCAGGCACCAGTCGGCCTGGTCCGAGTAGCTCGTCCAGACTTTGTGCCCGGTGATCACGTACTCCGACCCTTCCCGCACCGCCCGGGTGCGGAGGGAGGCCAGGTCCGAGCCCGCGTCGGGCTCGCTGAAGCCCTGGCACCAGCGGTCCCGTCCGCTCACCAGGCCCGGTAAGAAGCGTTGCCGCACGTCCGCGTTCCCGTGCTCGAGCAGGCCCTGCACCAGGTAGCCCACGCTCGGCCGGGGGGGCGCGCCGGCGGCGATGAGCTCCTCGTCGAGGATCACCTCGTAGACGCTGGGCAGCCCATGGCCGCCGGCCTCGACCGGCCACGACAACCCGAAGAAGCCTGCGACGTAGAGCGTCTGATGCCAGGCCGCCTGTCCGGCCCAGTACTCGTCGGCGGTCGAGGACGGTGGCAGCCCCGGGTTGTTGGCGGCGAGCCATTCGCGCAGGCGGAGACGGAAGGCCCCCTCGTCGGGCGAGTCACCGAAGTCCATCGGTACCTCCGACCCCGTGGGCCACCAACACGCGCTCCAGGTTGACGCCGACACCGCCGAAGACGTCGCTCGAGAGCAGGGCACGGCGCAAGAAGACGTGCGCCAGGCACTCCCAGGTGTTGCCGATGCCCCCGTGCACCTGGATTGCCGTCTCACAGACCGAACGCGCCGCTCGCGCGCAGTAGGCCTTGGCGGCAGCGGCCGCGGCCGCGGCCTCGCGGGAGGACACGGCGTCGACGGCCCAGGCGGCGTGCAGCGCGATGCTGCGCGACCCTTCCATGAGAACGAGCGCGTCGGCCAAAAGGTGCTGGACCGCCTGGAATGACCCGATGGGTACGCCGTACTGCTTGCGCTCGCGGGCGTAGTCGGCCGCGAGGTTCAGCGCGCCGCGCATCACCCCCACGAGGTCGGCACAAGCGACAGCGAGGCCGAGGCTGCGCCAGCGCGTCACGGCCTCGTCGTCCAGCGGCGTCCCGGTCTCGAAGATGGTCACGGTCCTGCTGGATCCGGGCTGCGAGGCCGGTCGGGTCAGGTCCACCCCCGCGGCGTCCCCCCCGAGCGCGACCTCGCCCAGCCTTCGTCCGCCGGCGCCGCTCACCAGGACCGGGACCAGGGCCGTGGCCGCACCGCGGGCGTCGACGGCCACTGCGTCGGCGGGCACCAGCCCGTCGACGACCTCGGCGACCTCCCCGAGCCCTGACGTGAGGAGGACCGTCTCCGGTGCAGTCGCCGGCGGCAGTCCGGCCAGCCGGCGCAGGTCGGCAGCCAGCGTGGGCCCGAGGAAGGCGGTGTCGGCCAGCCCGCGCCCGAGCTCCTCGGCCACCACGGCCACCTCGACCGCCGAGGCCCAGGGGCCGCCGGCGTCCGACTCGGCGCGCAGCTCGCGCCAGCCCGACGCACTGACGGCGGCGTCGAGCTTCGCGGCACGCTCGGTCTCGTCGAGGTCGGCGACGGCGTGGAGCCCGAGCCGGCCGGCCACCTGGGCCGCCGAGTCCCGCAGCGCGATCTGCTCGGGCGAGAGGCGAACGTCCACTCAGTTGGCTCCCGATGCCGCCGGCGACAGACGCGGCGCCCACTCGTCGCGCAGCGTGCGGCGGAGGACTTTGCCCGACGGCGTGCGCGGAATGGCGTCGACCAGCACGACGTGGTGGAGGTGTTTGTAGGTCGCGAGCGCGTCGGCCACGACCCGCTGCAGGTCCTCGGCGCTGACCTCCGACCCCGGAGCCAGCTGCACCGCGGCGACCGGGACCTCGCCCGCCCGCTCGTCGGCGACGCCGAACACTGCGCAGTCGACCACGGCGGGTTGCGCATGGAGGACGGCCTCGATCTCGGCCGGTGCGACCTGAAAGCCGCTCACCTTGACCATCTCCTTGCAGCGGTCGGTGAGGTGGAGCCAGCCGTCGGGCTCGAGCCAACCGACGTCACCGGTGCGGTACCAGCCGCCGACGAATGCCGCGTCCGTCGCCTCGTCGGGCAGGTAGCCCGCCATGGCCGACGCGCTCCGCACCTGGACCTCCCCGGTCTCCCCCGGCGCGAGGACGTCAGCGGTGTCGAGGTCGACGACGCGCAGCTCGACGTCGCCCACTGGAAGACCGGCCGACTCCAGCCGCCACGCGGACGGATCGGCGACCGGGTTGGCCGCGATCACGGGCACCTCGCTGGTGCCGTAGGCCGGCAGCCATCGCACGCCGGCGCGGGCGCTCACCGCCTCCGCCACCGCCGGCGTGACCGGCGTGGCGCCCCACATCACGTAGCGCAGCGACGTGAGGTCGAACGACTCGAGGTCGGGATGGTTGGCCATGGCCAGCGCGATCGGCGCCACGGCCATCTCGAGCGTCATGCGGTCCTCCTGGATGCAGCGCAGCTCGGCGTCGAGCTCGAAGCGGCGGTGCAGCCGGACGGTCGCCCCGGCCGACGCCGCGGCGAGCAGGTTGAGGAGGCCGAGGATGTGCGACGGCGGCGTTGCGACCTGAAACCGATCGTCGTGACCCAGCCCGAGCGCCAGCACCCAGTGCTCGGTGGCCAGGGCGATGGAGGCATGGGTGTGGCGGACCGCCTTGGGCAGGTCGGTGGTACCGGAGCTGAACACGAGGACGGCGTCGTCCCCGGTTTGCACCGCGACGTCGGGGCGCGGCGCACCACCGAAGCGATCGACGACGGCGCCGGCCAGCTCGCCGTCGAGGTCGAACACGGCGTCGCCCAGGTGCTCGCGCAGGAGGACCACACCGGGACCGTCGGCCACGGCGTAGGCGGGCGAGGTCAGGCCGAGGGCGGCTGCCACCTCGAGCGCCTTCCAGGAGGAGTTGAGCAGGACGGGCGCGGCGCCCAGCTTGCTGACGGCGTGGACCACGGCGACGAACTCGGGCCGGTTGGACGTCATCACGGCAACGCGGGAACCGGGTCCGACGCCCTGTGCGGCGAGGTGGCGAGCGGCGGCGTCGGCTGCCCGGTCCAGCTCGGCAAACGTCCACACCTCGTCGCCGACCAGGATCGCCGGGTGATCGGGGAACTGCTCGGCCGCCGACTCGAGCCCGGAATGCATGAGACCCGGCGGCATAGGGGAAACATTCTTCTCCGAATTGAGATTCAGCGTCAACAGGATTGAAGTGTATGGTTATCGCCGTGAGGAAGGCTCCGAGGTGACCGACGCGCGCCCCGGAACCGTCGACGAGGCGACCCGGGCCGAGATCGTCGACACGGTGCACAAGTTCGTCGAGCGCGACGTCATCCCCGTCGCGTCGGAGCTCGAGCACACCGACACCTACCCGGACCAGATCGTCAAGCAGATGAAGGAGCTCGGGCTCTTCGGCATCACGATCCCCGAGGAGTACGGCGGCCTCGGCCTGGACCTCTTGACGTATATCGGCGTGATCGAGGAGCTGGCCTTTGGCTGGATGAGCCTGACCGGCATCGTCAACACGCACACCATGGCGGCGACGTTGATCATGACGCACGGGACCGACGACCAGCAGCAACGCTGGCTCCCCGCCATGGCCTCGGGCGAACGCCGCGGCTGCCTCTCCCTCTCAGAGCCGGACGCCGGCAGCGACACGCGCAGTCTCTCGTGCAAGGCGAGGCGTGACGGGGACGAATACGTCCTCAACGGCACCAAGGCGTGGGTCACCAACGGCGAGCGTGCAGGCATCGTGGCGTTGGCGGCACGGTCGGAAGAGGGGATCTCGGCCTTCATCGTCGAGAAGGAGCCCGGCCCGCGCTATCAGGGCATCTCGGTGTCCAAGAACGTCAGCAAGCTCGGCTACCGCGGTGTCGAGACGGTCGAGATGGCCTATGTCGACCATCGCATCCCTGCCGCCAACCTGATCGGCGAGGCGGGACGTGGCCTGCCCCAGATCCTGGGCGTGCTCGAGGTGGGTCGCATCAACATCGCCGCACGCGCCGTCGGCGTCGCTCGCGCCGCCTTCGACGCAGCGCTGGCCTATTCGCTCCAGCGCGAGACCATGGGCAAGGTCATCGGTGAACACCAGGCGATCCAGCTGAAGTTGGCGGACATGGCGACGCGGCTCGAAGCCGCTCGGCTCTTGACCAAGAACGCGGCCGAACGGCGCACGCAGGGGTTGCGCTGCGACGTCGAGGCCGGCATGGCCAAGCTCTTCGCGAGCGAGACGGCGCTCGAGCTGAGCACCGAGGCGATGCGGATCCTCGGCGGTGTCGGCTATACCACTGAGTTCCCGGTCGAGCGCCTCTACCGAGACGCCCCGCTCATGATCATCGGCGAGGGCACCAACGAGATCCAGCGGCTGGTGATCGCCCGCGGGCTCCTGGCACGGGCGCGGGGTCAGGCCTAGGCGGCTACGGTCCGGTCGTGGCAGCTGCCCCGCCCGGCGACCAAGAGCTGATCGACACCGCGGTCTCCCAGGCCGGGCTGGACGACTTCGGAGGCGACTCCTTCCGTGAGGGACTCGCACGTCTGACCTCGTCGTTGCGCACGGAAGGCCGGCTCAACACGGCCGGCGAGTCCGTCATCTACCCGAGGCTGGTCAGCCACTTGGTCACGCGCCTCCAGGTCGAAGACTGGTACGCACGCCATCCCGAGACCGACGACTCGCCCGTCCTCTCGCCGCTGATCGGGTTGTCGCTGCCGCGGACCGGCTCGACGGCACTCTCCTTCCTGTTGGCCCAGGACCCTGACGTGCGCTACCTGCACATTTGGGAGTCGGGGCAACCCGTCCCGCCGCCGTCGACCGTGGCTGGGCACGATCCACGCGTCAGCCCGCTGTACGCGGAGAAGATCGGCACGAAGGACCACGTGCCCTCGGACGCCGAAGGGCCGATGGAGTGCCTCGACCTCATGGCCCTGGACTTCCGCACCATGATCTACGAGGCCTTCGCGCGCATCCCGAGCTATGCCCGATGGCTGAACGACGAGGATCTCACCTCGACCTACGCCTACGAGCGGCGGGTCCTCAAGCTGTTGCAGTTCGGCGAGACGCCGCGGCCGTGGCGCCTCAAGTCGCCGGCGCACATGCTGTGGGTCGGCGACCTGCTCTCCGTGTTCCCCGACGTGCGCTTCGTGATGACCCACCGGGACCCGACCGACGTGCTGGCGTCGGTCTGTGACGTCTATGCCGATATCGGTGCGACGTTCAGCGACGAGGTCGACCGCGGCTACATCGGCGAGGTGAACTTCGAGCAATGGTCCCTCGGCATCGACCGCGTCCTGAGCCTCCGCGACGGACCGGAGAACGAGCGCTTCTACGACATCGACTTCCGGGCCATGCAGGCGGACCCGATCGGCGAGGTGCGCAGTCTCTACGAGTGGCTGGGCGAGCCTGTCAGCGACGCCTTCGAGCAGCGGATGCGCCGGTGGTGGGGGGTCAATTCCGAGAACCGCGAGCCGTCGACGCACTCGAGCCTCGCCGACTACGGGCTCGACGCCGACGACGTCCGGTCGCGCTTCGCCGAGTACGTCACCCGCGCCGAGGAATGGACGGCGCACCGGTCCTGAACGGAGGGAGACAGACCCGTGGGCATCGACACGAGCGGCGGCTTCGGCGAGGATCTCGAAGGCGTCTTC
>Ga0207761_1000212_pt1 | contig 19723 bp, 22 predicted proteins | sample LuqExpMetageno34_FD_187792 | JGI IMG/M metagenome (GOLD analysis project Ga0207761, IMG submission 187792) | Tropical forest soil microbial communities from Luquillo Experimental Forest, Puerto Rico - Sample 34 (SPAdes) | ecosystem: Environmental > Terrestrial > Soil > Tropical forest ... | reverse complement strand
GCCCGTCTGCTCGAGCAGCAGAGCGACGCGGCGCGGAAAGCGGCTGAGCTCTTCCGCGGCAGCGACATCCGGTACGTCGTCATCGCCTCGCGCGGCAGCTCCTCGAACGCCGCGCGCTACGCGCAGTACCTCCTCGGGCGCGCCCATCGGGTTCCCGTGATGTTCGCGACGCCGTCGCTGTACACGATCTACGGCCAGCCGCCGCGGCTCGACGGGGGACTCGTGATCGGGATCTCCCAGTCCGGTGCGTCGCCCGATGTCGTCGCCGTGCTCGCCCCGCAGGATCCCGTTGCCCGCGACGACATCGTCGACCTCGCCGGGGTCGAACCCGACCCGCTCGGCCAGGGCCACCAGGCATTGCCCGAACAGCGCTTGTGGATGGATTCCGTGCAGCGAGCCTTCGGGCCTGCCCTTGCCCCGGGGTGTGCGCACGGCGTCGACGATCCAGGCGTCAGACACCGGCCCGCGCCTCCCCCGCTCTTCCGACTGCGCGGTACGCGAGCACGGCGACACTGTTAGCACCGTCCGCTTCCCCGAGGCAATCAGGCGGAAACGTCACGTTGGGGGCGATGCAAGATGGTCCCGCGCCCGCCGCAGAAGCGCCGGCAACACGGGCACCATTGCCTCGAGATCGCGATCGGGCGACGACCGCCGGCGGTTGTGCTTGACGATGAGCGCCCAGGTGGCCGCCGACTTGAAGCACGACAGCGCCTCGAACCAGGCGAGATCGGTCTGGGGCTGGCCCAGCGTGTCCTCGTACACGCGGGCCAGCTCCTCAGGTGACGGGAGCGACCCCGCAAACGAAGTGGCCCGGCGGTACGTCCGCGGGTCGGCGTTGATCAGGAACCAGCCGGCGTCGACCCGGGGGTCGCCGACGGACCAGATCTCCCAGTCGACCACGGCGGTGACGCGGCCGCCAGTGGCGAGGAGGTTCCCGAGCCGGTAGTCACCGTGGACGACGACCGGCGGGAGCGGCACGGGTGCCGTGGCCCGCAGGGCGTCGTGCACCTCGCGCCAACCCGGGACCAACGGGGGCTCGACGGTCTCGAGCGTGCGGCACCAGCGGTCGACCTCGTCGACCGGGCCACTGGCCGGCTCGTGGACCAGACCCAACGAACCGAGGTCGACGCGGTGGAGGCCGGCCAACGTGCGCGCCGCATCGCGCAGCCGCTCCGACACGACGTCGGCCGTGACGAGTGGTGGGTCGACGTCGAACAACGGCTCGAACGAGTCGCCCTCGACCCAGGACATGACGAAGAGCGGCGGCACCACCGGGGGATCGCCGACGTCCTCGTGCACGATCTCGGGAACCGGCACCGCGGTCCCACCCAGCGCACGGATCAGGCGTGCCTGGCGCAGCACGTCCCGGTTGTGCACGGGCGCCACGCCAGGCGGCGCCACCTTCACCACGACGCGCTGCTCTCCCATGCGGGCGGCATAGGTCAGGCTCGACGCCCCGCCCGACAGCGGCCGCGCGTCGACGACGCCCGCGCTGCGCAGCCGGCTCGCAAGCTCCTCCGGGTCGAGATCGGGCACCGGCCTAGTATCGGCGAAGTCGAACGGAGGGCGCCGTGGCAGGTGACTACCAGGGCCGGGTTGCGCTGGTGACCGGCGGCAGCCGAGGTCTCGGCAAGGCCATTGCGCAGCGGCTCGCGAGCGAGGGCGCCACCGTCGCCATCACCGCGCGCACGATGGACCCCGACCCGAAGTACGCAGGGTCGCTGGCGGAGACCCGCGACGCGATCGAAGCCGCTGGCGGCACGGTGCTCGCGGTGCCGGCCGACCTCTCGCAACACGAGGAGCGCGAGCGCATGTTCGCCGAAGTGGTGTCCCAGGTCGGCGCCCCCGACGTCGTGGTCAACAACGCCGCCGTGACCTTCCTGCGCCCGCTCGACGAGTTCCCGGGGCGCCGGGCGCACCTCATGGTCGAGATGCACGTGCTCGGCCCGCTCCACCTGACCCAGCTGGCGCTGCCCGCCATGCGCGAGCGCGGCCGAGGCTGGGTCCTGAACCTCACGTCAGTGGCCGGCGACGCCGTCGAGGGGCCGCCGTTCTCCGCGTTCGACTGCACCGCCGGCTTCGGCCTCTACGGGACGGTCAAGGCGGCGCTCAACCGGCTCACCATGAGCCTCGCCGCCGAGCTCTACGACGACGGCATCGCCGTCAACGCGGCTGCGCCCACCAACCCCGTGGCCACGCCCGGGGCAGGCACCCTCGACCTGGCCAAGGGCAACACGGAGGACATCGGACTCATCTGCGAGACCGTCTCGATCCTGTGCAAGGGCGATCCCAAGACGCTGACCGGGCGCGTCGTCAAGACGCAGTCGTTCCTCGATGAGATGGGAGACCGATCATGAACGAGATCGCCCTCGCGGACGAGCTGGGCATACGGCGCACGCTGGCCGCCTATTGCCAGCATCTCGACGACGCCGACTTCGGAGCGCTCGCCCACCAGTTCACTGCAGACGGCTCCATCCTGTTCGAAGACCGGAACGGAGCGACCGGACGCGCGCAGATCGAAGCGTGGTTCGCCGAGAGCTATACACCCGAACGCCGGGGACGACATCTGACCGTCAACACCATCATCGACCTCGACGGCGACCGGGCCACCGTCCGGTCGGACTTCGCTTTCCTCGGCTTTCACGGCGACGATCTCCGTCCGCTCTACGCCGGGCGATACCACGACGACTTCGTGCGCGACGAGGGGCGCTGGTTGATCCGCCAACGGGTCGCGGTCTTCCTTCCGCCGCCCTAGCCCACGGGGCTACGACCGGTCAGCGGCCCTTCACGAGGCGACGGGCCATGAACAGGACGTGCTCGCGCTCGTAGGAGTCCGCCATGTCGGGGTGCTTTTCGCGTAGGTGTGCGAACGAGACGTCGACGATGTCGTCTTCGGTGTCCCCGGTCAGCACCTGCCCGCAGGGGCAATCGAGGACGTAGTGGAACTGGAGCTCCCCGGAGGAGTAGTCATCGGGCACGCGCTCAGTATAGGAACGCCCTCATCGACCGAAATCTGCTCACCAGGTGTCGACGAACGGCCGACGGGGCACGCCGGCCGACCAATGGGGGCTCGGCGGAGCGGACGTCAGTGCGTGCACAATGCGCGTCCGGGTCGACGCCGGGTCGATCACGTCGTCGATCTCGAAGTGTTCGGCGACGTTGAGCGCCTTGCCGTGCTCGTAGGCGCGGAAGATCATGGCCGCCTCGGCCGCCGCCCGTTCGTCGGGGTCACCGATGCGCTCGAGCTCGCGCCGGAACCCCAGGCGCACCGCCCCCTCCAACCCCATGCCGCCGAGCTCGCCGGTGGGCCAGGCCACCGTGAAGACGGGCCGGTGGAACCCCCCGCCCGCCATCGCCTGCGCGCCGAGCCCGTAGCCCTTGCGCAGGACCACGCAGCAGAGTGGCACTGTGAGCGTCGCGCCGACGACGAACATCCGGCTGACGCGCCGCACCAGCGCAGTCTCCTCGGCCTCGGGGCCGACCATGAAGCCGGGCGTGTCGCACAACGAGACGAGCGGCAGCCCGAACGCCTCGCACAGCTGCATGAAGCGTGCGGCCTTGTCGGCGTTGGCCGCGTCGATCGCCCCCGCCAGGTGCATGGGGTTGTTTGCGATCACGCCGAGCGGCCGCCCGTCGATCCGCGCCAGCGCCGTCACCATACCCGGTGCGAACGACGGCCGCAGCTCCAGCACCGATCCCTCGTCGCAGAGCAGCTCGAGGGCGCGCCGCACGTCGTAGACCCGGCGGCGGTCGGGCGGCACCACCTCGCGCAGCTGCGTCTGGTCGGGCGCGCGCCACTGCGCCACGTCCCCCTGGAAGTACGACAGGTAGCGGCGCCCCACCTCGACGGCTTCCTTCTCGTCGGCGGCGAGGACATCGACCACCCCGTTTGGCACCTGCACCGACACGGGGCCCACGTCCTCGGGGGCATGCACGCCCAGCCCGCCGCCCTCGATCATCGCCGGCCCCCCCATGCCGATGTTGGCGTCGGGCGTCGCGATGACGACGTGGCAGCACCCGAGCAGCGCAGCGTTGCCGGCGAAGCAGCGGCCCGACACGATCCCCACGAGCGGGACCTGTCCGCTCAGCTTGGCAAAGAGGGCGAAGGCCTCCGTGTCGAGGCCGGTCACCGATGCGGTGTCGGTGTCACCGGGGCGACCGCCGCCGCCTTCCGCGAAGAGCACCACGGGAAGGCGCAGGCGCGCCGCCAGCTCGAACAGCCGGTCCTTCTTCTGGTGGTTCATCTGGCCCTGCGTGCCAGCAAGGACGCTGTAGTCGTAGGAGAGGACGGCGCAGCGGGCGCGCTCGGGCTCGAAGAGGTCGCCGTTCACCCGCGCCAGTCCCGTCACGAGCCCGTCGGCCGGCGTGTTGGCGACGAGGTCGTCGTGGCTTCGGCGCGCCCGCTGGGCGGCGACGACGAGACCGCCGTACTCCTCGAAGCTGCCCTTGTCGACAAGGTCCTCGATGTTCTCCCTTGCCGTGCGCCGTCCCCGGCCGTGGCGCCGCTCGGTGACATCGGCGCGACCGGCATCGAGGGTCACGCGGACGCGACCGCGCAGCTCGGCCAACTCCGGCCGCACGCCGGTGAGCGACTGGGCACGGTCGGGCTCGTCGTCGCCCGTGGCCGCTGGCACCCCGTCGAGCACCTCGAGCGACATCAGGAGGTCGCCGGTCTGCACGGCATCACCCGGGCGCACGGCCACCGAGTCGATGCGGCTCGACGTGGTGGCCTCCACCACGTGCTCCATCTTCATGGACTCGAGCACGAGCAGGGTCGCCCCGACATCGACCTCGTCACCGGGAGCCACCGCGACGCGGACTACGGTGCCCGCGAACGTCGCGGTGAGGTCCACGGGACCGCTCACCTCGGCAGGGGGTTTCGTCATTGCCCAGATTCTTGACACATCCGGCACACCCGGGCCACTGGCGCCGGGTCTTCGGCGACTGAGGAGGGACCTGCCATGTACTTCGGGCTCCGGTTCGACTTCCGCAACCCCGAGCTGGCGCAGACGACGACGGCCGATCGTTACGAGACGGCGCTCGAGATGGCCGAATGGGCCGACCGGCTCGGGTGCCTGAGCATCGCCGTCTCCGAGCACCACGGTTCGCCCGACGGCTACCTGCCGAGCCCGCTGCCGATGGTCGCGGCGATGGCGGCACGCACGAGCACCGTCCACTTCATGGTGGCGGCGCTCATCGCACCCTTCTACGACCCGCTGCGGCTGGCCGAGGACCTCATCGTGTTGGACAACCTGAGCCGCGGGCGGGTCGACCTCATCGTGGCCAACGGCTACGTGCACGAGGAGTTCGAGATGCTCGGGGTGCCGATGGAGGTGCGGGTGCGGCGCGTCATCGAGACGGTGGAGGCGTTGCGCGGTGGGTTCAGTGGCGAACCCTTCGAGTTCCGCGGCCGGACGGTGCACCTGACGCCCGGGCCTTTCCGGCCCGGCGGTCCGTCGATATCGCTCGGGGGGAGCACGGAGAAGGCGGCCCGGCGCGCCGCCCGCATCGCGGACGGGTTCGTGCCCTCGGACCCCTCGGTGTGGGAGCACTACCGCGACGAGGTCATGGTGTCGGGTCGGCCCGACCCCGGGCCGTGCCCGACCGGCGAGACCACCGTCGTCGCCTTCGCCGAGGACGCCGAAGACGGCTGGGCGCGCATGGCGCCCTTCTTCCTGCACGAGATGAACGCATACGGCACCTGGCAGGCGCAGGACGGGCTGCCGAACCCGTACCACACGGTGGCGGACACCGAGGAGCTGCGCACCACGGGGCGCTACCGGGTGGTGACGCCGGACGAATTCGTGGCCGAGCAGGCGGCCAGCGCGTTCCCCTTCGCGATGCTGCACCCGATGTGCGGAGGCCTGCCGCCGGATTTGGCGTGGTCGAGCCTGCGGCTGTTCGAGGAGCGGGTCCTGCCCGCGTTGCCCGACCCGGCCTGAGGCGTTGGGCCGATGCCTGGGTCGATGTCGGTGCGCACGGTCCGCGCGACGGCGCCGGTCCGCATCTGCGACCTCGGGGGATGGACCGACACCTGGTTCGCCGGCCACGGAGCCGTCTTCCACATCGCCGTCCGGCCCGGCGTGGAGGTGCGGGCGCGCGTGGTCGGTCCTCCCGGCGGCGGCGCGTCTGTGGTGTCGCTCGAGACCGACGACATCGACGAGCCCTACTCGTTCGAGCCCGCGGACCCGCCCGGCCGCCAGCCGCTGCTCGAGGCGACCGTCGCCGAGGTTGGGCTGCCCGCGGGCGACCCGATCTCGGTCGAGCTGCATGTCTCCTCGGGCGTGCCCGCCGGCAGCTCGATGGGCACCTCCGCCGCCGTGACCGTGGCGCTCATCGGTGCGCTGGACGTGCTGGCCGGGCGCTCTCGGACCGCGCACGAGGTCGCCGCCTTGGCGCACCGCATCGAGACGGAGCGGTTGGGCACCGAGTCGGGCGTGCAGGACCAGGTGGCGGCGGCGTTCGGCGGGATCAACTACGTCGAGGTCCGCTCGTACCCCGACGCTCGGGTCATTCCGCTGTCGATACCAGAGGCCGTGTGGCGGGAGCTGGAGCGCCGCCTCGTCGTGGTGTCGCTGGGGCGGCCCCACGTCTCGTCGGAGGTGCACGCCCGTGTGATCGCACGCCTGCGAGAGAGCGCGACGATCGGCACGGCCGAGCTCGACACCCTGCGCAGCGCGGCGGCGGATGGCCGTGCCGCCGTCGAGCTCGGGGACCTCGAGGCGCTGGGCCGCGCCATGGTCGCCAATACCGAAGCGCAGGGCCGGCTGCATCCGGACCTGGTGAGCACCGACGCGCAGCGGGTGATCGACCTCGCGGCGGAGCACGGGGCATTGGGGTGGAAGGTCAACGGGGCCGGTGGCGAAGGAGGCAGTGTCACCACGCTCCTCGGCGGCGCCGACGGCGCGACGCAAGCCGAATTCGTCGAGGCGATCGTCCGCGCCGACCCGCTGTTGGAGGTCATACCCGTCCGGCTGAGCAGAGCCGGCCTGCAGACAGCGTGGACGGCGTCGTGAACCGGGTCGCCGAAGCGGTGACGCGGTGCGGCCCGCCCGTTGCCCGGTAATCCAGAGCGGTCACCTGATGTGCGCCGGACTTCAGCGTTACCATCCATCGGTGCTCCGACCCGGAGGCCTGATGACCGAGTCGGTCGACTCCGGCCTGCGCCGAGGGAAACGGCTCCGAACCGATGGCTGACCTCGTCTACACGGCCAATGTCTCTGTCGACGGCTACACGGAGGACTCCGACGGTCGGCTCGACTGGTCCGGCCCCGACGAGGAAGTCTTTTCCTTCATCCGCGAGCTCGAGCGGCCGGCCGGGACGTACCTGTACGGGCGCAAGATGTACGAGGCCATGCTCTATTGGGAGACCGCCGACCCGGAGGAAGGGTATGTCCGAGAGTTCGCCGAGATGTGGCGGGACGTCGACAAGGTGGTGTACTCGCGCAGCCTCGAGTCGGTATCCAGCGCCAGGACGAGGCTCGAGCACGACTTCGATCCCGATGCCGTGCGGCGCCTGAAGGCGGACGCCGGCCGTCGGATCACCATCGGCGGCGCGAACCTCGCCGGCCAGGCGTTCGCTGCGGGCCTGGTGGACGAGCTCCGTCTGCTGACGCCGCCTGTCGTGCTCGGTGGCGGCAAGCCGTGGTTTCCCAAAGGTGTGAGCCTGCCCCTTCGCCTGCTGGAAACCCGTCGTTTCGCCAGCGGCGTCGTCTACCTCCGGTACCGATTGGACGCGTGATCAGGCTCGATCGAGGCGGTCTCCGGCTCGTGCGAGCCGCTCGGCCACCAGTTCCTCGGCCGCAGCCAGCGGCGTGATGCCACACAACTCGGCGTGCTCGAGCACGGTGGTCGTCGTGGCCCGGATCTGACCGACAGCCTGCACGGCACGCGCTTCGTCATACCCGTCGGATTCTTCTGCGATGTTGATGATGCCGCCCGCGTTCGCCAGAAAGTCAGGCACATAGAGAATGCCCGCCGCCGCGAGTGAGTCTGCCACTACAGCACGAGCCAGCTGGTTGTTTGCCGCGCCGACAATGATGGCAAAGCCGAGTTCAGGCACCACCTCTTCGGTCAGCAGCCCACCCAAGGCACACGGGCAGAAGATGTCGGCGGGCACTCGCAGAGCATCGGCCGGGTCAACAACTCGGGCCGCCCCGGCGCGCAGGGCACGCTCGGCCTTGGTGGGATCGACGTCCGAGGCGACGACAACGACACGTCGTTGCACGAGAAGTCTGATGATCTCTCCGCCCACCTTGCCGGCGCCGAGAACACACACTGTCCTGCCCTCGAGATCGCCACCCCACCGACGAGCAGCGGCGGCCTCCATCGCAACCACCACGCCGAACGCAGTCGCGGCACTGGGATCGCCGGATCCGCCGCGCGAAAGGGCCGTGCCTGCCACGAACGGAGTCGTCTCTCGAATGAGATTCATGTCGTCCTGGGTCGTGCCGACATCTTCGGCGGTGACGTAGCGCCCCTGAAGGGAGTCGACCGCAGCGGCAAAATCACGGAGCAGAGCGGGCGTCTTCACGAGGCGGGGGTCCCCGATGATGACGGCCTTGCCTCCTCCTTGTGCCAGTCCTGCCAAAGCCGCCTTCTGCGTCATGGCCCTCGAAAGGCGAAGGACGTCATCGAGGGCGTGTGCCTCGTCCTCATACGGGTAGAACCTCGCCCCGCCCAGCGACGGGCCCAGAAGCGTGGAATGGATGGCGATGAGGGCTCGAAGACCGCTCTCGATCCGTCGGATCGCGACGATGTCCTCGTGTTCCGACCCGGACAGTCCCTCCAGTACTTCGTCCGGTTCGGTCGCGGGAAGGCCACTCACGACAAAATTCTATGGGCGATCGAGTCCCACAACGCCCCGGAACGAGCATCGACGGTGCAGACCCGGATTGGTTGGGGCGGGATCAAGGCGGGTTCGCCACCTGACCGAGAACGCCCGGGCGTCGCCGCGTCGGATTCCATCTCGCGATAATGGCCAGCGTGAAAGAGCCCGAGGTTGAAGTTGTGGTCGCCCACAACGAGCGCGCAACGCGGGTCGGCGACGTGTTCCTGAAGATCGACACTGATCAACGGCGCACCGACGTCGAGCTCGAGGCGATGGCGATGGCGCCGATCCCGACTCCGGAGGTCCTGTGGCGGCGGCCGCCCGTGCTGGCGCTCGCCGCCCTGCCAGGGACGGCACTCGGTCATCTCGGCCAGCCATCGACGGCCCCACCGGCGGCCTGGGCCGCGGCGGGTGCCGCCGTCAGGATCCTGCACGACTCGCCGCTGCCGCCGTGGCCCGGGAAGAGTCAGGACGAGGTCGCTTCGCGTCTGGACGGCGAATGCGAGTGGCTGGTCACGAACGGTGTCCTACCTACTGACCTGGTCACCCACAACCGCCGGATTGCCGAGGCTGCGCTCCGGCCATGGACACCGGTCTTCACGCACGGCGATCTGCAGGTCGACCACGTGTTTGTCGACGGTCACGAGATCACCGGCGTGATCGACTGGTCCGACGCGGGTCGGGGCGATGCCCTCTTCGACCTCGCCATCCTGACGCTCGGACACGAGGAGCACCTCGGCGACGTCATCGCCGGCTACGGCACCGACGTCGACCTCGACGTGATCCGGGCGTGGTGGTCGTTGCGAAGCCTGGTGGCGGCCCGCTGGCTGATCGAGCACGGTTTCGACCCATCCTCACCGGGCTGCGAGTTCGACGTACTGAGAGCCCGGCTGTGAGGCTCGAAGACGGCGTTCGATGCGCAAGGCAGACCCGGGTCTACGTCTCGGGCCTGTCCGTGTAGATCCCCCCAAGACCCGAGTGGATCTCGATCCACTCGGCTCCGTCGTCCCCAGCGGTCCAGGAATAGAGGGCGTCCGGGGAGAAGTAGCCCATCCCCTCGGTCAGCCGCTGGTTCCCGTACCGCAACTCACCGTGGAGGATGTAGTTGACCTGGTACGTACCGTGCCGGTGCGGCTTCACCCGCTCACCCGGTTTGGCCGTCTCGTGGTACACGCACAAACGGTCCGTCTGGACCAGAGTGCGGGTGACGAGGTCTCGCCCAAGCACCTCGAAGAGCTCTTCGGCGCCCGGGACGCCAGCCAGCATCTCCTCGTTGGTCATGCCGGAGACAGCCGCCACATCGAAGACAAATGGGCGCGCGGATTCGGCCACCTGCTCAGTGTTCCACAGCCCTCACCGAACTGGCTGAACGCAGCCCGACGCGGCAAAGATCTCGGCCCTGATGCCGATGAAGGCCGCCATCAGGACGCGGTATGGCCCGCCAGAAGTGGTGGGCGTCACGGACGTTCGCAGCCCAGTTCCCGAGGCCGACGAAGTGCTCGTGCGGGTCATGGCCACCACCGTCAATCGGACCGATTGCGGTATTCGATCAGGTCATCCATGGTTCATACGAGCGTTCACTGGCATCACCAGGCCGAAGAACACCATCCTCGGCAACGAGTTCGCCGGTGTCGTCGATGCCGTCGGCACGGACGTTTCCCGCTTCGCCGTCGGTGACCGGGTCTTCGGATATGACGACACCCGGTTCGGGGGTCACGCCGAATATCTGACGATCGGCCAGGACGCCGCGCTGGCGAGAATGCCGGAGGACCACGGTTTTCTCGCGGTGGCGCCCGCGACGGAGGGCTCACACTACGCACTGGCCTACATCAAAGCCGCCGGCGTCGATCAAGACAGCACTGTCCTCGTCTACGGTGCCACCGGCGCCATCGGTTCGGCAGCCGTGCAGATCGTGAAGAGTTTCGGTGCACAGGTAACCGCTGTGTGCGGGCGAGACCAGCTCGAACTGGTCGCTGGGCTCGGCGCCGACCGCGTCGTTGACCGCACGACGACCGACTTCACGGCGGACAGCCAGCGGTACGACCTCGTCTTCGACGCCGTCGGAAAGAGCTCGTACTGGCAATGCCGACATCTGCTGAAGCCACGCGGAATCTGGGCATCCACCGACATGGGTCCGTTGTCTCAGAACCCTGTTCTTGTTCTGGCGACACGATTCTCACGCGGACGACAGGTCCAGTTCCCCTTCCCGAAAATCGATCAGCAGATGGTCGAGTACTTCAGGGCGCTCATCGAGGCGGGACAGTTCAGACCGCTCGTCGACCGCACGTACCCATTGAGCGAGGTCGTCGAGGCGTATCGCTACGTGGAATCGCAGCAAAAGATCGGCAACGTCGTGATGACGATGGCCGGCAACGAAGAGTAGATGCGGAACCGTCTGGCTCTCGTGGTGCTCGCGGCGGCGCTGCTCGCGGCGTGTGGTTCCTCGCCGTCGTCTCCGCCGTCTCCCGCACCGTCGCAGGGCACGAACACCTCATGGATCAAAGACAGCGTGCACAGCCTCAACGTCTTCTTGCCCGATGCCGATTCCATCTACTGGTTCGACGGCTACGGCACCGCCAAAGGAGCCCGCACCGTCCTCAAAGGACAGGTGCCCTCCGCGCGCTACTGGTCTTTCACCGCCTATCCGGTTCCGCAAAACGCGGATCGTCAGCACGTTCACGACACTCAGATCGACGAGTCCAGAGGTCGTTACACCGTGACGATCGCCCAGAATTGTTCGGGTGTGAGCGGGACCTGCCTCAAGATGGGCAATACCGACGGCGGGATCCTCGTGATGCGGCTCTATGTCCCGATCGACATTGCTTCCGCTGGGACGGGCGGTGTTCCGTTGCCCACCATCAGTTACGAAAGTTCCTCTGGCGACCCCCTCACCCTCGAGCAAGCATCTGGCTCCACCGCGATCGTGGGCGCGATGGAGGGTTATCGGAACCAACATGGCGCCCTTCCTCCCGAGCTGACAAAGACCTATCCGCCTGCTGCTCCGGCGCCGGTCGCGATCACGAGCCCGCCGCCGGTGGGCGTGCTCTCCTACGGCGATGGCCCATATGCCAATCCGGACAATGCCTATGAGCACATCGCCTTCAGCACGACCCGCGGCAACCTGGTCGTGACCGCGAAAGCTCCTACCTATCTGACCGATTCTTTCCCCAAGGCCAACGACCTCGCTCGCACTTCGGCCGAAGATCCTCAGGTGCGATATTGGTCTCTCTGCATCGTGCTCAAGGGTCGCCATACCGGCAACTGCCTGCTCGACTCGCAGGTGCAGATCCCTTCGGGCACGGAGAACTTCACTGCCATCGTGTCGCCGACCTGCCCCGTGGCGGGGTATGCCAACTGCATCCCTTCGGGCCCGCAAGAACTGCAGAGCTCGATCTCGTACCGCAACCTCCTCCCAAGCGCGAGCTTCAAGCCAGAGGCGCTCACGGGCCCCTACCGAATGACCGCCACGTACGTCGCCCGTCCTGGGTGATCGGATTCCCCTGTCAGGAGCGCCTGATGAGGGTCATAGTGAGTCTGAGTCTGCGTTTGCGTCTGCGAAGGTGATGTCGCAAAAACGTGAAGGTCCCGAAACGGAGGTCCCGATGACTCGGGGTCTCGTCGAGTAGTACTCCAATGCCCGTTGATGCGTCCAGCTCTGCTGACCTGTCCCAGGGGTCCGTCTGAGCGCGAGCCTAGAGGTATGACCCAAGAAGGGAGCGCCATGCAGACACCACCAATCGTCTCGCGGGAGGACTGGAACGCCGAACGAGAGAAGCTCCTGGTCGAGGAAAAGAAGGTGTCCCGCGCCCGCGACGCGCTCGCGGCGAGACGCCGGCGGATGCCCTGGATCGCCGTTGAAAAGGACTACTGGTTCGACGGTCCGGCGGGACGGATGAACCTCACTGACCTCTTCGATGGCCGGCGTCAGCTGATCGTGTACCGCGCGTTCTTCGGACCCGAAGTGACCACGTACGCCGAGGGCGGCTCGTACCCCGAGCGAGCGTGCGTGGGCTGCTCCCTCGTGGCCGACCAGGTCGCGCACCCGGGCCACCTGCATGCGAGGAACACCTCCCTTGCTTGGGCTTCGCGCGCACCTCAAGCAGATATCGAGAGTTTGAAGAAGCGCCACGGATGGGAGCACATCCCGTGGTACACGATCACCGACGACTTCGACAAGGACTTCGACGTCGATGAGTGGCACGGGACGAACGCGTTCATCCGCGACGGCGACCGGATCTTCCGCACCTATTTCATCAACGTTCGGGGCGACGAGCAGATGGGCGGGACCTGGAACTACCTCGACATGACGGCGCTCGGTCGTCAAGAGGAGTGGGAGGACTCGCCCGCTGGATACCCGCGGACTGCGCCGTATCAATGGTGGAACTACCACGACGCGTACAAGACCTGAGGGCGGGCCCAGCACGCAGCCCCTGAACCAAGACTCAAAGGAGCTCGAGGAGTACTCCGTTACCTGGGAGGAGTCGAATGGAGTCGATCTACGAACACGCAGGTGGAGATTCGGCCATCCACCACCTCGAGGAGATCTTCTACGACAAGGTGCTCCGGGATCCCGTGCTCAGTGCTGTGTTCACCGAGAGGATGCCAACACATGTCGACCACCTCACCTGGTTCACGGCAGAGTCGTTCGGCGGTCCCGATCGGTTCACCCGTGAACTGGGATTTCGACACATCATCGACGTCCACCGTCATCTCGAGATCACCGACGAGCAAACCCGACGGTTCGTGACTCTCTATCTCGAGGCGCTCGATGAGGCCGGTCTACCCAGCGACGAGCCTTTCCGAAATGCCGTACGGTCGCATCTCGATTTTGGCGTCGACGTCGCCCAGCGAAACTCGTGGGCCGAAACAGAGTCCGAACTTCATCCCATCCGTGAAGTGCCGCGCTGGACTTGGGAGCCCTGAACCACTCCCCGAATGACCCGTTCGGGGGACGAAGTCCAAGTGAGGTGTGCCGAACTCGGACATTCCGAGACGTGCGAGGACTCGATCTGCAACGTGGTGGGCAAGGCGCAGATGCCCTGCCCCGGGGCTCATCGCCGGCGAGGACGCTGCCGGGAGAACAGGACGTCGCTGTCGGCCCCCATGGCCCTCAATCGAGGATTCCCGTTGCTTGACCGACTTCGATCAGATGACCATCGGGGTCGCGAACATAGGCACGGATCTCTGTTCCGTGATCTTTCGGTTCCGTGAGGAACGAGGCTCCCTTGGACGACCACTCTTCGTACACTTTGTCGATGTCCGCGACCCGTACATTGAGAAACGCACTCGTCTCGGATAGGTCGGGAGGTGTCGCCAAGGTGACCCCCGGCTTGTCGTCTGTCGGCCCACCACCATCGTTCAGGATCAACCAGGAGTTCGCCACTCTCAGGATCACCGGATCGCGCTCGCGAACGACCCGCCCGCCGAAAATCGATCGATAAAACTCGCGCGATCGGTCCTGGTCTGACACCACGAGAAAGTGGGTAAGGACGAACCCCTCGTCTGGCGCTGGAAAGTCCTGCAGAGCCATCGCTTGCCTCCGTTCGGCCACAGCGTACCGACGAGACCGTGGTATCACCGATCGCTGGGTGTGTGCCGTACTCGGTCGCCCCACGAAGGGGCCCCAGACGCTCGTTCCGAGACCGTAGAGTTCCCTCATGGCGCACGAAACGTCCACAGGGTCATCACCCATCGTCAAAACGCTGATGCTCGATCTTCAGGCGGCACTCCCGGATGAGGAGCGTCAGAAGCTCGACGCGTACTGGCCTCAGGCCGAGATCACAACCCCAAAGGGCGATTTTCACCGAGCCCGACTCTGCCTTCGGTGGGCGGTCAGCGTTGCCGAAATGCCAGACCACTCACATCTCGCGCACTTTTCCACGCGTCTCAAGGAGACGTACAAGGCCTGGCAAGACATCGTGTTCGGAACCGAGTTTGGCAGTCGTGTCGAAAGAGGCAAGGGGCCTGAAGGCCACGACATCACCGGGCCATCGAGGGTCGGGCCTGGCGAAGACATCGAGATTCTTTGGGTGGGTGAAGCGGTCACCGTTGCGAAAGCCGCTGCGGAGAAGTCCGGCTGGAGTGGGGTTCCTTGGGAGCAGTTGATAAAGGATGTCCTCGCAGTTGACTGACCCGCCTCCCGGGCCCCGGGCGGTCCTGAGTCGCAGAATGCAGCGTCCCGGCGTCTCCGATGTCGACTCGAACCGATCTGCGATCGATCAATCAACGGGCGCCCTCATGGGGTCGTCTGGAGCCCTGACGACCTCGAACAACTGACTGGACTCCGAGGAGTCCACCAGCGCAGGCGGGAATCGTCGTGCCATCCCGTCGGCATCAGTCATGTGGCGGACGACCCAGGTTGTCCTGGTCTACTTCGCCGGTTGGTGGTAACAGGCAACGTCGTACTGCGCTGCCACTAGGCCGCCATTCGTCGTGTGGCCCACACCGTTTGTCGTCTTGCCCATAGTGGACGGCCCGTTTCCGGCGTAGTGCGTGCCTCCGTTGCCCCCTGGGTTGGTTGCCGTGGGCTCGTTGAACGGAGCCCCGGGCGAGGAGTTGGCTTGGCCGGGTTCCTGGCCGCCGGCAGCGACGACGCTCTGACAGGACTGCGAGGGGTTGCCGGTCCCACTCGGATTGCCCGGACTCTGTCCTGCAGGCGTGGCCCCAAAGGCTGGCGTTGCCAGTCCCACGCTGATGAAGCCAGCGATGGCTGTGGTTGCGACGATTCCCTTCATCTTTTCCTCCTGGCCGAAGTTGGTCGTGCGATCCCCTTTGGTTACGGAGAGAGGGGTGGCTGGGATTGCCTTTTCGCCGGCCCACTTCTTGAACCATTGCGGCTGGGACCCGACACCCGTTGCCTTCGACGAAGACCTCGATCGAGAGAGCGAGCCGTCCGGTATCGAGTGGCGCCGTTTCGCGACAGAGGTGTGACATCGGCGCGAACACCAGGGACCGATCCACATCGAAGAAGCAGAGCGGGCGTGAACTCTTGTGATTGAACAATCGTTTCCCAACACGTCGGCGTATCGCGGCGTGACAACCCGAATGCGCGTGCCCGTACCGGCTAGGACACGACACCGGTCTTGTGGCCGCGGCCTTCGGCGATTGCCGATCCGAGAGAGTTCAGCAACGTTTCCGAGGAGAGCGCGCCACGATGTCGATCACCAAAGAACCCACTCATGACGAGCAGTCCACCTTCCCACGGACCCGACTGCTCGCGGAGCCGGTCCACTCCCAGCCCACCGTCCGGCTGGTCGCCCGACTCCGCGTGGCCTTCGGTCTGGTCTGGGCCGTCGATGCCGTCTTGAAGTGGCTGCCTGGCTTTCGTGACCAATTCGGACCCATGCTCGACCAGGCAGCGAATGCCCAACCCGCATGGCTCCGGCCCATGTTCGACCTGTGGACTGATCTCTCACCCTGGCAGACAACCGCGCTGGCGACCGTCTCCGCGACCACTGAGACCTTCCTCGCTCTCGCGCTGATCACCGGGTTCGCCCGCAAGAGCGTCTACCTGCTCGGAGCGGTCTACAGCCTGGGGATCTGGACGATGGGTGAAGGGTTCGGCGCCCCCTACCATTCGGGATCGACGGACGTGGGTGCAGCCCTCATTTACACCTTCGTGTTCGCGGCGCTCTTTCTCATGGACCGATCGGGCCCGAATGTTCACAGCCTGGATGCATACCTCGAGACCCGCGTGTCGTGGTGGTACCGCGTCGCCGAGGTGGGGCGACACCGGCGACGGGTGAATGCCGTGAACCATCTTCCGGAGATCGGCGCCACGTAGAGCCAATCACCCCTTGCGGCGTGGGTGGACGGCCACTCTCGATCCGCTGCCCGACATCTCGTGGGTCCCCTGGTAGGTCCCCTGGTCATGGGAATTCTCGAAGAATCGCGGCCACCGCGTCGAAATCGGTCCCTGCCGTTCGTGTAGTCAGTGACTTCGGCGACAGGCGACAGGCGACAGGGCCGGCGCAGACAGAAGGGACGAGACCGATGGGGACCATCAAGGTGCACGAGTTCACGACGCTGGACGGGGTGGTCGACCAGCCCACATGGACCTCCGGCTTCGGCTTCGACCCGCGGATGGGGCAGGCCATCGGTGAGCTGATGAGTGGGTGCACGGCGATCTTGCTCGGACGAACGACCTACGAGATGTTCGAGCCGGCCTGGTCGGTCCGCAGTGCCGAGGACGACCCCGGCGCGCCCTTCATGAACGATTCGACCAAGTACGTCGTGTCGTCCACCCTCCGCGAGTCGACGTGGCGCAACACCGAGCTCGTCGGCGCCTACCACCCCGACAACATCCGCCGCGTCAAGGAGGCTGTCGACGGCGGCATCTACGTCAGCGGCAGCAGCACCCTGGTGCGGGCACTCATGGCGGACGACCTCGTCGACGAGCTCCATCTCTTCGTGTTCCCCCTCACGCGGGCCACCGAGCCCCGCCTGTTCCCCGAGGTGGCCACGACCTGGTCGCTCACGGGACACGACGCCTACGACAACGGCGTCCTCTACCTCACCTACTCGCAGGCCGCAGGGGCACCGGACTGAGGCGAAGTCCGGGCGCACCGCAGGCCGAACCCGTCAGTCCGCCGCCTCCGACCGCAGCTCTCGCTTGAGCACCTTGCCCGAGGGGTTGCGGGGCAGCGCGTCGAGGAAGGTGACCCCCTTGGGCACCTTGAAGCGGGCCAGGCGCTCACCACAGTGGGCGATGAGCTCGTCGGCCGCGACGGCCCGGCCCTCCCGCACGACGACGAACGCCACCGGCACCTCGCCCCAGCGCTCGTCGGGCCGGCCGACCACTGCGGCCTCGAGCACCGCCTCGTGCTCGTAGAGCACGCGCTCGACCTCCGAACCGGCGATGTTCTCGCCACCCGAGACGATCATATCCTTCAGCCGGTCCACGATGAACAGGTAGCCGTCCTCGTCGCGTACGCCGATGTCACCCGTGTGGAACCACCCGCCGGCGAAGGCACGCTCGGTGGCATCGGGATCGCGCCAGTAGCCCGTGAAGATCTTGGGGCCGCGCAGGACAATCTCACCCCGCTCGCCGGCCGGCACGGACCGGCCCTCTTCGTCCCACACGTCCAGCTCGAGATGGAGGCACGGTCGCCCGACGCTGCCGAGCTTGGTCACGATGCTCTCGCGGTCGAGGAAGGTGTCGCCCGACACCGTCTCGGTCAGGCCGTACGCGTCGGCGAACCACGCCGACGGGAAGGTGCGCTGAATGCGCTCGATGAGCGGGATCGGCATCTTCTCGCCGCCGTTGATGATCACCCGCACAGACGCCAGGTCGCGCTGCTCCACGCCCGGGAGGGCCATGATCGCGTTGACCATGGCGGGCGCGAGCCAGACGGTGGTCACCCGTGACCGTTCGAGCTCGTCGACCACGGCGTCGGCCGCGAAGGCACGGTGGATGATCACGGTGGCGCCGGCAGCGATCAGGGTGGTCGTCGTGAGGTCGAGTGCGCCAACGTGATACAGCGGCCCGCAGGCGAGACCGAGGTCGCGAGAGGTGAAGCCGAATTCGACGAGGTGTGCGAGGTTCTTCCACGCCAGGTTGGCGTGTGTCAGCATCACGCCTTTCGGTCGTCCCGTCGTGCCCGAGGTGTACATGAGCCGGTGCACGTCGTCGGGTCCCGTGACGGCACGAGGCGCGTCGCGACCGGCGGACTCGAGCTCGGCCAACGACGTCCATCCCTCGCCCGCGACGTCACCCGCACCCTCCGGCACCTCGGACACGCAGGCCCGGACGAGGGACGCCTCCAGCCCGGCGGCGCCCTGGCTCCCGAGATCCACCAAGGCCTCGTCGCACACCAAGGCGCGCGCCCCCGAATGTTCGAGGATGTAGTGCACCTCGGGTGCGGCCAGCCTCCAGTTGATCGGCATGACGACGGCGCCGAGATAGTTGGCTGCGAACATCGCCTGCAGGAACTCGGGGCAGTTGTACGAGAGGAGGCCGACCACGTCGCCCGCACCGACCCCGCGGGCGTGGAGTCCGCCGGCCAACGCCACCGCCCGGTCGGCCATCTGGGCGTAGGTCGTGGTCGAACCCTCGAACACGGTGATGGGCCGTTCCGGCGCGCGCGCCGCGTGGTGCGCCAGCACGTCGAACCAATTCACCGGTGCCCGCACCGTCACATCCTCGCTCCCCGTCTCCCACTAGCGTCCTGGGCGTGACCGCACAGGTGAACGAGGACACCCGGCGCAGTCCCAAATGGGAGGTGCGGCGGCAGGCGATCATCGACACCTCCGCGCTCCTCTTCGCGCGCCAGGGCTATCACGCCACGGGGATCACGGAGCTGTGCACGGCCAACGAGCTCGGCAAGGGTGCGCTCTACCACTACATCGGGTCCAAGGAGGAGCTCCTCGCCAGCATCCACGACCGCGTCATGGACGAGGTCATGGCGGGCGCCGACCGGGTGGCCGGGTTCGGCGGCACGCCGTCCGAACAGTTGGCGATGCTCGGCGACGAGCTGCTCGACGTCATCCACCGCTACCCCGATCACGTGTGGGTCTTCCTGCACGAGTTCCCGGCGCTGACCGGTGAGCGGGCCGAGCAATTCCGTGTGCGCCGGCGCGCGTACGAGCAACGGGTCGAAGCGGTGGTGCGGGCCGGCGTGGAGGCCGGCGAGTTCCGCGACGTCGACCCGTGGCTGACCGCCCGCGCCTGGCTCGGCATGCACAACTACACCTACCTCTGGCTGAAGCCGGGAGGACGGCTGACGGCGCGCGCCGTGGCCAATCCGTTCGCCGAGATCTTCATGCGGGGAATCGCCAACCACTGAGTCGAGTCCGGCGAGCCCGTCGGGCCCGTCACAACCACAGGACGGCCCAGATCGCCCCGACCTCACGGCGCCGAGTAGCCGCCGTCCACAACGATGGCCGCGCCGGTGG
>Ga0207761_1000211_pt1 | contig 19763 bp, 14 predicted proteins | sample LuqExpMetageno34_FD_187792 | JGI IMG/M metagenome (GOLD analysis project Ga0207761, IMG submission 187792) | Tropical forest soil microbial communities from Luquillo Experimental Forest, Puerto Rico - Sample 34 (SPAdes) | ecosystem: Environmental > Terrestrial > Soil > Tropical forest ... | reverse complement strand
CCGGCTCGATCCGTAGATTATCGATCAAACGCGTCGGGCCCACTTGCACCGCCAACAGCACAAATGCCGCTTTCGCGATCCGCACGACTGGCTCGAACGTGTCCGCATCTGCAACTTCGGCATAGTCCACACGCGCCCGCGGTTCTCCGTCAAAAACTTTATGTATTGTTCGCTGTAATTCCAGCGTGTCTCGAACTCCTGCGCGAATCTCTCCGGCCGCAGCCTGTAACGCATGGTACAGCACGGTGGCGGCTTTGCGATCCTCGCCCTTCAAATATGCATTACGCGAACTCATCGCCAGGCCGTCTGCCTCCCGGACAATCGGACACACCGCAATCTCCACGTCCAGGTTCAAATCCCGAACCATCTGCTGGATGATCCGCACTTGTTGCGCATCTTTCCGGCCGAAATACGCAGAGTGCGGCTGCACAATCTCGAACAGCTTCAGTACCACGGTGGCCACGCCCCGAAAATGCCCCTGCCGCGACTTGCCCTCCAGCCGTTCACTCAACCCGTCCACGTTCACGTAGGAGGAAAATCCGTGCGGGTACATCTCCGCTGCATCTGGCAGGAACAATCCATCGACCTTGGCGGCCGTGAGTTTCTCTACATCGGCTTCCAGCGGCCGCGGGTAGCGCGACAGGTCCTCTTTCGGTCCGAACTGTTTGGGATTCAGGAAGATCGACGCGTAGACCGGCGCGCATTCTTTCTTCGCTCGCTCGATCAGCGCCATGTGCCCTGCGTGCAGCGCGCCCATGGTCGGCACAAGGCCGATAATGCGCTGCTCTTGCCGCGCCTCTCGCGCTTTCTCTTTCATCCAGGCTATTGTCCGAATCGTCTCCATGCCGAATCGGGCTAAGCCTTCGCCGCGGCCTTTCGTTCGCGATAGAACGCAATCAAGTCGGTCGCAACCCCCTTCGCGCCCAGTTGCCGGAGCATCGCAATCACCTGCCCCCGGTGATACGTTCCGTGATTCACCACGTGCTGCATGATCTGCCATCGAGGATCGCGAGCGGGGCCAAAACTCAACGTCTTATAATCCACATGTTCATCCAACTCGGATTGGTCCAGGCGGCTTACATATTCGAGCCAGTGCTTTTCTGTGTCAGTCCAGATCGCGCGCATACTCGCAACATCCGAATATTGCTTCGCTTCGGGGAGAGCATTGGGCGAGCGGCCCTGCAACCGTTCCAGCCACAGCCACTCTACGCCGCTGATATGCGCGAGCGTGTCGCGCACGGAACCGAAGCTCGAGCCCAGCGGCTTGGTGAACTGTTCAATCGTCAAAGCTTCCGTGGCTCCCAGCACCCGGTGATTGGCCCACGCATTGAATGCAAACAACTCGCGCATTTCGGAAGGTGTCACGACTCCCCCTTGCAAAGAAACAGGGCGCTCTCATCGAGAGCGCCCGCACACTCAAGCCATCTTCTGCTTCACCGCGCGATGGAGACGGTCTTGCGCTTCACGCCGACAGGAGCGTGGTAAGACTCTTGGTCCGTAGGAAAATTTCCCTGCTGCACGTCGTCGCAGTACTCGCGGACCGCTTTGGTAATGATTTCTCCAACATTGGCGTACTGCCGGGCGAACTTCGGCGGCTCGTGGAAGGTCAGCCCCAACAAATCGTGCAACACCAGGATTTGTCCATCGCAATCCGGACCCGCTCCGATACCGATCGTTGGAATGTGCACGGCGCGGGTGATTTCTGCCGCCAGTTCCCGGGGAATTGCCTCCAGCACGATCGCGAACGCTCCGGCCGCTTCCACCGAACGCGCGTCACGCAAAAGCTGCTCTGCGGTGGCCGGCGTTTTGCCCTGAACGCGATAGCCGCCCAACGAATGCACCGATTGCGGCGTGAGCCCGATGTGTCCCATCACCGGAATTTCCGCCTCGGTCAGGCGTGCAATCAGCTCCAGGCGCCGCTCGCCGCCTTCGATCTTGACGGCTTCCGCGCCGGCTTCTTTGACAAAGCGCATGGCATTGCGCAACGACTCGTGCAAATCGCCGTGGTACGAGCCGTATGGCATGTCTGCCACCAGCAGTGCTCGTTGTACGCCTCGGCCCACCGCTTTCGTGTGATGCAGCGCCTCGTCGAGTGTCAAAGGCAGCGTGTTCTCATAGCCCAGCGCCACCATCGCGACGGAATCACCCACCAGAACGACGTCCACCCCGGCGGCATCCAGCAAACGCGCGGTGGGATAGTCGTAGGCGGTCAGGCTTGTGATTTTCTTTTTAGGATTTCCCGCAGGAAGGGCCTTCCGCTGCAGGAGTTCGGGCACGGTGATCTTCCCGTCGCCCAGGTTCGGCAGGATACTCATGTCGGCCTCCGGTGCCGTTCCCTAGCTGCGGGATACAGCCCATATCCAGACAGCCCTACTATAGCAAAGAGTGATGCAGGTCACCAATATTTGTGATGCTCGGCTGGCTGCGCCTCCCTCACTTCACACTTTTCGCAAATTCCTCGGTGGACGCCCACCAGCCCGACTTTACGTTCCAGACATACGTGGCGGATCCCCACAACACAATCCCGTCGCTGTATTTTTGCGACGTCTCCAACTGAAATTTCCAGAAGTCCCCGCCCACGTATCGCAAAGCCCGCGCCGACCCGACGTGATATTGCGGCCATAGGTAGAAATAGAGGGGCTTCTTCGGATCCAGTTCCCGCGCTTGATCCCGTGCCGATTGCGCGCGTTTCTCCCAGCGCGCCCGGTCGTCGTCAAAGCTGTACATCGCCGTGAAAAAGGCGTCCACGTGCCCGGCCAGTTCCTTGGTGATCGCCGCATTCGCCGCCGGTATGTCCGAAAGCGTATTCGTCCCATAGAACCCGATTACCTTGTGCGGCACAGCTTCGTGTGCCCAGTCCGCCAATTTCGCCAGGATCTCCATATTGTGCCGGGCAAACTCCACGGGACCTCGCAACGAGAAGCTCTCAATGTCCATTACCAAAGGCCCTGGATTCTTCGCTTCGCTGCGGACTAGCGCAACAAACGTCTCACGATCCGGCAATACTCCCACCAGGCGACGGTCCGGCCAGATCTGCTTTTCATAAATCACGTTGGAGGGGATCAGCCCATCCGGCGCGGTATCCGGTTTTTCTTTGTACGCCATGTTGTCGAAGATTGGGAATTTCTGCGCCACGCCAGCCTGCGCAGGCAACGAGCTTGCCTGACCGGCTCCCGTTGCCAAAATCACAGCCGTCGCGATCAACACGGACCAGCCAACGGTCAGAAATCTGCTCTTTGTTGGTGCCGAAGAGTCGACGACAGACTTATTCTCAGTGCATTTACGCATTCTTCTATTAAAGGCTCCCGACTCGCCCCCAGAAGGCAGATTTTCTGCCGTCGCAGCGTACTTTACACTCCGCTCAGGCAGCGCCGTTTCCGGCTTTTGCTGGAGCCTGGCTCCGGCCTTTCCATTGGCCTCCACGGCCCAACCAGAACCGCGCCGCCGATAGGGCCGTCGCGAAGGAATAAAAGGCCGCGGCGACAGGCAGGAACGGCGCCCACAACGGCGACAGCCGGTAAAACCGGATTGTCGGCAAATATGTGATTGTCATCAACACCCAGGCGGCTAGACTTAATCGCCACACCAGCGGCTCGCGATGGAACGAGAGCACTACCGGCACGAGATACGTCAGCATCATCCCTACGACCGTGCCCAATAACAGCAGTGCCGAATAATTGAGCTGTGTGAAGGCTGTCCGCGCGATTAAATCCCGGATCTCGGAGAATGACCGGTAGCTCCGAAGGCTGGCGCTCTTTCGTGTCAGTCCCATCCAGATCGCGCCACCGCTGCTTTTTACCGCCCGCGCCAGCGCGCAATCGTCGATCACTTGGTTTCGAATTGCCGCCATGCCTCCGATGCGGGCCAGGGCGGAATTCCGGAGCAGGATGCATCCCCCTGCCGCTCCCGCTGTTTTTGACTCCGGCGAGGCGCTCCATTTGGGAGGGTATAGTTTCAGAAAAAAATAGAGAAATGGCGGAATCAGCAGCCGCTCCGGAAAGGTCTTCGCCTGCAGTATCACCATTAACGAGGTCAGCTCAAGACGATGCTGCTCTGCTCGCGACACCAGTCGGCTCAACGTATCCGGCGCATGCACGATGTCCGCATCCGTGAACCACAGATAATCGGCCTCGTACTTCGCTGCCAACTCGATCCCCTGGTTCAGTGCCCAGAGTTTCCCGGTCCATTCAGGCGGAAGCGGTGTCGCCGCGAGAACTTCCACTCGATCCCCGCGCCCACACAGCTCAGCCGACCTTCGCGCCAGCACTGCGGTGTTGTCCTCGCTATGGTCGTCGACGAGCACCACATGAAATTCACCTCCATAATCCTGCGTCAACAGCGACTCAACGGTTTGCGAAATCGTTTCTGCCTCATTGCGGGCGGGAAGTACTGCCACAACGCGGGGCCAATTCTTCAATGAACTGTGGGGCGCAATATCATCGTCATACAGGCGCAAGAGCCAGAACGACCCGCGAAAAAAGGTGAGAACAATCCAGATGCACAGCGATACCGCGGCTAGAATGATCGCAGCAGAGAGCACAGCCTATTTTGTCGCGGATTTTCCGTACAGCAAAGCCAGCTCTCAGGATTCATTGACAAAGCTTGTCATCCTGAGCGAAGCGAAGGATCTCAACCCTTCGGGCAGCTTCAACCCATCCGATTGGCGGGGATCTACGCCAAATCCTCCGCCCGAATAGGCAACCGCCGGAACCGCTTTCCCGTCAGCGCATAAAGAGCGTTGCACACCGAAGCCGCCACCACAGGCAGCCCGGGCTCCCCGATCCCCGTCGGTTCCTCGGTACTGTTCATCACGTACACTTCCGTCAACGGTGTCTCCGGGATCCGCGGCAGGTTGTAGTCGTTGAAGTTTGCCTGCTCTACTCGACCGCCTTTAATCGTGATGGCGTCGTACAGCATCGCGGAAAGCCCATAAATCGCCGCGCTCTCGACCTGCGCGCGCACTCCATTCGGGTTGATCGCGCGCCCGCAGTCCACCGCGTAGACCAGCCGGTTCACCTTGACGGCCCGATCCTTGATGCTGACTTCCGCGACGCAAGCGGTGTAGCTCTCAAACGAAAAATAGGACGCGATCCCGCGTGCCGTTCCCTTGGGAAGGGGCTTGCCCCATCCCGCTTTCTCCGCCGCCAGTTTCAGCACCGCTTTCTGCCGGGCCGTCCGCAGGGGCTTTCCTTCTTTCGGATTGCCAAAATCAGGAATCTCGCGATCTCCGCCAATCATCGCCAACCGGAATTCGAGCGGATCAGCTCCCGCAAGCGCTGCCAGTTCATCCGCGAACGACTCGACGACGAACCCGCTGGAAGAATGCTCCACCGAGCGCCACCACGCTCGCGGTACGCCTGACTTGGCTAACGTGTACTCGACCCGGTAATTCGGTGTCTGGTAGGGGATGAACGAAGCCGTTCCAAATTCCGAATTCTCCGCCTCCGCCTCGCCCTTGTCTCCCCACATCGCGTCAATCGACGTCGAGGTCTGGAAATGCTTCCACGTCGCGATCTTTCCATCACTTCCGATCGCCCCTTGCATCTTGTGATACGAGGCGGGCCGGTAGAAGTCATGCTGCATGTCGTCTTCGCGTGTCCACAGCACCATCACCGGCTTGCCCGTTGCCTTGGCGACTTGCGCCGCTTCCATCACGAAATCGGCCTGATACCGGCGACCGAAGGCCCCGCCCATCAGCGTTGTGTTCACAACCACCGACTCGGGCGGCAATCCGGACACCTTCGCAATGATCTCCTGTGCCCATTGTGGCGCCTGCGTCGGCACCCACGCTTCCGCGCGGTCCGCCTGGATGTGCACCGTGCAATTCATCGGCTCCATCGTTGCGTGTGGTGCGAACGGGAATTCATACACCGACTCGATCTTTTTCGCCGCGCCGGCAAAGGAGGCATCCGCGTCACCGTCGCTACGCACCACTTTTCCGGGCTTCGCCGCATTTGCCACGAACTGCTGACGCAGGGTTTCAGTCGATTCGGACGCAGTTGGCCCCTCATCCCACTCAATCTTCAGCGCTTCGCGCCCCTGCATCGCCGCCCAGGAATTGTCGGCGAGCACAACCACTCCGCCCGCCGTAAACGCGCCCTTACCAACGGCGTCAATCGCGATGACGTCCCGCACACCCGCGACCTGCTTTGCTTTCGCTGCGTCAAACGATTTCGCCTTGCCGCCAAACACCGGGCACCGCGCAATCACCGCGTATTGCATTCCCGGCACCCGCGCATCAATCCCGAATTTTGCGGAACCATTGGCCTTCGATTTGGCTTCAAATCGGTGCGTGTCGCGCCCCACGATTGTGAAATCGTTGGAATTCTTCAGTGGTACCGCCTTTAGGCCGGGAATCGGCAGTTTCGAAGCTGTCGGCACAAGCTGGCCGTACGTCAGGAAATTCTTCCTCGCCCCATGCAGCACGCCGCCGTCTTGTGCCACGCAGGTATCGCGATTCACATTCCACTGCGCCGCTGCTGCAGTGATCAGCATCTCCCGCGCCGCCGCTCCCGCGCGTCGTAAGGGCAACCACGACCCTGCCACGCTTCCGCTACCGCCCGTCCCGTGGTCATAGATTTTCGGATTCGTCGGCGCCTGTTCGATCGCCACCTGCTTCCAATCCACGCACAATTCCTCGGCAAGAATCATCGGCAGCGCCGTCATGATCCCTTGCCCCATCTCCGACTTGTCCAGAATTAACGTGACGTGATTGTCCGGAGTGATTCGCACCCAGGCGTCGAAGGGATTCACTCGCGGCTTTTCCTGTGGCTGCGCGGGATCGTCCGCGTATGCCGAGATGCGAAAGCCAACGAGCAGTGCCGCTCCAGCACCAGCGGTCACACCCGTCCTCAGGAATTCACGTCGATCGAGAGCAAAACGGTCGGCCATGATACACCTCACGACATGCCGCTCTACCTGCGGGCGGCAGCAATTTGAATCTACTTAGTGGCTTGTAGCGAAGCTGCGCGGTGAATCGCCTTGCGAATTCGTTGGTAAGTTCCGCAACGGCAGATGTTCCCGCTCATTGCGTCATCGATGTCAGCGTCCGTGGGATTCGCCTTCTTCGACAGCAGCGCCACCGCCGACATGATCTGCCCGGACTGGCAATAACCGCATTGCGGTACATCCTCTTCCATCCAGGCTCTCTGCACCGGATGCGATGCGTCTGATGACAGCCCTTCAATCGTCGTGACTTTCTTTCCGGACACACTCGATACCGGCGTGATGCACGAGCGGGTTGCTTCGCCATTGATGTGCACGGTGCATGCCCCGCACAGCGCCATCCCGCAGCCGAATTTCGTGCCCGTCATATTCAGAGTGTCGCGCAACACCCACAGCAGCGGCATCTGCGGGTCGACTTCGACGGTAGTCGGTTTTCCATTTAGCGTGAAAGTGACGGCCATGGGAACCTCCTGAGGGCAGGCACGTATCGTACAACAACGCGGGATTGGATGGAAATACGTTCAAAGTCGTCTAACATTGGTGCGACGGAGCGCCACTTTGCCTCCGAGTGCCTGGTTTTCCGTACTGCCCGTTTTCCCACCGAACTGCTACCATATCCGCTCTCGCGACGCCCCGCCCGCACGAGGTGGCAGGTTGGAATCAACCCATAATCTGATTCTCGCGCTGTTCCCCAAGGATCAGCACGCCAACGCCTCTCTCCTCCAATTGGCGGACCGGATGGAAGCTGTCATTCGCGCCGGCACTCTCCGTTCCCGGCTCGATGCTGTCGTGAGCCTGTTCGTCTGGCTGCGCCAGCGGGACGCGCGCATTCCTGAACCCACGTCCGTCAGCGACGCAGGCCCCTGGGCCGGCCCGGAATTTCGACGCGAAGGCGTTTGGATTGCCGTGCTCGACGCTTCACCGGAATTGCGCGACCGCTACGTTGCCGCTGTTGCCTCCATCCTCGAAGAAACTGACGGCACCTCCATGTTTGCCGAAGCCGGCTTGCCCACAGACCGCGGCCTGCTGCACGAATTCTTCGAGCGAATCTTCCGCGTTGTGTTGCCCGCCCCGCGCGAAGAAACCGATCTCGCCAAACTCTTCCTGCGCATTTTTCCCACCCATACCGAAATCGACCGTTTCTTCAATCTTCCGCCCAGAGAACTTGGCAAGATCGCCAGTGTCATCGCCCCCGTCGAGTATCCGGAAGCCTGGGAAAGGCCACTCGCTTCCTTACTAAATGCGTTTTGTCTTTTGGCGGCGCGTGTTCAGGGTCTCGGCCTATCGGAGAAATTGCGCGTCCGCGGGCAAGGCCGTCCGGTGCAGCAATCTCCCTTTTATCTCCTCCAACATGCCTCCGATGACCTGGTCGCCGCTGTTCGTGGCGGACAGAACGTTGCTGAAATAGCGCAGGCCTGGAAGTCTGCCGTCGCCGATTGTCGCACTGAGTTAAGTGTCATCGTTAGTCATCTCGACGAGAGTGGCGTAAACCTCGACATCGTTTACGCCATGGACGTCATCGAACAAAGCCTCAAACGCATGGAAATCATCTCCGGTGTGCTTGTGGCTCAGCCGGGCCCGCCGAAGATGATTACCTCTTTGCGTCTGACCCGCGAGGTGATTCGCGGGCGTTTGCAGGACCGGAGTCTTTTAGGCCTGGCCAACAACAGTTTTCGGCTCCTCGCCAAAAAAATCGTCGAGTGGGCTGGCAAGACCGGCGAGCACTATGTCACCAGCGGCCGCGAGGAGTATCGCCAGATGTGGTATGCGGCACTGGGTGGCGGGCTGCTTACCGTTGGAACGGCGGCCATCAAAATGATGGTCACGCACCACGGCTTGCCGCCCTTTGTCGAAGGCTTCCTCGCTGGCCTCAATTACGCCGTCAGTTTCGTTCTCATGCATGTCTTCCATCTAGCTCTGGCCACCAAACAGCCTTCCATGACTGGCGCCACGCTTGCCAACATCATTGAGCGCACGCAAGACGATCCCAAGCACGAAGAGCTCGTCTCCTACGTTCAACGCATTGTGCGTTCGCAATTGGCCGCTGCGTTGGGAAACATCATCGCCGTTGGCGTGGGTGCTGTCATCTTCAGCCTGCTCTGGCGGTGGACCTTCGGTACGCCATTCCTCACGCCGGACCTCGCTGATTACGCGGTCAAATCCATGAATCCAATCGGCAGCGGTACGGTTTTCTTTGCTGCATTGACAGGCGTGATCCTTTGGCTCTCCAGTCTCGCCGGTGGGTGGATCGAAAACTGGGCCGTCTATCACCAACTCCCGCGAGCTATCGCCGAACACCGTCTCGGCGCAGCCTTCAGGCCAGAAACCGTTCAGAGACTTTCCGAGTCCTTCGCCAAGAACATCGCACCGTGGGGCGGTTCGATTGTCTTGGGATTTATGTTAGGCATGACGCCTTCGCTCGGTCGTTTCTTTGGCTTGCCTCTCGATGTAAGACACGTGACACTCTCGACCGGCACTTTGTCGCTGGGAATTGTATCGCGCGGTTGGGAAGTGCTTGGCACCGGCACGCTAATCTGGGCCGGCTTGGGCATTGCCGTGACTTTCGTCATGAACCTCGGCGTCAGCTTCTATTTGGCGCTTCGTCTTGCACTGCGCGCTCGCGATATCACTGGCCGTGACTCTCGCGACGTGATTCGCACCCTGTGGCACCGCCTGCGCACGTCGCCGTCCGAGTTCTTCCTGCCCCCTGCCGCCCGCACGGAGTTGTCTCCCGCGGAGCCTACCGGATCTGCCCACTAGACTCGTCAGCGAGGAATGGGCGAGCATCAGCTTCGTATTGGAGTTATATGCTTGGGGTCGCTGGTTCAGGAGTGGACCGCGTGGGTGGCGGCGGCTCGTGCTCGACGCCCTTCCAGCCCACCGGGCGCCCGCTTACCGCTTCCTTCACAGACCGGAACAGTACGATGTACATCAGTTGCCGGTAGTAGAACCGCTGCAGCAACACGGGAACCAGCAATGCCCAATCCTCATGCCGCTCCAAGGCAAATGCCACCACGCAGGTCAGCACGTCGATAATCAGGAAGCCCAGGAAGAACACCACCGAACGCTGCACGTCTGCTGCCGTCCATAGCTGCGGTATCTGCGTGATGTGCAATTGCGCCAGCCCCCAAAGCAGCAAGCTGCCGAAGAACAACAAGTCCAGCACCGGCGAAATGAGCGGCAGCAGAATCTGAAATACGAAGATGTTTGGGAGCGCCACCCAGCCGAGCGTCCCATACTTTGGCCGAAACAAGGTATCGCGGTGCTTCCAGAACGACTGGAGCGTACCGAACGTCCAACGGAATCTCTGCCGGATTAGCGCGCCCGGTGTTTCCGGCGCTTCCGTCCAAGCGATCGCGTCCTCGTCATAAGTCACGCGCCAGCCCAGCCGCCGAATGCCAATCGTCAGGTCCGCATCTTCCGCGACCGTATCCGCCGTGATACCGCCGGCTTCTTCAATCGCTTTCTTCCGCCAAGCGCCCAGCGCTCCGGGCACCACCGTGATGCAGTTCAAAAGGTCAAACGCCCGCTTCTCCATGTTCTGGCTGGTGATGTACTCGAGCGCCTGCCAGCGCGTCAGCCAACGTGAGCGATTGCCAACTTTCACGTTTCCAGCCACTGCTCCCACGCTGGGATCGGAGAAATGCCGCAGCAGCTTCCGGATGGCGTCCGATTCGATTTCCGTATCCGCATCGATCGTCACCACGATTTCGGTCTTTGCATGCGACATCGCGTTGTTCAACGCCGCGGCCTTGCCGCGATTCACCTGGTGGATAATCTGCACCGCTTCATTTCGTCCGAAATTACTCTGCAACAGCTCCAGGGTCGCGTCCGTCGAACCGTCATCCACCACAATGACCTGAATGTCAGTCAGGTCCGATAGCAAAACTGAAGTAACCGTCTGCACGATCACCGACTCTTCGTTGTGCGCTGGAATCAAGACCGTCACGCCCGGTGGAGGTTCGGGAAGCTCGGCGTGATCCGGCCGCAGTTTTTCAATGATGGCCAGAATCCCCACGATCAAGGCGCGGCCGCTGACCAGGAAAATGCCCAGGATGAAGACCGTTGCGATGGAAATCCGGAACCACTGGAAAATTGCGAAAATCAGCCCGTCGGCGCGCGCGCTCAGCCGCTCGCGAAACGTCAGCGGCACCATCACGCCCGCTCTCGTTTTTCCGAGCAGGTCTGCCACCGACACGATCTGGTAACCCTTCGCGCGCAACCCGTCGATGATCAGCGGTAGCGCTTCCACCGTTTGTTCGCGTTCGCCCCCGCCGTCGTGCAGCAACACCACATTGCCTTTGTACGCGTTGCGAATGACATCATCTGCGATTTCCTGCGCCGGCCGCTGCTTTTGCGCGTCGGTCATCCGCCAATCATCCGGGTCGACCATCTGGCCCACGATGATGTAGCCCAATTCCTGCGGGTAGGGCAGTTGCGCCACTTCCTCCGCATATTCCGGTTGGTGGTCGATTCCGTAGGGAGGGCGGAACAGCAGCGACTTCACGCCGACAGTGCTTTCGATCAAGCGCTGCGTCAGGTTCAATTCCCACTTCAACTGGGTGTGCGAAACCTCGTCGAACTTCGGATGCGTGAACGTGTGGTTCCCGATTTCGTGCCCTTCGTTGTACTCCCGTTTCAGCAAGTCCGGCGAGGTGTTGCCAGCTTCGCCGATCACGAAAAAGACACCGGGCGCTTTCTTCTCCTTGAGCACATCGAGGATTCGGGGAGTCCAGCGCGGGTCGGGCCCGTCGTCGAACGACAAAACAATTTTGTTTCTGGCCGCGCCGATCTGATCAATATCGTACGAGCGCGGAATCGCGTCATAGGTCTCGTCCGTAATCAGGTCGCTTGACGCATCGTAATCGAACGACCGGCTGCCGGATTTCGGCACGTCGATGATGTGCCAGATGTCCCCGGCGCCTTCTAGAATCAGATCCGGCCCCGGCGGCAGCACTTTCAATTTGTCTCGCGTCGCATCATCCGCCTGCGTCGCATCCCAGATCGGCCACAGAGACGTATCGGCGGAGCCCAGCCTCCACAACGCCGTTCCTTGGACGCTCAGTCGCTCGCTGGCCCGCAATTCGTTGTATGCGGTCACCGCATCCAGCATCCACACCTGGTGCGTGCGATTCTGATCGTCGTCGTACGAATAGTGCGGATTCAAAGAAGCCGAATCGAATTCGATCTCCGTCTCCGATTCGTACGCGTGCAGCAGCGCTTCCTGAATGCTGATGTCTTCCCCGTGCGGCGTTTCGCCCTTCTTCACTTCGGTCCAGTCGTATGCGTAGTTGCCAATGCCCACTACGATTTTCTGCGCGGGAACCACTTCGCGAATCTGCCGCAAATTTTCCATGAACCAGTCTTGCGCCGCGATCGGCCCCGGCGGTGAGGTCAGCCAGTGCTGGTCGTAGTTCATCAGCACAATTGCGTCTGTCTCCCTGCCGAAGAAGGCGTAGTCGTACTCGTCGTCGCGCGCCGGAAGCGCGATCATCAGTTTCAGGCCGACGGCATGCAGCGCCGGTCCGAGTTCCGCGATGAATTGACGAAAATGCGGCTGGCTCTTTACTGGAATTTCCTCGAAGTCCACCACGATGCCGGATTGCTTCGCCAGCATCGCGTATTCGACGGTGTCAGCCACCAAGCGGTGACGCGAATCGGAATTGGCGAGCATCCCCGCCAGTTCCTTTTCCCGCCAGTTCTGCCCGTCATAATTGTTCAGCACTCCCATCATCGGGAGCTCAACGGGCGGGTTCAGCGAATGCATCCACTGGTGCAATTTGTCTTGCTTCAGTCGCGCCAGGATTTCCGCCGGCGATGCCTCAACGGTCTGGTTCCGTTCGTAGTCCACTACTGTGAGCGCCCCGTCGGTGGTCACCGAGTGCAATTGCTCCGGCATCAGCAAGTCGATGTCTTTGTAATGTTTCTTCAGCGAGGCCAGGCTGTTCGGGTCCCAGCTCACGAAGAATGCCGCGCGCAGCGGGTCGTAGCCGGCAGGAATTTGTCCGATACGCGCGACGCGCCGGTGCCGTCCCTCACGCAGCGCCACGGGCTTCGCATTTTTCTTCTTGACCGCATGGAACGCGGGACGGGTGTCCGGTAACAAGGAAGAGGGGAGCTCTACGCTTCCCGCCACCGTCACGAAAAAGTACACCAGCAGCAGCGTCAGCAGCGCTCCGCTAACTTCCAGAATTCGGCGCGTGCGCCGCCAGCGCACCTTCTCCGCGTCATAGAAAATCGGCTTTCGTTCTTTCATGCGGCTTGGCCGTCCCCAGGCCGGATGCGGGCTGAGACCAACATCTCCGTCTGATGGAACTTCTCTCCTCTATTGTAAGATGCAGGAATCCGAATGAAACGCTTTTTCTCCAATCCCTTTGTGGCGTTGTCCGCCGGGGCCTGCCTGCGTTTGTTGTTTGTATTGTTTGCGCTTAAATTCCCGCCCAATTCCGGAGACACGGTTCTTTACGACCAGTTCGCCACCAACTGGCTCAAGCTCGGCAAATTCGCCATGGACATCAACGGCGTGCCTACGCCCGTCGATCTCCGCATGCCCGGCTATCCCGCGTTCCTCGCCATAATTTACGCCATCACCGGCCGCACCGGTGATGCCGCGCGTCTTCCGGTCCTGCTTGCACAGGTGGTCATCGATCTTGGGACGTGCCTGGTGATCGCCGCATTGGCGTCACTCCTGGCGAATGTTGCAGGCCGCGGGGAAGCGTCTCGCCGCGTATTCGTGGTCGCGCTGTGGCTCGCGGCTTTGTGCCCCTTCACCGCGAACTATGTCGCCGTGCCGCTCACCGAAGTCTGGGCGGTTTTCTTTACTGCCCTTGCGTCCTACCTTCTCGCCACCCTAGCCACCACAATGAGCGGCAATGAGATCCCTTGGCTACCCGGCAAACGATTGCCGCCGCGGGACCCGTTTCTCGTGGCGCTGCTTGCGGGTTTCACCCTCGGTCTCGGCACGCTCTTCCGCCCGGAAACGCCGCTTCTGCTCGTCACCACGTTACTCGTTCTGGGCTTTTTCCTTCTTCGCCGGGGCCAGCTAGCCACTTGGATTCGTATCAGCGCGCTTATGGGATTTGCCTGCATTGCCATGCTCGTGCCCTGGACCGTTCGCAACGCTGTCACCCTCCACGAGTTCCAGCCGCTCGCTCCCAAGGACGCCACCCTGCCGACAGAACTTGATCCTAAGGGCTTTATGGCTTGGGAGAGGACCTGGCTCTACCGCATGCGCGACACCTACCTGGTCACCTGGAAACTCAACGACGAGGAGATTCACCTTGAGGACATTCCGGACTCCGCCTTCGACAACCCGCAGGAACGTGATCGTGTCGCGGCCATCCTCGAAAAATACAACGATGATCTGACCTGGAATATCGACGAGGACGCCGTCTTCGCCCAGCTTGCACGCGAACGTACCGCCCGCTATCCCCTTCGCACCTACATGTGGATCCCGCTGCGCCGGTCCGTACGAATCTGGTTCACTCCACGCATCGAGCTTCTTCCCGTGGCCGGCCACGTCTTCCCGTTGGCCTATCAGCATGAGGAAGACCCCGTCGACCAGCGCGTCACCATTCTCTTCTTCTTCGGCAATGTGTTCTTGGTAGGTCTGGCGCTCTGGGGAATCTGGAAGGCGTGGCAATTCCCGGCCGCAAGGCCCGCCATCGCCGTTCTACTCACCTACATCCTAGCCCGCACCGCTTTCCTCACCACCCTCGAAGCCCCGGAGCCTCGCTATACGCTGGTCTGCTTCCCAGCCTTACTTGCACTTGGAGCGCAGGTCTTCGCGCCAAATTCTCCGCGCCCTCTGCCCCCTCCACTGCCTCTGCGTTAATTCTGCTCTTCTACTTCTCTATCCTCTGAAAGCGGCCGTGGTTGTCCTCTCTGTTTCCGGGTGCCATAATCCTTGATTCGTGGAAGGGGGCTTCCCATGGCGTTACGCGATTCCTGGATTGAGCAGCGCGAAGCATCACAAGCTGGTGCCAACGGCAACCGCAACATGTCGCAAATGCATCTGGCGCGACTCGGTGTCGTCACCGAGGAAATGACTTACGTCGCCAACCGCGAACACCTCGATCCCGAGCACGTTCGCGCCGAAGTCGCCCGCGGCCGAGCCATCATCCCCGCCAACATTCACCACCGCAACCTGCAGCCCATGGGTATCGGCGTGGCCTTCAAATGCAAAATCAACGCCAACATCGGTAATTCCGCCACCACCTCCGAGATTCAGGAAGAGCTCAAGAAGCTTCACCACGCCGTCCACTACGGTTCGGACACGGTCATGGACCTCTCCACCGGCGGCAACATCCCCGAAATCCGCAAGGCCATTATCGATGCCTCGCCTGTCCCTATCGGCACCGTTCCGGTCTACGAGGCCATCTCTCGCGTCCGCCGCCCCGAAGATCTTTCCATCAACCTCATGCTCGAGGTCATCGAAGAGCAGGCCGAGCAGGGTGTCGACTACATGACCATTCACGCCGGCGTTCTTCGCGAACAGGTGCCTCTCGTTCGCAAGCGCATCACCGGCATCGTGTCCCGCGGTGGCTCGCTCATGGCTCACTGGATGGAGCACCACAAGAAGCAGAACTTCCTCTACGAGAACTTCGACGCCATCTGCAAGATCTTCAAAACGCACGACGTCAGCTTCTCCCTTGGCGATGGCATGCGCCCTGGCTGTCTCGCCGACGCCAGCGACGAAGCGCAATTCGCCGAGCTGAAAGTCCTCGGCGAGCTAACCAAGAAGGCGTGGGAGCACGACGTTCAGGTGATGATCGAAGGTCCCGGCCACATTCCCATGGACAAGATCAAGGAGCAGGTCGACAAGGAAGTGGAATGGTGCTACGAAGCGCCCTTCTACACCCTCGGGCCGCTCGTAACCGATATTGCTCCCGGCTATGACCACATCACCAGCGCCATCGGTGCCGCCATGATTGGCTGGTACGGCGCGTCGATGCTCTGCTATGTCACGCCCAAGGAGCACCTCGGCCTGCCGAATCCCGAGGACGTCAAACAGGGCGTCATCGCCTACAAGATCGCTGCCCATGCCGCTGATGTGGCCCGGCACCGCCCCGGTGCCCGCGACCGCGACGACGCCATCAGCTACGCACGTTTCCTCTTTGACTGGAACAAGCAGTTCGAACTTTCCCTCGATCCCGTCACTGCCAAGGCCATGCACGACGAGAACCTGCCCGACGACTTCTACAAGGAAGCCAAGTTCTGCTCCATGTGCGGCCCCAAGTTCTGTTCCATGAACATCACCCAGCTGGCCGAGGCTGAAACTGGACAGGATCAGTCGGAGCGTAAGCAAAAGTTCGTCGAGCTCCTGACCAAAGTCCAATCCGCCGGCGCCTAGTTGCTTCGCTGCTTTGTTTGTGGGGGTTCAGCATTGCTGAACCCCGTGTCCGCACGGTCTTACCGCAGGAAACAAATTCCCCGCCAACTTCGTACTTATAGATAGGCATGCTGCGCGCCGAGGAGGGTCTATGATCACCCTTATCTTCACCGTCCTTCTCTACTTCCTTCCTTCGATCATTGGGCGTCACAAACGCGACGCCGCTGGCATCTTCCTCGTCAACCTGCTCTTTGGCTGGACGGTCATTGGCTGGGTCATTGCCCTGATCTGGGCCTGCGCCGCTGAGAGCTACTACCCGCCAGTCCGGTACGTCCCGGTCACTGCCGGCCAAGCGCGGTACTGCTGCCAGTGCGGCTCGATCGTCGCTTATTCCGGCGCGCACTTTTGCACCGCCTGCGGCCGCACCGTCTGATACTCTGGTCATCGTTGCAGCAATTGTAAGGACCGCCTTTTGAGGCGGTCCGCCCATCGATGACCGACCCCAACTCTCAATCCCTCCGCGACGAATTCAACCGCTGGGCCGAAGCCGGGCGCGGCGACGGCATGGAAAAAGACCACCTGCCGATCACTCTGCCCGTCCTCGACAAAATGCATCTCCGCGACACGGACAACGTGCTCGACGCCGGCTGCGGCTCCGGCTGGCTTTCCCGCCGCGTCGCCTCGTTCGTTCCTGAAGGCCGCGTTGTTGGCATGGACATCTCCGACGAGATGATTCGCGTTGCCCGCCGCGCGAGCACCGATCACGACAACATACTGTACATCGTCGGCGAGGCCGCCGAGGTTCCCTGGGAACCCAACTTCTTCCATCATGCGATCTCCGTCGAGTCCGCGTACTACTGGCCCGATCCCGCCGCCGGTGTTCGGGAGCTTTACCGCGTTCTGCGTCCCGGCGCCGCCGCGTGGATCCTCATCAACTATTACCGCGACAATGCGTACTGCCATCAATGGGGCGAGTTGCTCGCGGTGCCAACGCACTTGCTCTCCGCCGGAGAATGGTGCGACTTGTTCCACCGCGCCGGATTCGCGCATGTCGCGCACGAACGCATCGCCGATCCCACGCCATCGCCTGAAACCTACAACGGCCGCTGGTTCCGCGATGCCGCGCAACTCCGCGCCTTCAAAGCCGAAGGTGCACTCCTCGTCTACGGCAGCAAACCGTGATGGTCTCCGGCCTGCCCTCAGGCTGCTCGTCATTCCGAACGGAGTCCGCGCAGTGAGGAATCTCTCTTCGTTCCAGTTAAGACCAGGAGAGATTCCTCGTTTCGCTCGGAATGACGAGAACGGCTGTTGGTGGCGTCCTAGCGACAAAGACCGCGGTGTGATAAAGACCTTGGAAGTAACCGGCACAAGGTGAAGCATGTCCTTTCTCGATGATGGAGTAGCTGTAATTACCGGAGCGGGTTCGGGAATGGGGCGTTGTCTGGCGCAGCAACTCGCCGCGAAGGGTGCGTCGCTCGCGCTGGCGGACATCAAGCAAGAGGGACTCGACGCGACGGTTGCGTCGCTCGGCAACGCGGGCGGCAAAGTCACGACGCACATCGTGAACGTCGCCGAGGAATCGCAAGTGCGCGTGTTCGCCGAGAGCGTCGAGCGCGAGCACGGCCGCGCTACCGTGCTCTTCAACAATGCGGGCGTCGCGCTGCTCGGCCATCTCGAGGAAATTTCCCTCGAGCAATTTCGCTGGTTGATGGACATCAACTTCTGGGGCGTGGTTTACGGCTGCACGTATTTTTTGCCGCTGCTGAAAAAGGAAAAGCGCGCGCACATCGTGAATACCTCGAGCCTGTTGGGCATCTTCGGCGCCGCCGGCCAGGGAGCGTATTGCGCCAGCAAGTTCGCGGTACGCGGCTACACCGAATCGCTGCACCACGAACTGCTCGGCACCAGCGTCGGCGTTACCTGCGTGCATCCCGGTTTCGTGCGCACCGCCATCGCGGAAAGCGCCCGGGTGGGCGAGCGCGCTGGTGCGACGTTGCGCCAGGAAAGCCTGGTGCGGTACGACAAAGTGGTTCGCACTGACGCGCCGACCGCTGCCGCGAAGATTCTTCGCGCCGTCGAACTCGGCAAGGCGCGACTGCTCATCGGCCCCGACGCTTACTTCGCCGACATTTGGCAGCGCCTCAAGCCCGCCACCTACTGGAACCTCATCTCCAAGCAGTTCGAGGATCCGGGGAACGAACACGCTTAGCCAGGGAGCGCCACTCACCAGAGTGGCCGGCCTAGAAACGCAAATCACAGCGTTGGCGCTCGTCAAGTTCAAGATGGACGCATAAAGCGTCCGCTACACCCTGCGACCGGCCGGCTGCGCAAAATGGGAAGTGGAAGGGAAAATCGGGAAAAATGTCGGCGCGCCGACATTCGGGATTCTATGGAGTGTTCCGGCGATTCAGCTATGCGGGGCGGTTAGGGGTGGGCGCCTTGTCCGCTTCCAACTGGTGCTTCTCCCAGCAGCTTAAAACCTCCTCACCGAAAAGATCGGCGTGGTAGCGGCGATAACGCGCGTCATTCGCGACGAATGGCATGAGGATCTTCTCGCGGACCCAGCGCTGTCCGGCGGCGATGGACGACCGGCAATAGGCGCATTCGTGGCTGTTGAAGACGGGGAAAAGCGGCTCACTCCCCGGTGCGAAGTTAATGCTGCTCGCCATGGGCCCTCCTGCTGATTTGCGCGGCTAGTGTGAATAAGAGCAAGCCGCGAGCCAAATCTGGGGAGGAGGTAGATGCGAGGTAAGCGCTTCAGTCTGCGAGCACTTAGCGCGGGTGGGGGCTATTGGGTGACGATTTGTGGCGACAGTTTGTGGCACTGCTTTGTGGCACGCCCGGGGAGGGGGGCTCGTATGTGCGGGAATACTTAGACTTAAGCGCGATTTTGTGCGTATGTGTGGGAATGACTAGACTTAGCGGCGGAAGGCACTGGCGAGCACTTCGCCGCGAGGCGCGCCAGAGCTTTGTCGGCTTGCGCACCGGTTATGAGATTCGCCCGGGCCATTCTAAAGACTGGCTACTACACAAACGCACGCTGGCCAACACGGCGGTTGACGCTCCCGGGAACTGATAGAATTCGCGGGTGGACATGCAGCGAATTGCGCTGGCGAATCTGGCGATACCGCGAAGCCCGAGCGAGTCGGTGGCGGCGGCACGGCGAGCGATAGCGGAGGCTGGGGCTGCTGGGGCTCGCATCGTGTGCTTCCCGGAGTGTTTTGTGCCGGGGTATCGCGGGCTGGGCTACGCGCCTGCGCCGCCGGACGCGGAGTTTCTGGAACAGGCTTGGCGGGAGCTGGGGGATGCGACGAAGCAGGCGGCGGTGACGGTGGTGCTTGGCACGGAGCGGCTGGCGGATGGCGCGCTGCTGGCTACCGCGCTGGTGTTGAACCCCGACGGCACGCGCGCGGGATTTCAGGATAAGGTGCAGATTGATCCGTCGGAGGAGGGAACCTACGCCGCGGCGAGTGTGGGGCAGAAGATG
>Ga0207761_1000210_pt1 | contig 19817 bp, 16 predicted proteins | sample LuqExpMetageno34_FD_187792 | JGI IMG/M metagenome (GOLD analysis project Ga0207761, IMG submission 187792) | Tropical forest soil microbial communities from Luquillo Experimental Forest, Puerto Rico - Sample 34 (SPAdes) | ecosystem: Environmental > Terrestrial > Soil > Tropical forest ... | reverse complement strand
ATCAAAACGAAAGACGGCGAAGTCCGAACGGTGAGCGAGTCTTCCACAGCGGTGCGGGATGCGGCGGGAAACGTGACCGCATACCAAGGATTCATTCTGGATGTGAGCGAGCGGCGTCGTGCGGAACAGCAGATCCGGAGGCGCAACCGCGAGCTTGTGGTGCTGAACTCGATTGCCGAGACTCTAGTTTATACACTGGACCTGACGGACTCGATTCTGCGAACGCTGCGACAACTTTTGGAACTGTTTGAGCTGGACACCGCGTCGCTATTCTTGTTCGATGCGGACGGGGTGACGCTGCGGCGCGTGGCCGCAGTGGGTCATCGATCGGAGCTATCGAAGAGTTTTCCGGCATTGACGATTCCGGCCGACCTGACGCAGCAGCTAAGAAACGCTCACGCGACGTTTCTTTCCGCGCAAGGGCTGCCGCTTCCGCCGATCGTCAAGGAACTGCAGAAGAAAGAAGGAATTGAGTCAGCGTATATCGTGACACTGTGGTCGAAGGAGAAAATCATAGGCGGATTGGTTGTCGGCTGCCGTTCGATGAGAGAGTTTACGGCTGCGGACATCAGCCTGTTGATTGCGGTCGGTAGTCAAATTAGCAGCGCGGTGGAGCGCAGTCTGCTCTATGAAGAGACGCGACGCGCCTATGAGAACCTGCGGCGCACGCAGGAGCAATTGGTGCATAGCGAAAAGCTCGCCGCGGTGGGGCAACTGATTTCCGGAGTGGCGCACGAGCTGAATAATCCGCTGACCGCGATTCTAGGGTACAGCCAGTTGTTAACGTCGAGCGGGCAGGTTGGACCGCATGGATTGGGGTACACAGAGAAAATTTACAAACAGGCGCAGCGAACGCATCGCATCGTGCAAAATCTGTTGAGTTTTGCGCGGCAGCATAAGCCAGAACGCGTGCGAGTGCGCCTGAACGCCATCCTCGAGGACACGCTTGCATTACGTGACTACGATCTGCGGCTCAGCCAGATTCGCGTGCATCTGGACCTGGCTCCTGACCTGCCGGAAATTCCCGCGGACCCGCACCAGTTGCAGCAAGTGTTCCTGAACCTGATCAACAACGCGGTTGACGCAATCCTGGAGAAAAGTTCCGAAGGCGATCTGTGGGTGCGGACGGGAGTCGACGAAAAGCACGAGTTCATCGAGTTCACAGATAGCGGTGCGGGCGTAAAAGATGCGTCGCGCGTTTTCGATCCTTTTTACACGACGAAACCAGTCGGCAAGGGAACAGGCCTGGGCTTGAGTATTTGCTACGGCATCATCACCGAACACGGCGGAACGATCCAAGTCAGGAATAAAGCCGAGCGGGGAGCAGCGTTTCGCATCGAACTACCGCTGCAAGCCGACGGCAACGGCCAACAGCACGTTGGTGCTGGAACGGCTGAGATGCGACACGACTGAAAGCCTACCGAGGGCGAATCACCTTAGAGGCGAGTTCGTTACGGGCTTGTGAGTCCGATGTTCGGAGCCGATACCCGAAATCTGCTATTCTGCCAATCTATGCAGACTGTGACCCACGTTTGTTGGCTGCGGAGCCGCTCTGTTCTTTTATTCGCAGTTTTGCTGCTAGCGCTCGCGCCAGCGCGGCCCCAGCAAGCGGCGCCTGCTCCTCCGGCTAGTACCGGCGGCGCGAGCAACCCCGAATTCCTGGCCACGGCGGACGAAGTTCTGCATGATATGAGCCAAATCACGGGCTGGACGCTGAAAGAGCCGTTGAAAAAATCGATCCGCAGTCGAGAGCAAATTCGCGCCTACGTCCTGGCGCAGATGGACAACGAAAAGGATGCAAAGGAGCGGTATGCGTCGGCGCGGTCCGCGGAGGCGTTCGGGCTGATTCCGAAGGGATTCAACCTAGACGCGTTTCTGGTCGATCTGCTGACAGAGCAGATCGCGGGGCTCTACGATCCGAAGGCGCACGAGTTTTATATTGCGGATTGGATCGCGCCGGACGAGCAGCGCATGGTGATGTCGCACGAATTGACACACGCCTTGATGGACCAGCAGTTTCGAATTGAACCGTGGGCGCACGCGGCGCGTCCGAACGACGATGCGGAAATGGCGCGAGAGGCGGTGCTCGAAGGCAGTGCGATGGCGGCGATGCTTGACTACATGCTTAAGGACAAAGGGTTGAAGTTGCGCGACCTGCCGGACGTCGATCCGTCGTTGTTTGTGGGGGACCTGACGGATACGCCGCAACTGAAGAAGGCGCCACCCTTCATCAAGGATTCCTTGATGTTTCCCTACTTCAGCGGGCTGACGTTCTCGCTCACGGTACTGCGCGCGGACGGATGGAACGGGTTCGTGGGCGTGTTCGCGAAGCCCCCGGCGAATACGCAGCAAATCATGCATCCGGCTCTTTATCGCGAAGGAAAAGCAGCCGCTCCGCTGAAGATCGATCTGCCCGATGGCGTTCCTGGCAGCGATTGGACGAAGCTCGAGGAAAACAGCATGGGCGAGTTTGGCTGGAAGGAAGTGTTGAAGCAGTTTCTGGACGAAGACCTTGCGAAGAGGATTGCCGCGTGGTGGGACGGAGACGATTACGCCACGTACGAGCAAACTGGGAGCAAGCGGCTGATGCTGTTCACGCGCATTCGGCTCACGACGGAGGAAGGCGCATCGCAGCTGTTTGCGGAATATTCCGAAGCACTTGGGAAGAAATACTCCGAGCGCCGCCGGGTTTCGCGAGAGGGGAGATATCTTTCGTTTGACACCGCGGACGGAGGAGTGTTTCTGCGCTGCTCGGGGCGCGAGTGCATTACGCTGGAGGGTGGGGATCGCGAGCAGTTTGCAAAGTGGGTTAAGAAGCTAAGCTGGCCGGAGAATTCTCCGGAGCCCACGCGGCCGGCTGATCCCAAGGCGGCGGAGGCCCAGGTTCAGAGGACGCTGTAGGTCGGCTGCGATGTACCCGAACGAAGTTTTCGGCCAGTGGCCCATTGGCGAGCGGAAGAGCGATTTCTCCGCTCCGGTATGGCAATAAGCGCCGAGCCTCCCCTTGGAAGGAGAAGTTTGCGGTTCTACTAGCGTTGAGTGACCGCCTAGTGTGAGCGGTGAAGGACGAGCATCGTGAGATCGTCGGTTCGTTTGGCAGGCGAGAAGCTGCTGATCTCGTCAAGACAAGCCGTGATCATCGCTTGCGGATGATCGGCAGTGTGACGCGTAGCCATGGAGCGAACGCGTTCGAGGCCGAATTCCACGCCAGCCGAGTTGAAAACCTCAGTCAGACCATCGGTGTAGAGGAAAAGCTTGTCGCCGGGATCGAGTTGCAACTGGCAGATATCATACTCGGTAGAAGAAAACATGCCGAGGGGCACGCCTGTAGCGGCCCTGGGGCAGATCCCCGAGCGAGAAATGTGGAAGAGCGGAAGATGGCCGGCGCTGATGTATTCGACTCTTCCGTCGGGCTTCGCGCTGCCGACGATCATGGTGGCGAACTGACCCGCGGTGGTGCTCTCGCAGAAAAGACGATTGGCGTGTCCCATCAGCGACCGAAGCGGAAGCTGCTGCCTGGCGAGAGTGCGAAAAGTCGCGTGCAGGTGGCTCATCAGCATGGAGGCTGCGACGCCCTTGCCAGCAACGTCGCCGAGTAAAAACAAAAAGCCGCCGTTTGATTCGATGAGGTCGCAGTAATCTCCACTAACGACATTGGCAGGCTGGTAGTGATAGCGGGCCTGCCATCCATCAACGGACCAGTCTGGGCGGGGCAAAAGCGCCCGTTGGATGCCAGCAGCGAGAGCGAGATCCTTTTCGAGGGCACGCTGCTCGTCCTGAGAAAGGTGATCGAGGCAGAAGCGGACGAGCGGATCGGTGATCAGACGATCGGCTTCGATCGAATCATGGCATTGCTCACAGATCCCAAAGGTGCCGGCATTTAGACGGGCGAGAGCTGCGTCGACATTCGAGAGAAGTTCGCGGAGCGAAGCGTTTGCGGTCTGAGCCCGAGTGGCATCGAGTAAACGCTGGCGGCGAACCTCGAGTTCGGTGCGAAGATAAGTGGTTTCTGCAGTGGCCATAGTTCCCCCGCTGACAGGTTGAAGTTTTGCTGCCGTGGATTCCATCCGTTTTGTACCTCCAAATTCAAGCAGGATCGTAGAGGTTCGGAAAATCAGCGAGAGCGCTGGCGCGAGCCGGTGCCGGCTGCGGTGGGATTGGCCAACAATGGCGCATGCACGCTCGCCTCCTCCTTCTTTATGCGATGCCGCAAACGGTCCAGGCGGCACATCAATTTTTTCTCGTGAAGAGCAGCGCGGGCGCGCGAGCCGGGATCGCGGGAATTCGCCAACTGCGAGCGGAGTTTTGCGAGTGCCAAGTTGGCGTATTCGGCGGCGCCCTCAAAATCACGGCAAAACCGCTCGTGGTAGATCGCCAATTGTTCACAGGCCGTAATGCCATCGCGAGGGTCGGCGACAAGCTCAAGCCAGAGAGCCGCCGCGGTCGCCTTATCACCGCGACGCTTTGCCATCGTTGCGAGGTCCCGAGTGGCGCGCGGGCGGAACTCAGCAGGCAAGCCGGAATCGAGAGCCTTCGCGCACGCGGAATGGGCCAGATCGTTTTCGCCGCGCCGGTGAAGGAATTTCGAGAGTCCGAAAAGATCGAGCGAATCGGCTTCGTTTAGCGCTTCATCGCGCGAAGCGAGAAGGGAATTGATCTTTCCAAAAAGAGTAGCGAGCCCGCGCAGATCCATCTGGTTGTGCTTCACAACACCAGCGAGTGGCTGGGCAGCGCCGCCTCGCAAATAGTCGAAATAGAACTGGGGAATCAGGGCTGAAGAAAGGTCGTCTTCGCGATGCCAGCCCATGCGCGGCGCGTCGAGGACATGGCGTTCGAGTTCGACGAGGCGCACGGAGCCAAGGCGCAAGCGCCACAGCGCGCGAGCGGGATGGAGCAGGTCGAGATGCGCAGCCAGGCGAGGCACGCTGATGGCTCGTGTCATGGTGAAACGATTTTCGAGCAACGGCCAGTCAAAGCATTTTCCATTGAAGGTGACGAGGACAGGGCGCTCGGCAAGGCGGGCGGAGAGTTCCGCGAGCAAGGAGTGCTCTTCGGAGAAGTCGCGGAGAAACATTTGTTCCACCTGGAGGCCGCCGGCGTCCCACCAGGCAAGGCCGACGAGGAAGGCGTAAGTGCCGGTGCCGCCGGCGAGGCCGGTGGTTTCGGTGTCGAGGAACAGCCATTTATCGGGGTTTTCGAGGGCGGCACGCGCGCGCCGAGAAATGGTCTCTTTGCGGGTGCGCGAAAGGAGCTCAAGAGCCGCGGGTGAAGGATCGACAAATTCGGGAGTGGAGAACCAGTTTCGAATGACGAGGTGCTCGCCGTAGTGGTTGCGCGCGATGGCCCCGCCGAGCAGCCGACTGATCGGGTCGCTCTCGTCGGGCAGGCGCAAATCAGCGGATTTTCGTGGAGCGCTGCGCGCGGGCTTGAGAGCCGCGAGATGCGAGAATCTGTCAAGTGAAAGAGACATACGTCTCGATCAGGCTCCTTGGTGTTTCCTCAAAAACCGCAGCCCTACGTAAAGTCGCTCAGGGCAAACAATCGGGGCACCGTAAAGCCTTATGCACACAGGCGATCCAGAATCGCGAGCGCCGCCTCTTTGGCCCGCGGAGCGGGGTCTCCCGTCGGGCCAACGCATGAAGGGCAGCCCGCCTCGCATGGGCACGCCTGAATCAGTTCGCGCGTTTTGTGAACCAGGAGTTCATGCCCGCGGAATAACGGCTCGGAAAATCCGATTCCGCCTGGATAGGCGTCAAAGAGATACAAATTTGGTTCGAAAAATTCTCTCTGGACGGTCGCCCAGTTTTGAGATGAATCGAGGTTAAGATCGTGCGCTTCGGTAGGGATGACACCATGGTTGGAGCCAGGGGCTGGCGGCCGCTCGCCGATGGCAGTTCCCAGGTCGCGCCCATCGCACATCAGGAGCAAGGTGGCGACGGACTTCAGAGCGTGGAGCAGCCCGATCATGCCGGACTGGCGTTCGCTCACGCTGTAGGGCAACGATTGAAGGAGCGGACGTTCGAGCGTAATCCAGTAGGAAGTGGTGTGCATTTCGCTTTCGGGGAGTTCGAGTTTGCCCGAGCCGATGTTTTCGTTTGTGAAGAACTTGATTTTCTTGAAGCCGACGACTTGCGAGCGGACGAGGACATCGCCGTGGGAATGGGAGTTGGACTGACGAGGCGAATCGGGAATCAGCCCAAAGGCCGTTTCGGCGATTTCGAGGACGCGGACTTGGGTATAGCGGATTGCATCGGTGTAGTAGTCGACGTCGACTTGCTTGACGTAGGCTTTGCGCTCTTTGAAGTCCAGATGTTCGACGTGAAACTGCTCGGCGCCATGCAGGTAGATGGCTTTTTCATGGACGGTGGTGAGGGCACTGATGAAATCGACTTCGCCGATGACGAATGGCGGGCCGGTGATGTCAATGATGATGAAGTTGTCGCTGGTGACGGAGCGGAGGCTGATGGTATCCGCCGGATAGGCTTCGTGAGTCCAGTGATAATTTTCGCCGGCCCGGTGCAAGTAGCCTGCATCGGCGAGACGGGCGCAGAGGTCCTGCATGTCGACGTCACCGAACCTCTCGACCGGCGTGATGGGGAGTTCGAAGGCGGCGCACTTCAGATGATTGATAAGAATCTCGAGGTTGTCGGGCTGGATGAAAGCACGTTCCGGCGTGTTGCCGAAGAAATAGTCGGGATGGCGCACGATGAATTGATCGAGCGGCGACGAAGAAGCGACGAGGACGGCGCAAGAACTGCCTGCGCGGCGCCCGGCGCGGCCAGCGCGTTGCCACGTGGCGGCGATGCCGCCGGGATAGCCGGCCATGACCACGGCGTCGAGCGAGCCGACATCGATACCTAGTTCCATCGCCGATGTGGTAACAACGCCACGAATCAGGCCTTCGCGGAGGCCACGCTCGATCTCGCGCCGCTCATTTGGGAGGTAGCCGCCACGATAGCCACGGATGGCTTCGGGACGGCCGGGGAATTGCGGATTCGCTTGCTGGAGATAAGTGAGGATCAGTTCGGTGTGCAGGCGAGAATTCGCAAAAACCATGGTTTGAAGATCGTGCTTCAGGAATTCCTGGCTGACGCGGGAAGCTTCATTGATGTAGCCGCGTCGAATGCCAAGGGCGCGATTGATCACAGGCGGGTTGTAAAAGACAAAGGTTTTTTCGGCGGATGGAGCGCCGTTGGCGGACTGCACTTCCACGTCGGCTTCAATCAGGCGCGAAGCGAGTTCGCCGGGATTTGCAATGGTGGCGGAGCAGCAGATGAATTGGGGTTCGCGACCGTAGAACCGCGCGATGCGTCGCAAGCGGCGAAGGACATTGCACAGGTGGCTTCCAAAGACGCCGCGGTAAGTGTGGAGTTCGTCGATAACGATGTATTTCAGATTTTCGAACAAGCGGGTCCAGCGCGTGTGTTGCGGAAGAATTCCGGTGTGCAGCATGTCCGGGTTGGTCAGGACGATGTGCGATTTTTCGCGGATCGCCTTTCGCGCGTCGCCGGGCGTGTCGCCGTCATAGGTAAAGACCCCGAAGGAATTCTGGAGGCGCTGGTTCAGGTCGTAAAGTTCGGCGAGTTGATCTTGTGCGAGAGCTTTGGTGGGGAAGAGGTAGAGGGCGCGTGTGTCGGAGCGCGCGAGGATGGCGTCGAGGATCGGGAGGTTGTAGCAGAGAGTTTTGCCCGAAGCAGTCGGGGTGACGACAACGAGATTCTTGCCGGCGTGGACTGTCTCGGCGGCAGCAGCCTGATGCGTGTAGAGCCTTCGAATGCCCTTGGCGCGGTAGGCGTCACGCAGATCGGGATGCGCCCAGTCGGGAAAATCCGCCCATTGCGCTTCACGGGCGGGATAGTGGCGGACGGAGGTGAGGATTTCGCTGTTATGGTCGCGCGAGGCAAAGGTGTCAAGAACTTTCGAGATGCGGGCGAGTGAGGTGGAGCTGCGTGGCGAGTCGAGAGAGGAGGGCTTGGGGAAAGCAATGACGAGAGAGCGAGGGCTATGAGGGGTGTCCATGGATTCGCCTTTTGTTCGCCCAGGCTAGCACGGGGCTTTTATCGGCGCAACCCTCATTTTCGTGAGCGTGTGGAAACCAGGGAAATTGCAACTTGTGTCAGATGGCTGGGCCGGTTCGCGATTCCATGCCTCGAGCCGGGGGATTGCCGCCGGCCTGCGGTAGGCAAGGTCGGGCAGACCGTATCCTGGTGAAGAAATTCCGGGGGTATAATGCCCGGCGGTCTGGTTAAGTGGCCGGAGATTCATGCCCGACAATGCGACAAATCAGTCAGCATCTTCACGACTTGTGAGTGTGCTCAAAGACATTCATTTCTGGGTGCCGTTAGCCGTGTTGGCCGGCGGGCTGCTCCTGTTAAGGTTCATTCACTAAACGGTCCGATGGAGGATCATGCGAGGGACGGTAACGCGCGACTCTGCCCATGAAACGCAAAAGACGGCGCGATCGAGAAGCCTGCAGATGCTCGGCATTTTGTGCGGATTCACGGCGGGTGCATGGCTCGGAGCCGCGGAAGCGCCGACGAAGCTCGTGACCGTCGGCATTTCTCCGATGGTGATTTCGCTCATTATGGTGATTGGAGTTTTTCTGGCGCGGTGGAGTCTGCCCGCACTCGCGATGGGCACTTCTTCGGTACGCGCCGACGTGGGGCGGGCGCCGCACCTGGTGCTTTGGGCGCTGCTGGCGGGATGTCTGTGGGCCGTGGCGAATACGCTGACGATTTTCGCGATTCGCGATATTGGTCTCAGCATCGCGTTTCCGTTGTGGAATTCGAACAGCCTGCTTGGGATTTTGTGGGGATTTCTGTTTTTCAATGAGCTGCGGCAGGCGGGCTGGCGACGATGGATGGGCGTCGTGGGCGGGGCAGTGCTGATGTGCTTAGGGGCGGCAGTTCTGGCGGCCGCATCTGCGGCACAAGCGCCTGCATCGGCGCACGCTCTGAATGGCGTGTGCGCGGCGCTCGGAGCAGGAATCCTTTGGGGCACCATGTACATTCCCTACCGCAAGGCGTACCTGACGGGGATGAATCCGCTTGCGTTTGTCACGTTCTTTACGTTTGGGGAGCTCGGCATGATGGCGGCGCTCGCGATCAGTTACACAGGGCTCGGGCCGTTATGGAAGGAGGTGGTGAACGCGCGCGCCTTGACGTTCTGGCTGATGCTTGGCGGGTTCATCTGGGTGATCGGCGATCTGTTCCAGCAGTACGCCGCAAAGTATGTGGGAATCAGCCGGGGCATCCCGCTTACGAACACAAATCAGCTTTGGGGATTGTTGTGGGGCGTGCTGGTCTTCGGAGAGCTGCGTGAAAAGGGCGGCGCCACGCATGTGGAGGTTATCGGCGGATCTCTGTTGATGATGTTAGGCGTGGGTGCGATTGCACTGTCGTCGGCCACAGGAGAAGAACAGACGCGCTGGCGGGAGGCGGCGCAGCGCGAGAGCGTTCGCTACGGCGTGGCGGCGGATTACGTGGAAGCGCGGCTCGATGGGAGGCAGGCTGCAAGCGAAGCGCGGCCGAGGCGCAGCGCGCTCGATTTGGTTGGTGGTAGCGGTGGCCACGTCGATTCTTGTCGGATCTGCGTGGATTGCCCGAGTGCCGGAGTTTTCGTTCCGTTGGAGACCCACAGCTGTTTTGACGGTCGTGACGTTACTTCTGCTGGTCGTTTGCGGGCAGCGGCTCTGGCGGACGACGCAGTTTCATTGAGGCAGTTGGGCAGGGATCCCGTGAACAAACAAATGGCGAAAGTCACGATGGTGGCGGTAGCGGGCGTGGGGCTAAATGCCACGGACACGCTTGTGCCGGTTGAGCATGCGGCCAGGTTCGATTGATTGCGTCTTATTCTTATTGTGCGGCGTTGGCGGCGAGGGCTTCGATCACAGCGATGTTTGACAACAAATCCGCGGGGAGGTTGTAGCGTTGCTGAAGATAAGCCGGTGAGTTGTAGGAAATCCAAACCTTGCCAGTGGCGTCTTCGGCGACGAGGATCTTGAGTGGCAGATCGAGCGCAAGGCTCGGGGAAGCAAGCATAAGAGGCGTGCCCGATTTGGGATTTCCAAAGATCAACAGCTTGGTGTTCGGCATTTTGAGCCCAGCTTTTTCGGCTTCGCCGCTGTGGTCCACAATCGTAAAAAGCTTCACATTTTTTGCCTGAAGAATGGATTCGAGCTTTGCGACTGTATCGCCTACCGTATGCTGGCTGGCAACACGAACGACGCCGTTATCGGTGATTGTGGACATGGAGACCTCCTGCGGATTGTTTGAACTCCTACCCGTCGCGACTTGGCGCGTGGATATGAGATAGTAACCCATCGCCAGACCAAGCACCGCAAGGATGCTAGCGACCGCTACGGCAAGCATGGAAGGTTGACTGAACGAGGCGGATCCGGCGCGCATCGACCGAACGAGACGCAAATACCGAGAGAGCGACCAGAGGCAGACGGCAACGCCAAGGAGAAGTAGCAAGGTCCCAAACCAAAGAGAGGGGGCGAAGGAGGCTGTTGCTAAACCCGAGCGCATGAAACTGAACTGGCGGAGGAAGATGCCGAATCTAGCCAGAACAAAACCGAGGCCCATCAGTGCGAGTCCGGTGCGAATCCAGGCAAGGAAGGTCCGTTCGACGGCCAGGTAATCCCTCGGTACCGCTTGCGATTGCTCCGGCTGATCCATGGAGTCCCCTCCCGGGCGGCGGGTTGGCGGAGGCGCAGAGCGAATTCTACGGTGTAACTTTCACCATCACAACTGAATGAGAAGGGACCTTAGCGGAGTATTTTCCGGTGAAAGAGCCGAGATCCTTATGCGCCCAGAGGTCGCGCACCTTTGCCGAAAGATGGTTAGGATACGCGATTTCTTCCCAAGAGACGCTTACATCGGCTTCCTTTGCGCCGCGATTGAAGAGAATTACCGCGCGGCTTCCATCGCTGAGCGGCTTGGCCCAAACCTCCAGATCGCCGTCTTTCTTGACGCGGCGACCTTCGCGGCCGAGTTGGTCCTGATTGACGGCGATGACTTCGGAATTGGTAAGGATTTCCTTGATTTCCGGGGTCATCGAGCGCACGTCGTTGCCCGCGATTAAAGGCGCGGCGAGCAAGGCCCAGAAGCTGAAATGCGCGCGGTATTCGGGAATGGTCATGCCGCCATTGCCGATTTCGAGCATGTCGGGATCATTCCAATGGCCGGGACCAGCAAAGGATTCGAGGCCGACCTGCAGGTCAAGGATATCGACCATTCCGTATTCGCAGCAGGTCCCGTCGGGCCATTTTTTCTTGCTGGTCCATTTGTCGCTGATGTCTCCGGTAGTGCGCCACAAATTGCCGATGCCTTTGCCCCAAAGCCAGGGTTTGGCGGTGCCCCACTCGCAGATGCTGAAGACGACGGGCCGGCCGGTCGAGAGCAGCGCGGAGCTCATTGTCGAGTAGGCTTCTTCGGCGTTGCGTGTGCCCGTGTTGCACCAATCGAATTTCAGGTAGTCCGCGCCCCACCGGGCGTATTGAAGGGCGTCCTGAAATTCGTGGCCCTGGCTGCCCGGGCGGCCGCCGCAGGTTTTCGTGCCCGCATCGGAATAGAGGCCGAACTTCAGACCTTTGGAGTGGACGTAATCGGCGAGAGCTTTGATGCCGGACGGGAAGCGTGCAGGATCGGCGACGATATTTCCGTTTTCGTCGCGGCTGACCTGCCAGCAATCATCGATAACAACGTACTGGTAGCCGGCTTCTTTCATGCCGTTGGTGGCGATCGCGTCAGCAACGGACTTGATCAGATCCTCGCTAACGTTGCAGGCAAACTTGTTCCAACTGTTCCAACCCATGGGGGGAGTCTGGGCAAGGCTTTCGCGTTCGGATTGTGCCCAGGTGGCTGAGGGATTGAGCGCGAGAACGAACAGCCCCAGCAGCCGCACGCAACGACTGTTGCGAAGGCCATTCATCGAGTCACCCTCAAGGATTTTTCCATCAGATGAAGAGCGAGTGCCTGATTTGCTTGCGCCCATGCAAGGGGAGTGTGAGCATTCGGAACATATCTCCCCTCTTTGAGAAAGTAAAGTTCGGGGCACTGGCCTTTGGCGGTGACCTGGGAGAGCGAACGATTGAAATAGTGAACCTGTTTGTGAAAACTTGCCGTGTCCGATGGATCGGCGAGATAGCGATGGCCGTAGATGACCGAAAGGACCGGATCGAAGATGCACCATTGCGCCTCGCAATTCGGCTGCAGGAAAGCGTCGCGATAATCGAGGCGTTCGCTGAAGTCGCTACTCATCTGTGAGGGAGAAAACCATTCGTCGTAGTCCTGACAGAAATACGAATCGCCCACATAGCGCTTGATTCCGACTTCGCCCTTGAGGCGTGCCTGAACGAGATGGAGGATCTCGTCTTCGATCGTGCGCGAGCGAAGAACTGACAGCGGGTAAAGCAAGAAAAGCAGTGCGGAGTCGACGAGGCGTTCCGGCGGAGCCTCGAAAGGAAGAGCGGTATCGAGTCGCTCGCGGCCCTTGGCCACGAGATAGCGGATGCGTTCGAGGCGTGTTGCGTTGATGGACACGACGTTGCCAGGTTGATCGGAAGCGGCGTGATACTTCAGCATTTCTTCCAACCCGGCGACCACCGCGCCCACGCTGGAATTATTGATTTTGCGTCCTTCTTCCCACGCACCACTGTCCCGGTCTTGCCAGTATTCGATAGCGTCAAAATAGTCGGGGAAAACGCCATAAACCTCGTAATCCTCGGGTGTCAGGGGCAGTGCACCGACATTGGCCAGCTGAAAGCGGAACCAGAGCGCGTGTCCGAGCGCGTCATTTTGGGCATGAGGCCACTTTTCCCGCAATTCGCCGAGATTTTGCGCGGTGAAGCGGATGTGTGGCCTGCGATTGGCGTCTTCCTTCAAAACGCGGACGGGGTCATCGATGATTTCGCGGAAGCGGGGCAATTGCTTTTTGAAGAATTGGGTTATGCCGCGAATGCAGGACGCAGCGGAGGCAGTGTCTCCCCGAAGGAGAAGCGAGTTGGCGACCATAACGTTGTCACGAACCCAGACGTTCTGATATCCGGTTGTGGAATCGGGCGATTGAACGGGACTTGCCGCAAACAGGCCGTGCGCAATGGGCAAGGTCTCGTGTGTGCGCAGCGATTCCAGCGTTTTCCGGACCATCGAAAGGGTTTTCGGCGTGTACGAGTCGGCGATGAGAGGGCGCAACAATCGGTGTTCGAGGGTGTCTTCCATGGTGCAGGTCGAGCTCCGGCGCAAATTGTAGGCTAGCGGACAGCCCGAGTCACTACGGCTGGATGGGGATGCGAGGGGGCCGCTGGTGTTACCAAGGCGGCATAGGGCGTGTGACGAAATTGAAAATGGCAGGAACAAAACATGGCTTGCGGTGTCTGAAGCATTGAGGCGGCTCCCGTCGTATCCTTCAAGAACAAAGGCACGCTGCACGGGCTCGACATTGCGCGCCAATCGCACACTAATGAGGAGCGTCCGGTCCATGACGATGGGGGACATGGGGACGCGCCGTCTAGATCGGCGCCGCTACCCAAGGTATCCATACAAAGCCGTCCTCGAAATCGAATGGGGTTCCGCTCGGCTAAGGGCTCGTACCCGGGATATCAGCGAGAGCGGCATGTTCATCGAATCGGAAGATGTGCTGTGGGTAGGAGCAGGGTTCCGGGCCAGGCTGGCGACGGATCGGCCGATGTGGCTCGAGTGCTACGTAAAGCGAGTTGAACCGGGCAAAGGAATGGGTGTGACCGTTCTGCTGCCGGAAGGCCGAAGCCAAGAGCACTACCAGGATTTACTGGCGAAACTCGCAGCATCGCGGTAAGCCGCCGTATACTACAGTTCATGAAGCGTTGCCTTGATTGTGGCTCAGAGCGCACAAGCGACCAGTGTCCCAATTGCGGATTAACATCGGCTGCTGCGGAACTGGTATTTCGGCGGCGCCTGTTGCGGCAGATGGCCATCTTTCTGGCCGGTTCGTTACTTTTCCCATATGTAAGCCAAGTGTATCCCCCGCTCGATTTGGACGGCATGCTGGTGTTTTTTGGTTTGGTGTTTTTTGTGGCTCTGGTGCTAGCGATTTTTCTGGAGCAGCGCGCGAGGGCGCGGAAGGAAATCCAGGTCCTGAAGCATCTGTTTACGGGATTGATTCCCGTTCCGTTCATTCTGTCGGTGGCGCTTTTCCTGAATGGCAAGCTCGATTCACCGAGCAAAGTCGAATATCACGCAGCGGCCGTGGATGGAAGATACCTGATGAGGGGCGTAGTGCGAGGAACGCGCCGTTTGTTCGTGTATTCGTGGCGGCAGGGCAGGCGGTACGAACGGCTGGCGGTGGATTCGGACGACTACGACCGGTTTCATGTGGGGGACAAAGTCAACATAGGGGTTGCGCCCGGAGCGTTGGGAATTCCGTGGTTTTACGGAGTGTATCGCGCCGAGCAGACGGCGCGGCCGGCACTTCCACCGGACCAAAAATGGGATGTGTCAGGCGATAAACCAAAAGCTCCTCAATAAATCGGGCGGCCGTTGGGTCCGAGAGGAAGCTGCAGCTCGAGAAAATGGCCCTCCTTGCCAAGGCGAAAACGCACGCGGTCCATTGAGCCGACATTTCTAACGCGCCAATCGGGAGTTTCAATCGGCTTGGACGGGCGGTCGGCGTAGGACCATTCAACTGAGTCACCGGAAGCCTTGATGGTTTGCGGGTCGATGTCGTATACCTCCTCGTCTTGCACGCTGACCAGCAGGTAACGCTTCCAGAGGCGCACGAGAAGAACCCCCTTTTTGTCGGAATGATAGATGTTCCACGACTTTGGAGCGTCGTCGTTGTATCGCAGAATCGCGAATTCGAGAGGACGCCAGGTGAGCTTCCTTGCTGGTTCGGTCTGCGGGCGAGCCGAGACGCCGAACACGACAAGAAGGAGTGCCGCGGCAGGGCAGATTCCCGCGATATTGGTCGCTTTCTTCATGATGAGGAATAGGGGAAGTGTACGACAGGTGCGCAAGCACTGCCCAGCTTGGTGAGCGTGGCGGGTGGAGGTGAAAACGAACTGGCCGTGAGTTCCATTGCGCTATGGCGGCAGAGAGGTAGGCTAGAAAGACTCTGCTTACGCTGACGGAACTACTTGGGGTAGACAGGAAGCAGGTGCGCCTAGGCGGTGAACTTGAGAGTCAAGCACAGACTAGTGGCGGTCGGCCTGGCGCTGGGAGGCGCGATGTTGCGCGTTTGGTCGCTCGGAATAGCGACGACTGGAGTGAGTGGCAGCGAAGCAGTGTCGGCAGCGATCTGCCCTGTGGTTTATCCGCTGGACGAATCTTCTTCGGAGAGAGGCTACCATTACATTTTCTACGGCAACGCGTTTTTCATTGATCGGGATGGCTACCTGGTCACGGCCGCGCATGTGCTGAGCGATTTTCATGATGGAGGACAGCCGCACATTTTGTTGCGCAGGGCGGAAGCGCCGCCACGTTTGTTGAAGGTGGAAGTGGTGACAACAGATCAGCGGCACGACATCGCGGTGCTGCGCGCGGTGCCGAATCCGTTCGAAGGGAAATACCAAGTGGCATTCTTGCAGCTTGCTTCAACTAAGCCGGAGCCCGGTGAAGCCGTGTTTGCGGCTACGTTGCGGCCGTCGCGCTTGAGGGATCCACATACGTTCGATGCGACGCAAGAGGAGCGATCAGCCGGTGAAGTGCTGCGGTACATCGCGACGAAACTGGAGAAAGAACAGAACGAAGCAGAGCTTTTTCTGTTCAGCCACGAGGTGCGGCGCGGGCAGAGCGGAGCTCCGGTGGTTTTGAGGGACACACAGGAAGTGGTAGGGATTGTGGAAGGGCAGTGGTTGCACCCGGGTCCGAGTGCACCGAGTCGACCGCTCATGCCGGGGGCGGCGATTCCGATTATCTACGCGATTCCTTTGCTGGAACAAAAACACATCGTCTGGCGCACTGCCGGACATTAACTGAAACCGGGTCCCAACAAACGAAAAATCCATAGCGAAACGGCGCGATGCTGCGAAGCCCGGCCAAGATACGAGTGCGCTAGTGACGCGGCGCCGGGCCAAATAAATTTACAAACGTACGGAAAACTCGCAGGGGTGGAAGTTACATCAGAAATGCCGAGCGCGTCAGAGGACGGGGAACCGAAGCGGCCATTTTGCGGAAAAGCAAACGACGGGCGACAGGGGGGCGCAGGGCAGGTGAAAGCTTTTCGTTTTCTCGATTCTCTTCTTCCGCTATAATCTCTGCCACTGACGGACCGCCCCCGGGTGCATCCTGGCCAGCGCTCCTTGGCTAGGGACGGGCTCCAAATACCTCGCAAAAAGCAGGGGAGCCAACAATACAAGAAGCTGGAACGAGCCTGAGCGCCGGGCCCGGCAGACCCTGCGCCGCTCGAAGTCCAGAGAAAGTTCAAAAAGGGCGGTATTGTTCTGATGAGAATGAGGAGAAGTGCAGTCGGGCTATTTGGATTCGCGGCTCTGTGCTTGTGTGCCAGCACTTCCCGGGCACAATCGGTTCTTGATCTGTCAAAAGGCGCTCCGGACGTACTCTATGCGCGTTCGACGGCACTTGATGCCGTCGATCATACCTGGAGTCCGCTGAGTGCACCAGCGAGGGCGCCCAAGACAACGCCTTTTGAGATTCCGAAGAGTTTGAACACCAGCGAAAGCGAAAGAGTGGTGACGAATTCGCTTGGAAGCGGGTCCGTCCAACCGGTCGAGCAACCTCCTTCGGATCGAAATGTCCACTGGAAACCGATGCTGATGGAGTCCCTGCTATACACGGGGATCATGCATTCGTTTGACCTCATCACGGAAGCGGGGACGCGCGACACGCTGAACGGGCACTGGTTCCAGCATTACATCCAGTCGGTGAGCGAGTTGCGAGGGTGGAGCGACAGCGACCATTTCATGGCGCCCTACGCCGGGCATCCGATCGAAGGTTCGGTGTTCGGGTTTATCTTCCGGCAAAACGACCCGCGCTACTCCAATGTGCAGTGGGGAGACGGGCGCGACTACTTCATCAGCATACTGCGCTCGATGGCGTACAGTGCGGTCTGGCACACACAGTGGAAGATTGGACCGGTCAGCGAGGCGTCGATTGGAAACGTGATGTTGCATGCTTCTCCCGGATTCATCACCTTGGCAGACACGCCGACGCTCGGTGCGCTGACGATGATGGCGGAGGACGCCGCGGACCGCTATGTGATCATGGGACTCGAGAACCGGACCGACAACCGGGTAGTGCTTATCTTGACGCGATGTTTTATGAACCCCGGGCGTTCCTTCGCAAATTTAATGGCGTTTCGCGTGCCTTGGACACGGGATACAAGGCTGGGGTTGTTTGGGGAAAGCTGGAGGATCCGCCAGGAACTATTGAAGGATTACAAAGAGGGAACCGGGCCGAAGCCCTTTGAATTTGTGAAACGGTCGTCGTGGGACTACGGGGTGGAGTTTAAACACACTTACCCGAAGGAAGCGCCGATCGAACTGGCGGCGTTTCCGGTGTACGAAACCTTTCTAGGCGGCGGGAGCTGCATCGGCGGAGGAGGATCGGGAGCGACACGGCTGAGCCCGACGTGGCAACTTGTAGCAGAGTTGGACGGCTGCCTCGTGATGCACATGCCGAATTACGAGCAGAGCGGGGATTCACTGTTTTATGGCGCGGGACCAAGATGGACTCCGCGCGCGTCGAAGCACTTCTCGCCGTATGCCGAAGTATTATTTGGGGGCCGCAGGGTTACGCACGAAATCGACGACCTCGCTCTGCGTCAGAAACTGATGAACGAGTGGAATGACGGGAGCGGGACTTTGCCGCACTATCCGAGGCGAAGCGATTGGTCGTTCGAGACGTCGAACAACGGGCCATGCCTACAAGCGGGCGGGGGAGTGGACGTGGTGGTGACGAGACCATTTGCATGGCGGCTGATTAATGTGAAGTACACTCACACGTGGGTACCGGATGTCGACATGATCCACCCACAGGACAGCATCAAGGTCACGACGGAAGCCGTGCTGCGTATCGGTACCTGGTAGGATTCCCATTTAATCTAAGGCAGGCGAAGAAGCAGGCGATGGAAGTGCGCCTGTGACGGCCGGGTGTCTCTGGCACCGGCGGGGGCGAGAATGAAGTCATGCACCGGATTCAGGGGCAGTTGTGCAACTATAGGGCAGGTCGTAGGAGCGAGGGCGAATTGAGCAAGCGAGTGTGGCGAATGTTGCGACGTGTGTTCCCGCGATGCAGCATGATCTCGCAGGCAATCGCATTCAATCTGTTTCTGGCGTTTTTCCCCACGCTGCTGCTTGCGGTTGGGGTGGCGCCAACCTGGATCGGGAGCAAGACCGCACTGCTGGAAACGATCCGGAATTTCATCCAGTTCCTCCCACCGGGAAGCCGGGGAATTGTGGCGGACTTCCTGGCGCGCGGAGGGCCCGACGCGTGGAAATATGCCTTGGTCGGGTGGACGGGGACGCTTTTGGGTGGATCTCAAGTAATGAAGCTGCTTATGGAAGGGATTCACCTCATTTACGGAGATGAGGAGCGAATCGGGTTCTGGCACCGGCAGTTTCGCGGCCTGCTGCTGCTGTTGATAACGATGGCCCCGATTCTGGTGGCGGGAATCCTGGGAGTGTTTGGCAGGCCGTTACGGCACTGGCTTACGGGAGAGCTGTGGAACAACGCACCCGTGCATGGCATGTGGCTGGTATTTTTTCCGGTGGCCGCGATGGTGCTGGCGATGCTGGCATTGACGGTGATTTACTGGGTGGCGCGGCCTCGCGAGAAACACTTGCGGCAAGTGCTGCCAGGAGCCGCGGTTGCGACGCTATTGTGGTGGCTAACGAATGCGCTGTTCGGGTTGTATGTGCGGCGGGTACCCTACAACCTGGTGTACGGCGGTTTGGCGGCGGTGATCGGTTTATTGGTCTGGATGCAGATTTCAGCCGTGATTGTGTTTTTTGGAGCGGCGTGGAATGCAGAGCAGGCAGTGAATCAGGAAAGGTGAAAGCCGAGGCTGGGATGAAGACTGTGCAGGTGGAGTGCTATTCGGGGTACCAGGTGAACGAGCGGCCGGTGCGATTGAAGCTTGGGGAAGAAACGCTGGAAGTTGCGGAAGTGGAAGACCGGTGGTATTCGCCCGGCGAGACCTATTTTCGCGTGCGAGTGGCGAATGGCGACCGGTATGTGCTGAAGCATATAGAGGCGCAGGACGTCTGGAGCCTCGAAGGATTCCGAAGCGGGGCAAATTGAGTTGAAAGGGTACGAAGAACGGTCGCTCGTTGACACATAAAAACCTGGGGGGTATGGTCGAGGGAGTCCCACCCGCGCTGTGACGACCTTGGAAGCGCACCGGTGCGCCAGGGAATTAGGTCCAAAATGGGGGCAAGGGCAGGGATGAGGCGGGCTCAGGTTTACCGAGAAGCGCTAAGCGGCTACCGCTATTGGTTAAGTCTTATTGCCGTGATTTTGTTCGTCGGTTCTGCGTGCACGAGAGCGCAAGAGGCAGGAAGCGGCGCGACGACACCTCAAAATGACCAGAAAACCAACCAGACAAACCCTCCGGAGCAGACGGGAAAAACAAGTCGTCCTGATACGAAGACTGAGGTTGCGACAAAGGACACAAACACAACATTCAAGTTGCGTGTGAACCTGGTGCAGGTGCGGGTGGTGGTACGCGACGAAAACGGCAAGCCAGTCGAGCATCTTAGCCGCGAGGACTTCCAGATCTACGACCAGGGAAAGCAGCAGGTGATCAGCACGTTCGGCACAGAAACGCCGGAATCGCGGAGAGACAAAGCGGAAGCAGCGGCCAAGACACAGGCTGGCGAA
>Ga0207761_1000209_pt1 | contig 19830 bp, 20 predicted proteins | sample LuqExpMetageno34_FD_187792 | JGI IMG/M metagenome (GOLD analysis project Ga0207761, IMG submission 187792) | Tropical forest soil microbial communities from Luquillo Experimental Forest, Puerto Rico - Sample 34 (SPAdes) | ecosystem: Environmental > Terrestrial > Soil > Tropical forest ... | reverse complement strand
TCGTTCAGTCCAATCACCGGCGCGCCGTTCCGCATCGCCAGGTCCATGATCTTGCAAATTTTCAGGGCGTTCGTTTCAGACAACGACCCGCCAAACACGGTGAAGTCTTGCGCAAACACATACACCAGGCGCCCGTCGATCCGCCCGAATCCGGTAACGAATCCATCCCCCGCCGGCCGGGTCTCTTCTGAACCAAAATCCACGCAGCGGTGCCGCACAAACTTGTCCAGCTCCTCGAACGTTCCTTCATCCAACAGCAAGTGAATCCGTTCCCGTGCAGACAATTTCCCTGCCTTGTGCTCCCGCTCTCGCCGCTCCGCCCCTCCTCCCGCCTCGGCTTCTTCCGAGATGCGCCGCAGTTGCTCCATCCGTCCGGCGTTGCCCGACGCTTCCCACGTCATTGGGTTCTTTTCAGCCAACTTTCCCTCCGTCGGGCGAACTGGGTTTCGATGCAAACAACAACACCGCCAGGTGCGTCGCCAACCACACCGTTCCTAAAAGCAGAATGACGCCGAGCAGGATCTCCGCGGCAATCGCACCGGCCCGCTTCAGCGGTGACTCGATTTCCGTTACGTACAACGTCGCGCGCACGAGAATGACCATTGCGCTCAGCGTCATCGAGACGATTAGCACCGTCGTTAAAATCGACAAAAGCACATGCTTCATCTGCTCATGCCCGTCTATGTTTGCGGAACTTTGCCGTGCGAGCGTGGCACGGCTCGGTGGGATATTACCTTAAGCCGGACCAGTCGTCAGCGACTAGAATCGAATCACTCGGGTTGGCCGGATCATACTTCACGCTGGCTTGCTGCCCTGCCACCAGACGCTCGAACCTTACCTGGCTCTCCAGTCCCGTGATGTCCTGCGCCGTGTGGTAGGTCACTCCGGAAATCGAATAACTGTACGACACCAGGTGCCGCGGTCTCAGGTCCGGCAGCGCCTTGGCCCGCGACCCGAACAAGCCTCGTCGTTCCTCCGACGGCTCCGGTGCGTGCTCCGACAGTTCCACCACTTGCCCCTCCGCGATTCGCCCGATGTGATTCAGGTGCAGCCGCCTCTTCCGCTCGGCTTCTTCCGCGTCTACTTTCGGCCGGGCAAACGCGTACACAATCAACAGAATCGCCAGGATGACTCCGCCCCCCAGGGCGAGCATCAACTTCCAATCGGCGAGCAGTTCTTTCAACGCTCTACCTCTTCCGGGGTTGAATTTCGGTTTGTGCTGGAACCGGAATGGCGCCCACTCAGGCCCGCATCGCGGCAGACTCGGCGCTTTCCCCAACAGCCGCTATTTTACCGGAACCCGCTCTCGCCTGCGAACTCAGCTCTTCATCGCGTGCACCGGATTGCGCAATAAGCCAATCCCCGCGACGGACACTTCGACGGTGTCGCCTGCGACCAGTTGTCCCACTCCCGCGGGCGTCCCCGTTGCGATCAAATCTCCAGGCATCAAGGTCATGACCCGCGAAATCCACCGCACGATCGAAGCTACCGGATACGTCATCAGCGAAGTGCTGCCCGATTGTCTCCGCTCCCCGTTCACCCGGCATTCCACCAAAACGTCCCGCGGGTCCAGGTGCGTCTCAATATGCGGTCCCACCGGGCAAAACGTGTCGAACCCCTTCGCCCGCGTGAACTGCACATCCGCCTTCTGCAAATCTCGGGCGGTCACGTCATTCAGGCAGGTATATCCGAATACATAAGACAGTGGGTCTTCCTGATCGTCCAATTGCGCGCACGTCTTTCCGATGACCACTCCCAACTCGCCTTCATGTTCCACACGGTTCGAAACTTTCGGCAACAGGATCGACTCTTCCGGCCCGATCAGCGACGACGGCGGTTTCAGGAAAATCAGCGGCTCCTTCGGTAGCTCGTTACCCATTTCCGCCGCGTGCGCCGCGTAATTCCTGCCGACGCATACAATTTTGCTCGGCTCGCATGGCGCCAGTAAGCGCGCGGCCTTCAGTGTCCAGCGCGTGTGTCCTTCGGCCCAGCGCTCCCAGGGCACCCCGATGATTTCGCGGATCCCTTCTGTGTCCAGGGTGCCGTAGGAAGGCGCAATCTTCCCAGTCGCCGCGCTTGTGTGTGGCAGAAATCGGCAGAACTTCATTTTTCTTGTGCCTGCCCCAAATCAGTGGTGATTGTGCGAGTGCTTCGTGGCCCGTACTCTCCAGACGATGCTTCCAACCCAGGACAATGTCGCAAAAACCAGATAACTGATCGCGCCCATCACAAACACATGAAACGCGGTGTAATTTTCTTCCAGCAAGACGAATATGGAGCTCACCACTTTGTACGTCAGCGTGAAAATTCCCCACGCCAGCAAGCCCGACGCGAGCATTTCCGCGGGCGACTTCAAAAATCGCAACACCGGCGCCGCCGCCAACAGCATCAGCAGCAACGCAGTTATGACGTTTCGCTCCGTTGCCAGCACTTCCAATTGTGGAACGCGATTGGCGATCACAATCCACGCGACGAACACTACCGACAATCCCACGCCTGCATAGATACCCAGCCGCACTGCAGGGTTCGCCAGAAAATGTAGCCGCCGCTCAATCCACGCATTCGTTGTAACCGGCATGGAATCTTGCCCCCGCCCGGTTCGCTCCCCCATTGTTGCGAGCCTATCTTGCCTTAAAGAGCTATGGAATTTCCACCACTGCGGGTGCGCTCGGGCCGCTCTCATTTCCTGCTTTGTCCACGGCCGTCACCGTGTACCAGTATTTGTGCCCGCTTTGCGCCGTACCGTCCCGGTAAGCCGGGGTAAGCAGCAATTCATCTGCCAGCGACTGCCCGCGCGATCCCTCGCTCTCACTCCGATAGACGCGGTACCCCGCCAAATCGGTTTCAACGTTCAGCGACCACGACAGGTCCACCACGCTCGTGCCTGCCGTCGGTCCTGGCAATACCGCCGCCACTTCATCTCGCGGCGGCGCTGGCGGGAACACATCCTTCGGTGTCACGATTGCCGGTTTCGAATCCCCCGATTCCCGCGTCACTCCTTCTTCCTTCACCCGGCTCCGCACCACATACACATACGTTTTTCCGTAGTCGAACCCGGCGTCTTCGTAAGCCGGTGCTTTCGGCGCGGCAATCTGCAGCAGCGGCAGTTTCCACACCGCCGCATGCAGGTCTCTTTCAGTGTTCGCCGCCGAAGCGGGATCCAGTTCGCCTCGATACACGCGATATTCCTCGATTGACGCCAGCGCTCCGCCCCCCGACATCTTCGCCGGCGGCGCCCATTTCAACTGCACGCTCTTCTCCGTCACCTCTACGTCCAGCGTGCCGATCCGTTCCGGCACCGGGTACAGATTCACCTGCGCAAAATTCGAATCCGCTGAAATCTTGCGCTCGCTCACGCGTGTCCGCGCGCTATACACAACCAACTCCCCCGGATGTGCCTGCGCCTCCTCTGGGGGCACTGCATCCATGAATTCGACCTTCCCTTGCTTTACGTAGCCGCTCAGCACCGAGCCGGGCACCGTATCCACCTGTTTGAACGACTTCGGGTCCGGCGTTCCATCCGGCCGCAACGCGCCTCGATACACTTCCATTGTCGGCGTTTGCGTCAACCGTTCGCCCATGGTGCTCTTGCTCGGCAAAGTGAACGTCAGCAGCACGCCATCGCCGAGCTGTTTCGCTGTCAGATCATTGATTGCGGTGGGAATCGGCGGCGAAGGTGGCACCGGTTCTCCCGGCACCCCGCACCCGGCTATGAAACATCCACAAAGCAGCGAAAACAAGAGCGGCGCGATCGAATTCCTACCGCCGGGCGCGCTGGGCTTCGACCCTTTTCTAATTTCCATTTTCTATTTACAGGATATAGCGGCTCAAATCCTGGTTCTTCACAATGTCGGCCAGTTGCTTGTTCACGTACGCCGAATCCACTTTCACCGTCTTCTTCTTTAGATCCGGGGCTTCAAACGACAGTTCGTCCAGCACCTTTTCTAGTATTGTGTGCAGCCGCCGGGCGCCGATGTTCTCGGTTTGTTCGTTCACGCTGGTCGCGAATTTCGCGATCGTTTGCACCGCATCCTCGGTGAATTGCAGCTTCACGCCCTCCGTGTCCAGCAGCGCGATGTACTGCTTGATGAGCGCGTTCTTCGGCTCCGTCAAAATCCGCACAAAATCTTCTTCCTTCAGCGACTGCATTTCCACGCGAATGGGCAGCCGACCTTGCAGCTCCGGTATCAGGTCCGACGGCTTGGTTACGTGAAATGCGCCTGCGGCGATGAACAGAATATGATCTGTCCGGATCATCCCATACCGCGTGTTCACCGTCGTGCCTTCGATAATCGGCAGAATATCCCGCTGTACGCCTTCGCGAGAAACGTCCGGCCCGTGTCCCGACTCCCGCCCCGCCACCTTGTCGATTTCGTCCACAAAAATGATGCCCATCTGCTCCGCGCGTTCCACCGCGATGCGCGTTACCTGCTCCATGTCCAGCAGCTTGTTTTCTTCTTCCTGGATCAGGTATTCGAATGCGTCCGCCACGCTCATCTTCCGCTTCTTTTTCTGCTGTCCGAAGAAGCCGCTGAGCATGTCTTTCAGGTTGACGTCCATCTCCTCGATGCCCTGGTTCGAAATAATCTCGAACGACGGCATCGCCCGCTCGCGCACTTCCAGATCCACGATGCGCTGGTCCAACTTGCCCTCGCGCAGCTGTGCCCGCAATTTCTCGCGCGTGCGTTTGATCTGCTCGCGCTGCGCAGCCACTTCGGCTTCAGGCGTTCCTGCGGCAGGCGGGGGTGGAGGCGGCAGCAGCAGATCCAGCACCCGCTCTTCGGCAGCTTCTTCCGCGCGGTCCGCTACCTCATCCAGTTTCTCTTCCCGCACCATGTCGATCGACGTTTCCACTAAATCCCGTACCATAGACTCCACATCACGGCCCACGTAGCCCACTTCCGTGTACTTCGAAGCTTCCACCTTCACGAACGGGCAACCTGCCAGCCGCGCGAGTCTCCGCGCAATCTCCGTCTTGCCCACGCCGGTCGGCCCGATCATCAAAATGTTCTTCGGCAAAACGTCTTCCGCGATCTCCGGCGGCAACTTCTGCCGGCGCACGCGATTCCGCAGCGCCACCGCCACCGCCCGCTTCGCCGCCGCCTGCCCGACAATATACTTATCCAGCTCCACCACGATCTCGCGCGGAGTCATGTCGTCGAGCGCGGGCAGCAACGCCTCGTCTTCGGTCCGGCCCTCGCCGTTCGCGCCGTTCACTAACGTCAACTCTTTTTCCGACTTCGTCATCTCAATCCAATCCCTGCCAGTCTCCGAAAATGCCGCGCGCAGCGGCGGGTCTTCCTTCATGTAGTGGCCAGTCTTTAGACTGGCCCGCGCGGATCTTCGAGCGCGGTCTCCGTAGCATAAGCTTTAGCCTGTGCGACACGCCTCGTACGGGTTCAGCACTGCTCAACCCCATGTCCGCAGGATCTCAGTCCCCCCGCTCCCCTACAACTCCTCCACCGTGAAATTCCCATTCGTATAGATGCAAATTTCGCTCGCGATGCGCATGGCTTCTTGCGCCAAATCCTTCACATTCAATTTGGAATGTTTCAGCAACGCCCGCGCCGCCGAAAGCGCATACATCCCGCCCGACCCAATCGCGCACAGCCCGTCGTCCGGCTCGATCACATCGCCATTCCCGGAAAGCACAAATGTGGCCTTCGCGTCTGCCACGATCAACAGCGCTTCCAGGTGCCGCAGCGCCCGGTCCTTCCTCCACTCTTTCGCCAGCTCCACTGAGGCTTTCTGCAGATTCCCGGAATGTTCCTGGAGCTTTCCTTCGAATCGTTCAAATAGTGAAATCGCGTCCGCCGTCGACCCCGCGAACCCGGCAATTACTTTGTCCTGATACAGCCGCCGCGTCTTCCGGGCCGTATGTTTCAGCACATGATCGCCCATGGTCACTTGTCCGTCGGCAATCAGCACCACCTTGGTGTCCTTGCGCACGCACAGCACCGTCGTCCCGTGCCTCTGCGCGTCTCCGCCGCTATTTCGCATCATTCAAGTATACCGCGACCCCGCACGCAGGTCATTGCGGCCACAAGATCCCTCAATTTTTTACTGGGTAAACTCGCGGAAGGAAAGCAACTTGTAACTAGTCGGCGCCAGTGCACGGGAGATATAGCAGGAATTGTAGTAAATCCCCGTACCACCCATGTTGCCATTGAATATCGCAGACGATGCTCCAAGACTTGTTTGGGGATTGCCCGGCGGGTTGTGCGTTTGTGCCACTAACACCGCTCCGTCAATATGCCCGCCTCCGCCGTGAGACCCCACTACCGTCCCTTTCCCGAGGACGAGAATGACTCCCTCCCAAGTCACGTCCGGGTCGTAATTGAAGGCTGGATTGGTCGTCACTGTTCCAGTGCCAGTAACCAACAGCAAGCCGTAGCCCGTCACATTCGCCCCACCCGTTGTGAGATCGAGATCGCCGTTAACAACCACAATCATCGGATTTGTCGTCGACATTCCCGCTGGCAAGGCTGAACGTGGCACACTGTTGCTTCCAACAGGAGGTGTCAAGACCACATCAGCGTTCTGCGTGATCGTCTGGACTAAAGAATCGAATTGGGCAGGTGTTTGCAGTGTAAGCGGCAAGACCACCTGAGCCACACTCGGAGTGGGAGGGCCACTGGGCGGCGGAGCGCCCGTGTAATTGGCCCTATTATCTGGCGCAGGCGAGGGCCCAGCCGGGACACCTTCGACGACCTCAGATTGATCAGCCGAGTTCATGTACCCGATCGCGGCTACCGGCGACCAGGGCGAATTCGCGCATGCCCCCGGCGGCCCTGTGTCGTTTCCATTCATGTAGAACCCGCCTGAATTTGGCCCTTGAAAGTTGACTCCGGGGCCGCCAGCTAACGTCAGCGCTGCAGGGAATGCTTGGGCCAACGAGGCCGAAGCCGGAACAAACGAATACTGCAGTGAATTGGGCGCAACGATGTATTGCAGCAGCCGGGTGCTTTTGTCCGGCATGTACACAAACGCTGTGATTTCCAGAGCTTCATTCCCGACGCCACTGTTTGTCGTCAATGCGGTGCCGGTGTAATGAAGCGGCGTGAAAGAGTCAAGCGAGCCCGATCCATCCACATCCACTCCTAACGCCGCTTCGGTCACCGCATTGATTCGCACCCATTTGTACGACGGCCCCGGTAGTCCCGCCACCGGTGACACGGAATTCACCGGCGTGGCCACGTTCGCTCCGGCTAATCCCCAGGTGAATTCCTTCGCATATTCTGCATCTGCGTACGGGCTCGAAGAATCCAGCGGATTCACGAGCTCCCCGGACGCTGGATTCAAGATGTACAGAACGTCCGTCAACCCAAAGCTTGGTATCCCCTGACCTGCAAATAGCGTCGGATAGCCATTCGTCTTGTTGATAAAATCAGGATTCTTCCACAGGAGCCTTCCCCGAGCCTCTTCCAACCCGGCTTCGCCTGCGTAATATCCCCCCGCCGAGTTTCGGTAATTTCCCGCCAGCGCAGAATCCGTCCCGGACGACACCACCAGCGCCAGTCCCACCACGCTGACCAGCATCAACGCGAAAATCGCAATCAGCAGCGCCGAACCCGCCTCGCGCCCTCTCTTCCCGGATTGGTGTCTGCCCATCATCGCTGATTTCTAGCTGGTCGGATTCAGCCGATGGCCTCGTCCATTTAACTCCACCAGTTTGATCTGTTGCGTCTGCAAATCCCTTTGTGGCGTCGACACAATCAGCGTAATCATCACGTCCCGGATGTTTCGCGGTGTGTTGTAACCGGCAGCCAGCGGCGATGTGCACGGCAACGTACCCGTCGGCGTGTCGCACATGTACTGAAAGATTGGTGGGCTGCCCGAGGCGTACATCGACGGGTATTGCGCTTGGACCTGCGCGATAAACGTTGCGCCTGGATTATTCACGACGTTGGACAGCAACGGCACCGCCGTGTTTCCCCCCGCCACCGTGGTGGCGGGGTCTCCGGCCGTCTTTGCTACCACTTCGCGATACAGCGTATTTGTCGCCGGGTCCAGGTGATACCAGATCCAGCTTACGTTGCTATCCGTGGTATCCGTGCTCAAATGCGTCTCAATGATCAGGTCGTAGTCCCCCGGCGTAGCGCAGTTGACCCCGATCTGGCAATCCGTGTTGGGATAATTCGGACTCCACGCCACCGGCCCGACCGCGTACAGCCACGGTTTTAATGTCGGCACGGTCGTGAACACCCCCGGCGGCGGAAAACCCGACACATTGAAGTCTCTTGTGATCTGGTCCATCGCGTACCGCGCCTCTTGGTACGCCGAACTCAACTGCGTCTCGGTGCTGTATCTTCTCTGCGACAGATCCAGCAGTTCGAACATGGCCGCACAAATAATCAGGAAGATTCCCATCGCCAGCAGCAATTCCAGAATGGTGAATCCCTGATGCCGCAGCCTGCTCATTCTATTTCTCCACCATAGAGTCGATCGTGATCGGCACGGTCGTGGTGCTGGAGTTTCGCCGGAATACTCCCACGATGAATCTCTTTCCGGTCACCAATTGTCCATTCTTTGTGGTGATTACTGCCCAACGCACGTCGTACGTTCCGTTGTTCGGGTCGTTGGGGTCGATGTAGGTGAAGCTGTAGCCCGTCACGGGGCTGACCGAAAAATCGATGATCACGAGGTTAGCGCCATTCACCGCAACAGGGCTGCCCACCAGAATTCCCGGCTGGGTCGGATCGCCAAGGTTGCACACGTTGCCCACCGGAGAACACGTCACGCCGAGTGGGTCCATGAACGTTGTGTTCGCCAGCGGCTGCTCCCGCAGCGCCTCCATCATCTGTTGCGCGAAAACATTTGACATCCCATCGTTCCGGTTATTCGCGTTCAACATGACCGACGTGGGCACCAGTTGCGCCACGGCCACCAGCCCCACCAACACCACGACCACCGCGATCAGCATTTCGATCAGGGTGAAGCCGCGCTCCGCCGCTCCGTTCTTTCGCATAGTCTTGCTCATCCGTCTTCGGCAACCTACTGCTGGAACTGCCAATTCCCACTCGTATCCGACATCCAAATCTGTATGGACCCCGTCGGCATCAGCACCACCGCCCGGTAACCCGCCTCCGGCGCCAAGCCGCTGCTCAGGTAAAACACATTCACCGCCGTCGGCGGAATCACTGCTCCTCGCGCATCAAAGCGCACGCTTGCCGACGAGGGCGAAACCGGCACAATCGAGTTTGTGCCGACGTTCGTGAGGGGCACGGCTGTTCCGGGTGCACCTACAAGGTTTCCGCTACTATCGAGCAGCGTCATCTTCTCCGTCGCGTCGAGCACCCCATCCAAGTCCGAGTCCACCCAGACATTCGTTGTCGGCGGTGTACTCCCCGTCGCCTGAGCAACGCAATTCACTGGCTTGTTCAAGCGGATCGCCTCGTACCGCGTCAGCCTCAAAATGTCCGCCACCTGCCGCGCCGCATTATTGAGCTCATAGATCCGGTATGCCCTCAGGAATGCCGGCAATCCAATCGCAAGCAGAATGATGGCAACGGCGATTGCCACGACCAGCTCGATCAAACTAAACCCTGCTTTGCGACGCTTCCTCGATAGTCTCATCCTGAGACCCTTTCCTACTGCTAGTACCCTCCCCCCGACCTCTAATGGGCCAATACTCCAGATTCAACTGGGTCTATAAACTAGCAGGCTTTATACCGCTTCGATAGGAGCTACCTTCGTGGGTATTACTTAGAGTTTTACCGCTGCTTTACACTGCGACCAGGTGGCCGTCGCGCCCAACCACCGACCACCAACCACCAACCACCGAATTCCAACTACTTCCCCTTATTCTTCCCCCCGCCCAATTCCTTGAACCGCCTCTCCAACGATGCTCGCGTAAACAGGTCCGGCGGCAATTGCGGATTCAATTGGCAGCTTTCATAAAACACTTGTGACAGCCTTCGCCCGTCCCGTTCCCGGGTGATCTGCATCGGCAGTTGCACTCCATCTTTGGGCTGGTAATTCGAATACACGGTCACATCTTCTTGCCGCTCGCGCGTATCTTCGTTCACCGTTTTCACAACGCTGCGCATCAGCAGGTGCGTCGAGCGATCTACTCCCAATCGGATGGTGCGCTCGTCGGCGTCTTGAAAGTCGATCCAATCCACCGTCTTCAAGTCAGCGATGCCGATTCCGCCGTAGTTCAAGTACATCCCCTCTTCACTCAACCGCGTCCTGAGCAGATTGTTGGGATCTCGCTTCAGCGCCGCCTGAAAATCCGCCACCGACGTTACCGGTTCTTCCGAAACTCCTCCCCGGTCGAGCGTCCACCCTTCATCGCCCGCGAATACGTCGATCACATTGTCCTTTTTCGAATAGTCGATGCGTCTCTTATCCGGATAGCTGCGGTATTCCTTGAACGCGATGTAACCCGTTGTGTCCCCATTGTGCCCAAACTGCGCCATGCGCCCGTCGCAGCTCACCGTCTTGACACTTAGATACAACGGCCCGCCCAGCGCGTCGATCAGTTGCTTCACGATCTGCTTCGCTTTGGCCGTGCTCGCGTCCGGGCTCATCGCGTCCGGATTCTGCGCCCGCGCTGCAAACGCCACCAGTCCAAACGCAACCGCCGCTAGACACACGACGAAATAGCCTCGAAGCTTGCGGCAAATAACTGCATCAGTCATTCCGAACGGAGTCCGCGAAGTGAGCAATCTCTCTTCGCTTTTTTTCTTCTCAAGGGACGGTCCCTCGTTTCGCTCGTGGCTCCAACTTATCCGCACAACACCGAGCCTCCGTTCACGTTCAAGATCTCTCCATTAATGAAGTTCGCCAAATCCGACGCAAGGAAGAGAATCGGCCCCGCAATCTCCTCCGCCGTCGCCGGACGCCCGATCGGAATCACGCTCTCGGCCATTTTCTTTCCTGCTTTCGTATTCAGCACCGCGTTCGACATGTCCGTAGCCACCCACCCTGGCGCCACGCTGTTCACCAGGATCCCGTGCCGCGCTAGTTCCGTCGATAGGCCCTTCACCAGACTGATTACCGCTCCCTTCGAAGCTCCGTAGTGCGTGTGAAAGGACTCCCCCCTCTGCCCGGCCGTGGAGCTGATCGGGATGATCTTCCCCGACTTCTGCTTGATCATTTGTGGCACTGCGAAGTGAATCACCGAATACACGCTCTTCAGGTTCACCCGGATCATCTCGTCCCACTGCTTCTCCGTCATCTTCTCGATCGGCTGGTCGTCCACGTTCCATACCCCGGCATTCGCCACCAGGATGTCCAGCCTCCCCAATCTTTTGATGCAGAATTCCACCAGCTTGCGGTTGTCTTCATGCTTCCCCGCGTCCGCCTTGAACGCTTCCACCCGTGTTCCGTGTTTTGCGGCGTCCGCTTCTACCTGCTTCGCGGCGTCTTTCGCGCTGTTGTAGCTGAAAACCACATCCGCCCCAGCTTGCGCGAACAGTTTTACCGCCGCTGCTCCGATTCCTCGCGAGCCTCCCGTAATGAGTGCCGCCTTGCCTGCCAATGAGATCATGTCTCCCCCAAGTGGTGATTCAATCCCCTTGCCCTTGTAGCGCAGGGCGAGTCTGCGAGCCCTGCGGTCTTTTGTGTGGCGGGTCTTCAGACCCGTGCTTTTTCTTGGGCTCGCAAATGCCACAGACCCACGCCGCCCGAACCCGCGTCCGCCCTACCTCTTCGCCGCCGAAAGCTGCTGCGCTGTCTTCGCTGCCGCCACCAATTCCGCAAATAACTTCTCTGCCAGCGGATCGCCCGCCATCCGTTCCGGGTGCCATTGCACCCCAATCACCCAGTTTGGGTCACCGGTCCATTCCACGCTTTCGACAATCCCATCGCTGGCCAGCCCCGTAATCGTCAACTGCCTCCCAGGCTTCGCAATCGACTGGTGGTGCGAGCTATTCACCTCCGCATCCCGCGCACCTGCCATCTTTGCCAACCGGCTTCCCGCCGTAAAACTCACCTCGTGTCGCGGATCTTCCGGCGGCTGCGGCTCAATATCCTTTTTCCGGTGGGGTATCTGCGTCCCAGTCTCGCTGTGCAAATCCTGGATCAACGTCCCGCCCAAGTACACATTCAGCAGTTGGCAGCCGTAACAGATCGCCAGCACCGGCTTTTGCGCCGCAAAAGCATGTCCCAGGATCGCCGTGTCGGCTCGTTCACGAGGCAGGTCCGCTGGCTCCGATTTGCCCCGGTTTGCCTGGCCGTACTCAGCCGGCTCGACGTCCGCGGGGCTTCCGGGAAGCACAAATCCATCCAGATCAATGATTTGCCTCCCTAGGCCGTCGGGGTTCTCCAGCGACAATAGCTCCGCTTTGCCTCCTGCCTTCTCAACCGCATCCAGGTAGCTCTGGATCTTCGGCCGGTTCCCCGCACGCTCCTCTTCCGAGGTGCGCCATGGCACGCCTATCCGCGGTCGGTTGGCATTCTCGAGGCCCATGGAACCCGTCATCCTACCACCCCCCACGGAACCCCAGCAACCCGCCTTGCGCCCTACCTGTAGGGGCGGCTTTACGCCGCCCGCCTTTGCGCCCAAGGGTCAAGATGGTCCGATTACCGGCGCTTCGTAACCGGTTGTTATCGCTCACTACCATCCAGAATCGGCGCATCCCGGCCGATCAGCGATCTTCCACTCGATCCCTGCAAATCAAACACGACCACCTCGTTTTCGCCGCTCTTCAGCCAAGGCCCCGGAAAATACAGCGTCTTCTGCGGCCCAATATCCCAAACTCGCCCCATCGCCCTCCCGTTCAACCACGCTTGCCCCTTCGTGAACTCGCTCGTGTCCACAAACGTATCCAACTGCTTGTCCGCCCGCATCATCCCGCGATAAAAACACGCTCCCTCGCACGCAGCTCTCTTGAATGGCAGCTTTTCGACGTCCGTCATCGGCAGCGGATAGATCTCCCATCCCAGCACCGGCTCTCCGCCTAGCGTCACTTGCTTTGTGATCCCTTTCCTCTCGCCTCGCAACTCTTCGCTGAAATTAATCCGTCCCGTGTTCTCCACCAGAATGTCCAGCCGTGCGCCAGCCGCCGCTTTCAGCGCCAACTTGTTCTGCGCCTTTCGCCGGTCAAGTGTTCCCACCAGCTTTCCGTCGACATACACCTGAGCGTAGTCGTGCAAATCCTCCAAGATCAGCTGTCCGTCGCCAGCCCTCTTCAGCAACGTCCGGTACAAGATGTATCCATACGCCTGATCCACATCTTCCATGCTCAGCACTTGCTCCGACTTCACCGGTGCCGGCAATACCTCCCATAACGAAACCGTTTCCTCGAGCTTAAACTCCGGAATCTTCTGTGTCGGCGCCACGACGGGCACTTCCGGCGGCGTGACCCCGGTCGTCCTTGCAATCACTTCGCGAAATGCCGCATATTTCTTGGTCGGCCTTCCGCCTTCGTTCAACGCCGCGTCGTAGTCGTAGCTCGTCACGTCCGGCTCGTACGTGTTCCTGTCCCAATTCGCGCCGTTCATCCACCCAAAACTCGTTCCCCCGTGGAACATGTACACGCTCACCGAGTATCCTTGCTTCAGCATCCACTCCAGGTTCGCTGTTTCCCTCGCCAGATTCGAACCCGCATGCTTGCTGCCCCAGTGATCGAACCAGCCATCCCAAAACTCGCTGTTGATGAATGGGCCATTCGGACGGTATTTCTTTAGCGTTTCGAATTCGCGCTGCGCGTTGTCGCTTCCGCCAAAATTAATCCCCACCGGCAACTCCGGCAGCGATCCCCTAGGCACTTCCACTGCTCCATCCGCCGTGTAGAGCACCGACTTCGTGAAGCCCGCGTCCACCAGCATCTTGTGGATCGCTTCCATGTACTCGTGATCGTCGCCAAACGATCCGTACTCGTTCTCCACCTGCACCAGCACAATCGGCCCGCCATTCCCAATCTGCAGCGGCGCCACTTCCTCACCGAGCCGCTTGATCCACCTCCGGGCCGGCTCGAGGAATTTTGGATCGCGGCTCCGGAGTACGATCCCATGGTCCTTCAGCAACCAAGCCGGATATCCGCCAAACTCCCACTCCGCACACGAATACGGTCCCGGCCGCAGAATCACCCACAATCCTTCCTGTTGTGCCTCACGCACAAATTCCGCCACGTCGTTGTTTCCGGAAAAGTCGTACATGCCCGGCCGCGACTCGTGCACGTTCCAGAACACGTAGGTCGTCACCGTGTTCAACCCCATCGCCCTGGCCATTCGAAAGCGCTCGCGCCAGTATTCCCGTGGGATTCTTTGGTAATGCATCTCCCCTGAAATCACCTGAAACGCTTTCCCATCCAGCACAAACTTCCCGTCGCGCACCTCAAACGTGTGCCTCGGTGCACCGGCCTCGCCCTGTAGCGGCGGCTTTACGCCGCCATCTGGCTTTGCCGCAGCAAAAGAAAAGGGAATTGCGAACGAAACGAGAAGAGCCACGTGCATCCATTTTGCAAGCATGTCCTAAGTGTATCGATTGTTATTCCCAAGGTGTAGCGTTGGCCGGTTGTGTAGTGGCCAGTCTTTAGACTGGCCCGCGCGAGGCTTCGAGCCCGCCACCGGGAACGCCGACCGCCGTGTTGGCGCGTCGTTTGCAGTTCAGACGTTTCCCTTTGCACTTTTCACCTTATACGGTTTTTCCCTGTTCCTTTCGCCGTACCCTTCCCGACACACCGGTCTCCGCTCCTCCGCTCCTCTGTTAATTTCAATTTATGCGCGCCACAAAACTCACTCTCGCTCTTCTCTTGGCTCCTCCGCTTCTTCTTCTATCCCAGACACCGGCAAACAACTCGCCACTCGCCGAACCGCCTTTGCCCGTCGTCGACACCAACGCCTGCCCCTTCGAAGGCTGCACCTTCCGCAAGTGGCCGGTCATCAAAAACACCGCGATCTTCTCGTCGTGGAAAAAAGACCGACAGCAAATCTCAATTGTGAAACAAGGCCAAATCGTCACCGGCCTCGCAGGCGTTCACATTACCTTGGAACCCGATCGGGCAAAGGTCCTCAAGCCCATTCCCGATCTCGGCGTGAAGCCCGGTGACGTCATTCTCCGCTATATGTACGAAGGCGAAGGCTACGCCAATATCTGGACCAGCGGTAAATGGCACAAGGACTACGACTGTAGCTTTCTCAAAGAGAAGGATGGCTCGGGTTGCACCAGGGACTGCTCCGCTATCGTGGTTTCCGACGGTCAGAAGGAATGGTGGGTTCAGGTCCGCACGCAGCAAGGTGTTACCGGATGGACGAAAGCCGAGGATCAGTTCGAATGCATGGACAGCCTGGGCGGCGACGAAAAATGCGACAAATTGTAATCGCGGACCCTGGGTGCCCCACCCTCGAAGTTTGAGGGTGGGGCTTGGTGTTTAACCTTTTACTTTATACCTTGAACCTTAAACGATTTCTCTTCTCGTCCTTTTCTCAGCGTCCTCCGCGTCTCTGCGTTGTCTCATTCTTCCTTGCTCTCTCACGCCCGCTTAGCCATCGTCTCCGGCATCACCTGGTCCAGACAAAACTCTGGCCGTCGAAAGAACTGCGGCAATTCCTGCAGCCGCCCCTGCAGCTTGTCGAACTTGTCCGCGCGCACCGTCACATGTCCAACCTTCCGCCCTGGCCGGGGTTCTTTCCCATAGAAATGCAAATGTGTGTTCGCCACTCTCAGTACTTCCTGCGCTTCCGGCAACTCTCCAATCAAATTCACCATCGCCGAACATCCCATTACCGACGTCGATCCCAGCGGCATCCCCAGCACCGCGCGCAAGTGATTCTCGAACTGGCTCGTCACCGCGCCTTCAATCGACCAGTGCCCCGAGTTGTGCACCCGTGGCGCCATCTCATTTGCCAACAACTTCCCGTCCACCTCAAAGAACTCGATGCACAGCACTCCGACGTAATCCAGCTCGCACAGAACTTTGCGTGCCGCCTCCTCCGCGCTCGCCTGCAATCCTTCGGCAAGTTCGGGCGCAGGCGCCAGCGACAACCGCAATATTCCCCCGCGATGATGATTCTCAATCAGTGGATAAAACGCCGTCTCGCCTGTCCTCCCGCGCACGCCCAGAATCGACAGCTCCCGCGTGAACGGCACAAATTTCTCCAGAATGAGCTCGACATGTGGCAGCTCCGGCCGCGCCTGCTCCACATCCTCACGCGATTTCAGCAGCCATTGCCCCTTGCCGTCGTATCCCATGCGACAAGTTTTGCAAATCGCGGGCAGCCCCACCCTGGCTACCGCCGCTTCCAGATCACCGCGCTTCAATACCTCCGCAAACTCCGCCGTCGGAATTCCCAGCTTTCGAAATAGCTGTTTTTCCCGCACACGATCCTGCGCTTCTTCGAGTGCGACCGCCGGAGGGTACACAGTCACACGTTCCGCCAAGAATCGCGCCGCCTGCACCGGCACATTCTCGAACTCGTACGTCACCACTTCCAATCCGTGCGCGAATTTCTCCAGCGCCCCTTCATCCAGATAATCCGCGGTCACACGATGCGCAATTCGTCCCACCGGCGCCTCTGGCGACGGGTCCAGGAACCGGAAATGCAACCCCAGCGGATACCCCGCCAGCGCCAGCATGTATCCCAGTTGTCCCCCGCCGAGAATCCCGATGGTCATCCGCGCTTCTTCCTCGTCTGGCTCTTCGTTGATCTTGACTTAGGGGATCGGGGCTTTAGCTTGCCCTGACGAACGAAGGGCTCCGACATTTCAGCCGCAGACATGGGGGCTTTAGCCCCTGAAGAGATGATTTGTGCTACCGCCGCCGGATCAGGAGTCGCCAGCACCTTCGCCGTCTGCTCCCGCCGAAACGTCCGCAGGGCCTCGCGAATCTCTCTATACTTAGTCCCCAGGATCGCCGCCGCCAGCAACGCCGCATTGATCGCGCCGGCCTTCCCAATCGCCAGTGTCCCCACCGGGATCCCCCCTGGCATCTGCGCAATCGACAATAGGGAATCGAGCCCTTTCAGTGCCTTCGACTCCACCGGCACGCCCAGCACCGGCAGCACCGTTTTAGATGCCGTCATCCCCGGCAAGTGCGCCGCTCCACCTGCCCCCGCAATGATCACTTCAATCCCGCGCGACTCCGCTGACGAAGCGTACTCAAACAACAAATCCGGCGTCCGGTGCGCCGAAACCACCCGCGTTTCATACGGCACGCCCAAGCTTTCTAAGGTCTTCGCGGCGCGCTCCATGGTCTCCCAATCCGAAGTCGACCCCATGATCACGCCCACCAGAGTTTTCCCTGATTTCTCCACGCTTCTCGGTCCTCCACCCATCTTTGCCAAATCTCTATTCCGTCATTCCGAGCGAAGCGAGGAATCTCTCTTCGATCGACGTGACCTGAGGCAACCGCCGTACGCGAAAAAAACAACGCCGGCCCAAGGCCAACTCCTCATGGCGTCTTCGACGAATCATCAAACTGCACCTTCACCTCTGTGGGCTTCCCCTCTTTCAACTTGATCGCCTCCGGCTTGAACGGCGTATTTCCATACTGTCCCGACGGCGACCCCGACGCCGGCCCTTGCGTCTGTTCATACGTCCCTGCCTGATCTAAAAACGCGATCACATACACCGGAGAACTCTTCAGCCCTTTGAACGTCAATTCCTGTTCTTTGCTCGATGCCCCCTGCCTCTGCAGGATGTACGCAATCTTCTTCCCCTGCGACTGCGCAGGATCGATCGGCTTGTCCGACGTCGCGTCCGCCAACACGTCCGACGAATACGGATCGCTGTTCACCACCATCACATAAATCTTGTGCTTCTCATCAACCGCCCCCTTGCCCTTGTACTTCACCTTCACCACCAGCGTCTGCCCCTCAGTTTTTTCCTGCGCCGGTGCCACTCCCGCAAACACCGAAAGCATCGCCACTGCCACCAACACCACCGTTCTCCGCTTCATCGCTTCTCCTCTGACGCTCACCATAACTCCAAGAAATATTGTCATCCTGAGGCCCGTCTTTGGCCGAAGGATCTCAACGTATAGTCAGGTAACCGCGTTAGCTGCCGGCGAGCACGTCGTTGATAACCAACTCCCTATGCCAACTGCCCGCGCTTCTTCCAAGCCTGCCGCAGCTGTCCTACAAGATACAACGACCCGGTGACGAAAATCGCGTCCTCCGGCCTGGCCTTCTCCATCGCCGCGTCCAGTGCCTTCTCCGCATCCGTAATGACCGAAAATCTTTCCGCATGATGGTTCGCGAGCTCCGCAAGTTGCGCCGCACTCACTGCCCGTGGCGTCTTCGGCTGCGTGAAAATCACCTCGCTCGCGTGCGGAAACAAAATCCCGCTCACCTCATCCACGGCCTTATCCCGCATCGCCCCAAACAACAAAAACACTCGCCGCTCAGCGAAATTCTCTTCCAGAAATCGCGCCAGCTCTCGCGCCGCCCCCGGGTTGTGCGCCCCATCCAAATAAACATCCGGCCGCTCCTGAAGCTTTTCCAACCGTCCCGGCCAAACTGCGTCCGCGATCCCGCGCTCAATGTTCTCGTTCGTGATGCGAAATCCGCGCTGCTGCAACACCTGCGCCGCTGCCACGGCATTCAGCGCATTCTGCAGCTGGAATCGACCCGGCAGTTCGGGAGCTACCAGCAACTCCTCTCCCGTCTCTGCCTCTCGCACCGCCGCGCGTACGCATCCGCCCTTCACGCTCTCCCGCTCCACGCGAAGCGCCTCGGGCACTTCCACCAACGGCGTGTGCAACTCTTCCGCGCGCGCCCGCACCAAGTCGCACACCTCGTCCACCTGCGCAGCGCTCACCACTGGCACCCCATACTTCACAATCCCTAGTTTCTCCCCCGCGATCTCCCGCAGCGAATGCCCCAGAAAATTCTCGTGGTCAAAATCAATCTTCGTAATCACGCTCACCACTGGCGTAATCACGTTCGTCGCGTCCAGCCGCCCTCCCAAGCCAACCTCAATCACCGCGAATTCCACCCGCTCCCGCGCAAACCCCTCAAACGCCAGCGCCGTCACGCATTCGAAATAGGTTGGGTGCGCCCGCAGCTTACCCTCGGCCAGCAACTCCTCAATCAACCCATGAATCCGCGTGAACGTTTCCGCAAAAACTTCGTCGCTTACCTCTTCACCATTAATCCGGATCCGCTCATTAATCCTTTCCAGATGCGGCGAAGTGTTCAGGCCAGTCCGAAATCCCGCGTCGCGCAGAATCGCTTCCACAAACGCTGCCGTCGATCCTTTCCCATTCGTCCCCGCGATGTGCACACACGGGTACGCGCGATCCGGCCGTCCCATCCGCTCCAACAGCACTCTAATATTTTCCAGGTTGAATTTAGCCGCTGCAGCCTGCGTAGGCGCCGCCAACTCCCGCCCCAGCGACAACAAGTACCGCACCGCTTCGTCATAGTTCATCAGCCGTGTACCGTAGCAAAGGCTTTAGCCCGTGCACGTTTAAGTAAACTTGTCATTCCGAACGGAGTCTGCGGAGGGGAATCTCTCTTCGCTTGCAATTAACGAGCCCGATCGCCACCCTTCACGCCACCAGCATATCCAGAGAATTCGCGATGAACCCCTTCATGTCCTTGCGATGTACCACCGCATCGAGAAACCCATGTTCCAGCAAAAACTCCGACCGCTGGAATCCCTCCGGCAATTTTTGCCGGATGGTCTGCTCAATCACCCGCGGCCCCGCGAACCCGATCAGCGCACCCGGTTCCGCTACATTCAAATCCCCCAGCATCGCGAAACTCGCTGTCACTCCGCCGGTTGTCGGATCCGTCAGCACCGAAATATACGGCAACTTCTCCTCATCCAGACGCGCTAGCGCCGCCGACACCTTCGCCAGTTGCATCAGGCTGATCGTTCCTTCCATCATCCGTGCCCCGCCCGAACACGACACAATCACCAGCGGTTGCCGCAGCTCC